>Ga0209668_10001473_pt1 | contig 10102 bp, 9 predicted proteins | sample FrelakmetPLP11PL_FD_187150 | JGI IMG/M metagenome (GOLD analysis project Ga0209668, IMG submission 187150) | Freshwater lake sediment microbial communities from the University of Notre Dame, USA, for methane emissions studies - PLP11 PL (SPAdes)... | ecosystem: Environmental > Aquatic >... | reverse complement strand
TACGCCAAACGGACGGGAACATTCTTCTGTTCTGAACCTTCCGTTACCGCAGTTGTTATCGAAGGACTAGCCAAGCATAAAGACGAACTCGGTGCGCCTTTGTGTCCTTGTCGTCACTACGAAGATAAAGAAGCCGAAGTTAACGCCACTTTTTGGAACTGTCCCTGCGTACCCATGCGCGAACGCAAAGAATGTCACTGTATGCTATTCCTCACACCAGAAAATGAATTTTCTGGGGACAAGCAAGAAATTTCTCTTGATGCTATTAAAGAAGTTCGGGATAGTATGGGATGAACGAAATCATGCCGGAAGAGTTTTGGCAAGGTGTAGAACAGTTCAATGCTGGACAGTTCTATGCTTGTCATGACATCCTTGAAGCACTCTGGATCGATAGTATCGAACCAGATAAAACTTTTTATCAAGGTATTCTCCAAATTGCTGTAGGACTGTATCATCTGGGTAATCATAACCAACGGGGCGCAATGATTCTTTTAGGCGAAGGTAGTAATCGTCTCCGGCGTTATCTACCTACCTACGGCGGTATTAATGTGGAAGAATTACTCACTCAAAGTGTGAATTTGTTAACAACATTACAACAGGAAAGCCTAGAAAAAATTGCCGATAGCGAATTAGCTCAAAATCAAGTTAGGCTTTTACCGATTATTTCCCTGTCTAAACTATGATTTATGAGATTTGGATGATTTTTCTGATGGATTTTATGAATCTTTTGTTGGTGTATCAGATTCGGTAACAATTAATAAATTTTTGCCAGTTGTGATCAAAGATTTTCAACGCGAAACTAAAGTTAAAAAAAATCGTCCGTTTTGGCTATAGGACTGATATTTTATTGCCCTATTTTCTCTTCCCCGTTCCCCGTTCCCTATTCCCTAAGTTCTATGATACCTGGTTATCAATTACTAAAATCACGGATACGCCGCTTAGGATTAGCCTTAGCACTGCCAATTTCCCTTGTAGGTGTGGGAGTATTGCCCAGCCAATTGCAATCCGCCACAGCCCAATCTGGGGGAAATCGTCCCCTGACTATTCGCTCTGATACCCAAGAATATGACGCGAAAACTCAAGTAATTACTGCTCGTGGTAATGTGCAAATGGTCTACCCGGCTCGGCAAATTCAAGCCACATCTGCTCAAGCTCAATACTTTAGTAAAGAAAAACGGATTGATTTCAGTGGTAATGTTTATATTTTACAACAGGGTAGCAATAGCATTCGTGCCGAAAAAGTCACCTATTTAATTGACGAAGGCAGATTCATCGCCTTACCCCAATCTAACCGTCAGGTAGAATCTATATATATGATAGAAGATTCTAATCCTAGTAGACAAACTACGAAACCAGCCCCAAAAACTCCAGCCTTAAAGCGTTCTAATTAGCAATCCCATAGTGAAAATTGTTTTAGAGAATATTCACAAATCCTACGGTAAACGATTAATTGTGAATCGTGTTAGCCTTTCTGTTGTCCAGGGGGAAGTTGTCGGTTTACTAGGTCCCAATGGTGCGGGGAAAACGACAACATTTTATATTGCCACAGGTTTAGAAAAACCGAATCATGGCAAAGTGTGGTTAGATAATTTAGATATTACTAATTTCCCCATGCACACAAGGGCTAGATTAGGTATTGGCTATTTAGCTCAAGAACCAAGTGTATTTCGGCAGTTGTCAGTGCGAGAAAATATTCTCCTAGTATTTGAACAAACTCAAGTTCCTAGGAGAGAATGGAGACACAGATTACATACCTTATTACAAGAATTTCGCTTAGAAAAGGTAGCTGATAGTCAAGGGATTCAACTTTCTGGTGGTGAACGACGACGCACAGAATTAGCGAGAGCTTTAGCAGCGGGGAAAGAAGGCCCCAAATTCCTGTTTTTAGATGAACCTTTTGCTGGAGTTGATCCCATTGCTGTGGCTGAGATTCAGGAGATTGTCAGTCAATTGCGCGATCGCGGTATGGGAATTTTAATCACAGATCATAATGTCCGCGAAACCCTAGCCATAACAGATCGTGGTTATATCATGCGTGAAGGACAAATTCTGGCTTTTGGCAACTCTGACGAACTGTATAACAACCCCTTGGTGCGACAATATTATTTAGGTGATAATTTCGCAGTTTAAACTTTGCGCCTTTGTTCCTTTGCATCTACCCTGCGGGATCTCTAAGAGAGATTGCACAAAACATAATCATGATATCTAAACAAATTAAACCCTTCTCCAATTTAATTTCCATATTTTCATTTTCTATCATGGATCGCTATTTAGCGATGCAATTAATTTCCCCATTTTTATTTGGTGTTGGTGCATTTACTTCTGTAGTTTTAGCAATTGATAGTTTATTTGAGTTACTGCGAAAGGTTGTAGAATCCGGGCTACCTCTCAATATCGCCCTAGAGATTTTCCTCTTAAAGCTACCTTATGTCATGGTGTACTCTTTCCCCATGTCCACTTTGTTAGCTACTTTAATGACCTATAGTCGCCTTTCTAGTGAAAGTGAATTAATCGCTTTGCGTGGGTGTGGTGTTAGTGTTTATCGCATGGTTTTAACGGCTGTAGTGTTAAGTTTTGCTGTCACGCTCATCACTTATTTATTTAATGAGCAAATTGCCCCCGCCGCCAATTACAAAGCCACTATCACCCTAGCACAAGCTCTCAAATCAGATCAACCTTCCTTTAAACAACAGAATATTTATTATCCTGAATATCGAGAATCCAAAGAAGCAGATGGTACTCAAAAAAAGATCCTTTCTCGATTATTTTATGCCGACCAATTTGACGGTAAGCAAATGAACGGTTTAACAATTATAGATCGTTCCCGAGGCGGAGTTGATCAAATTGTTGTTTCCGAATCAGCTAAATGGAACACCCAAAAACAAGTTTGGGATTTTTACAATGGGACTATCTATTTAGTAGCGACAGATCGCTCATATCGGAATATTTTACGCTTTGAACATCAGCAATTACAACTTCCCCGCACGCCTTTAACCTTAGCCGAAAGTAGTCGAGACTATGGCGAAATGAATATTTCTCAAGCTCTAGAACAACTAGAAATAGAACGTTTAGGTGGGAACGATCAAAAAATTCGCAAACTGCAAGTACGAATCCAACAAAAAATCGCCTTTCCCTTTATTTGCGTTATTTTTGGCTTAGTTGGCTCAGTTATGGGTAGCATCCCTCAACGCACTGGACGTGGCACAAGTTTTGGTATTAGCGTAATTGTAATTTTTAGTTACTATTTGTTATTATCCGTTTCTGGGGCGTTAGCACAAGCTGGTATCCTTTCGCCCTTAATTGGCGCTTGGTTGCCTAATTTATTTGGATTAGTAACGGGTTTATTTTTATTAATACGAGTAGCTCAAAGATAATGTCAATTGATCAGTCGGGTATCTAGGTACTAATTTTTTTTAGTAATAATCTCATCAACAAAAAGCTATATATTATTGAATATCTAGCAGATTTTTGATATGAGTAAAATTCGCACTGTCATTATTGAAGATCATGAACTCACTCGCTTCTATATTTGCAAAGCATTACAACAAAAAGACGAAATTGAAGTAGTTGGAGAAGCTGGTAATGCCCGTCATGGTCTAAGAATGTTAAAGAAGCTACAGCCAGATGTTGCAATTGTGGATATAGGTTTACCAGATCAAAATGGGATTGAACTAACCAAGAGGATTAAAGCGATCGCTAATCATCATCAATTATCAAGGACGAAGGTATTAATCTTAACATCATCTGACAATCAAGAATCTGTACTTGGAGCCTTTAGTGCTGGTGCAGATTCTTACTGCATGAAAGATATTCAGTTTGATAATTTACTCAAAGCTATAAGGGTAACTGCTGAGGGAAATCCTTGGATTGATCCGATGATTGCTCGGATTATTTTAGAAAAGACACAGCAGAAACCAGATTCTGTCAAATCCGTCAAATCCTATGATCATCAACAACCTGTTGAAGTCGGTATTCTCTCGGATAGAGAATTAGAAGTGATAGAATTGATTGCTAAAGGTTGTAGTAATGCGGAGATAGCCAAGAAACTTTATATTGCAACTGGAACCGTAAAAACCCACGTTGGCAATATTATGAGAAAACTATCTGCTAATGACCGTACCGAAGTAGCAATAATTGCTCTCCGTTCTGGCTTGGTTACATAAATTGGGTTTAGTCACCGAGTCAGGAGGAAATATCGGACTCCTATTTGATTTTTGATAGCTTGCGTGGCGTAGCCATACAAAACTCGGTACACCTTCATATTCTCAAATCCTCTTGCCTCTTGTATGATTGCCTCTTACCTTCCTACGCAGGAAAATTCACAGAATCAAATCGGAGTCCTATATAGGATTCAAGTATGTGAAAATTTGGGTCGGATTATGACTGAAAAAAAGTTAAACAAGCTCAAGCTCATGGTAGTAGATGACGAGGTAGATAACTTAGATTTACTCTATCGCACATTTTGGAAAGATTTTAAAGTTTATAAAGCTAATAGTGCCACTGAAGCCTTAGCTATCTTAGAAAAAGAAGGTGAAATGGCTGTAATTATCTCCGACCAAAGAATGTCTGAAATGAACGGTAGCGAACTATTAAGTCTGACAGTAGAGCGGTTTCCTGATACAATTCGGATTTTGCTCACAGGTTTTACAGATGTAGAAGATTTAGTAGATGCAATTAACTCAGGTCGAGTATTTAAATACATCACAAAACCTTGGAATCCCAGCCAGCTCCAAACATTAGTCAATCAAGCTAGTGATACCTATCGCTTAGTTAAAAGACGAGTAGCAGAATTATCCCGTGCTTTGCGAAGGGAATCTTTATTTAATGCTGTGACAACAGCAATTAGAGAATCTTTAGACTATGATAATATGCTGCGAAAAATTGTTGTCACGATTGGAGAAACATTTGCAGCTCATTATTGTTTACTCAAACCTATCGAAGATGATTTACTAACCAAAAAGCAATTTTCCTATCAAAGTTCTCAATCTGGAATCTGTGATTTACTTCCAGACCTTAGTGATTTAATCAGCGAAGTTTTTCAAAGTCATCATTATCAAATAAAAGACGATATCTACGAAAATATCCCTTGTCAAAATCTAGTTGTTCCCCTTATTTATAAACAACATTTACTAGCTATTATTGCTATTTGTAAATTGGGAAGTGATCACATTTGGCATCAAGAAGATATTCAACTGATTACAGGTGTAGCAGAACAATCATCCTTAGCCATTTCCCAAGCAAAACTCTATCAGAGTTTGCAAGAAAAACAACGACAAATTAACTTAGAGTTGGAAGTAGCCCGCCAAATTCAAAATAACCTGTTGCGGCAAACTTTACCAGAAATGGCCGGCGTAAAAGTCCAAGCTTGTTGCTATCCAGCACGAGAGGTAGGAGGTGATTTTTTTGAAGTGTTTGTTCATCCTAATGGTGATTTGTGGTTAGCCGTTGGTGATGTTTCTGGTAAAGGTGTGCCAGCAGCTTTATTTATGGCTAGTACGATTTCGCTGCTGCGGCGGGAACTCTGTCAAGAAGTTCCAGTAGAGCCAAATGTCATCATGCAGAATCTAAATTCTGCCTTGAGAGACGAATTAATGAGCAGCAATTATTTTATCACAATAGTTTTAGCTCGTTATCACCCAAATACAAAAGAACTAGTCTATGCTAATTCTGGGCATATTTATCCTTTTGTCTGGTCAAAGCCAGCAACTTTGAATGATTCTCCTCATTATCTGAAAGTTCGCAGTATTCCTTTGGGAATACTACCTAAATGGCAGGCTGAATCCGGCCGTTTGATGCTTTCTTCTGGAGACACATTACTCCTGGCTAGTGATGGTATCACAGAAGCAACTGTCTGGGAAACCTTAGATAGTTCAAGAACAACTCATCGTTCTATGCTTAACCAAGAAGGTCTATGGCAACTTATAAAAAAACAGTCTCAACCCCTTAATCTTGATAATCTATTAGCCTTTATTCCAACCAATAACGATGTTCAAGAGGATGATCAAACTATACTGTCTTTGGAGGTTTTATAGGTTATGAAAAGTGAACTTCATGTTCCCAGTGACCTAAGTTTTATTAATATTGTAGAACAATGGTTATGCGGATGCTTACAATTGCAATTAGGGGAGTCTGTTGATTGGATAAAACAATCAAGTCGCTTACGCTTGGTTTTAGTAGAAGCATATTCTAATGCTGTGCGTCATGCCCATAAAAACAAACCTGGCTTGACAATTTTACTGCGGTTAGAACTGAAAGACCGAGATTTATCTATAGAGATTTGGGATTATGGTGAAGGTTTTGATTTATCTACTTACTTTTCTCCCAACCCCACAGAAAAGCAAGAAGGTGGTTATGGTTGGTTAATTATGAATCGGTTAATGGATAAGGTAGAGTATCAATTACAGGTGAATGGTGCTAATTGTCTGAAACTAGAAACTACTCTCCCCGAACTATTTCTGTAAGTTGTCAGTTGTCCGTTGTCCGTTGTCATTGGGAAAATTCTTTCTCCCCAACTCCCCCAACTCCCCCCTGTTTCCTGTTTCCTGCTATAACTATAACAAATCACGCAAAAACGTCTGATTTATGGCTAATTATAGAGGAATCAACACTGTGTCAAACAACCCAGGGTTGTACATTTTGCTCGTCAGCGTTCATGGTTTAATTCGTGGTAACAATCTAGAGTTAGGGAAAGATGCTGACACTGGTGGACAAACCAAATACGCGGTAGAACTGGCTTGCACATTAGCTAAAAATCCCCAAGTCGCAAGGGTTGATTTAGTAACCCGGTTGGTAAATGATCCCAAAGTTAGCCCTGATTATGCTCAACCAGTCGAAATTCTCGCAGATAAAGCCCAAATTATTCGCATCGCCTGTGGTCCCAAACGCTACCTCCGCAAAGAAGTTCTTTGGCCACATTTAGATACATTTGCCGATGAATTACTCAAGCACATTCGTAAAGTTGGCAAAATTCCTCACGTTATTCATACACATTATGCTGATGCTGGATACGTAGGTTCTAGGGTTGCGGGTTGGTTAGGTATACCTCTAGTTCATACAGGTCACTCTCTGGGACGCATCAAACAACAAAGATTATTAGAACATGGGACTAAACAGAAAACTATTGAAGAAAATTTTCATATTAGTACAAGAATAGAAGCAGAAGAAATCACTCTGGGAAGTGCAGCTTTAGTTATAGCCAGCACTCATCAAGAAGTTGAAGAGCAGTATAGCGTTTACGATCACTATCAACCCGAACGTATGGTAGTCATCCCTCCAGGTGTCACCTTAGAGCGTTTTTATCCAGCCGCAGATAATTGGCAAAATCCGCCCATTCAACAGGAATTAGAGAAATTTCTCAAAGACATACAAAAGCCTATGATTATGGCGATTTCTCGCCCAGCTATCCGTAAAAATGTTAGTAGTTTAATTAAAGCTTATGGGGAAGATCCTGAACTGCGCCAATTAGCTAACCTGGTACTAATTTTAGGCAAAAGAGACGATATTTTGGCGATGGAATCGGGTCCGCGTCAAGTATTTTTAGAGATATTGCAATTAATAGACCGCTATGATCTTTATGGTCATGTTGCTTATCCTAAACATCATCATGCAGATGATGTACCAGATTTATATCGGTTAACGGCGAAAACCCAAGGAGTGTTTATTAACCCAGCTTTGACAGAGCCATTTGGACTGACATTAATTGAAGCGAGCGCCTGTGGTGTACCGATCATTGCTACGGCTGATGGTGGTCCAAGGGATATTCTGGCTGCTTGTGAAAATGGATTATTAATTGATCCTTTGAATATTCAAGATATCCAAACTGCTTTGCGAACATCGCTCACCAATCCAGAACAATGGCAAGAATGGTCAAAAAATGGCATGATGAATGTTGGTCAACATTTTTCTTGGGATAGTCACGTAGAGCATTATCTGGAACAAGTTCACCAATTATTACCCCAAAAACGCATTCAATCTCTGTTAAGTCCGCTTGTTAAATCCCCCGCAGATGAACATCCCGATTGGAATATATCAGAGACTAATCACTTACCAACGGCTGATCGGTTTTTGGTCTGTGAAATTGATAATACTCTATTAGGTGATGGGGAAGCTTTAGCAAAGTTAATTGAGAGGATTCGTGATCAGGGGAATACAACTGGAGTCGGTATTGCTACAGGTCGCAGTCTGAAAAGTACCTTAAGTATGTTGGAGGAATGGCGTTTTCCCATGCCAGATTTGCTGATTACATCGGCAGGAAGTGAAATTTACTACGGTCCGCAGATAGTCACAGATACAAGTTGGAAAAGACATATTTGTTACCATTGGCAACGGTCAGAAATTCGCAAAGTCATGCAGGATATTCCTGGGGTAGAATTGCAATCTGCCGATGCTCAAGGCAAGTTTAAGGTGAGCTATTTTGTGGATGAGACGAAATCACCAAATGTCCGCGAAATTATCCGTCGTCTGCGTCAAAATCGTCTTCATGTGAAGGGATTTTATAGCCATAATATGTACCTTGATTTATTGCCTATCCGAGCCTCTAAGGGGGATGCTATTCGTTATGTGGCTATAAAATGGGGGTTGCCTGTGCAACGCTTTTTGGTGGCTGGGGCTTCGGGTAATGATGAGTCTATGTTAGCTGGTAATACTTTGGCGGTGGTGGTGGGAAATCACAGTCAGGAATTGGAAAAGCTGCGCGGTTTACCGCAGATTTACTTTGCTGAGGGAAATTACGCTTGGGGAATTTTGGAGGCCTTAGATCATTATGACTTTTTTGGAAACTTATCTCCAACACCATAACTTAGGAGTCAGGAGTCAGGAGGAAGAATTAGAAGGAGATAAGAATAGCCCTAATTATCCAAAATTCATCCGCGTTTATCTGCGTTTATCTGCGTTCGGAAATCCTGAAAATCTGTTTTTTTGGGAAAATAAAATTTCCCGTAGCAATTCACTATAAAATCTAAAATTTAAAACAGAGATTAGCTCCCATGGAAAATCTTACTCCTAATTCTAGTTTTAGTGTAACATTGCGCTTACAAATTCCCAATCGGGTGGGGATGTTAGCTTCTGTTACTCAAGCGATCGCTCTGACTGGTGGTAATCTAGGACAAATTGATTTAATTGAACAAAGCCGTCAAGAATCTATCCGTGATCTGACTGTTGATGCGGCGAGTACGGAACACGCGGAAACTATTGTCCAAGCGGTAAAGGAATTACCAGATATTCAGGTAATTGATGTTTATGACCGCACCTTTAATTTGCATCGCGGTGGCAAAATCAGTATTGTGAGTCGAATTCCGCTCAAAAGTGTTTCTGATTTAGCTATGGCTTATACTCCCGGAGTTGGTCGCATTTGTAAGGCGATCGCCCAAAATCCAGAGGAAGTGTATAATCTGACTATCAAACAGAACACGGTGGCGATCGTCACTGATGGTAGTGCAGTATTAGGTTTAGGCAATTTGGGACCAGAAGCAGCTTTACCTGTGATGGAAGGAAAAGCGATGCTGTTTAAAGAGTTTGCTGGACTGGATGCTTTTCCGATCTGTTTGGATACTCAAGATACAGATGAGATTGTCAAAGCTGTGAAAAATATCGCCCCTGTTTTTGGTGGTGTGAATTTGGAAGATATCGCTGCACCCCGCTGTTTTGAAATTGAAAAAAGACTGCGGGCGGAATTAAATATCCCGATTTTCCATGATGACCAACATGGTACAGCGATTGTCACCTTAGCGGCTTTGTTTAATTCTCTGAAACTTGTGCAAAAATCCCTTGCAGACATCCGCATTGTGATTAATGGTGCGGGTGCGGCTGGGGTAGCGATCGCTCGGTTACTCCGCAAAGCTGGTGCAGAAACCATTTTGATGTGTGATTCTAAGGGGATTATTTCCACTAATCGCACCGATTTAACGGCTGAGAAACTGGAATTTGCGGTTAAAGCCCAAGGAACTTTAGCGGGTGCTGTTCAAGGTGCAGATGTCTTCATTGGTGTCAGCGCTCCGGGAGTTTTGACTCCAGAAATGGTACAGGGAATGACAAAGGATGCAATTGTGTTTGCAATGGCTAATCCCATTCCTGAAATTCAACCCGAATTAGCTCCTAAAAACGT
>Ga0209668_10001472_pt1 | contig 10106 bp, 10 predicted proteins | sample FrelakmetPLP11PL_FD_187150 | JGI IMG/M metagenome (GOLD analysis project Ga0209668, IMG submission 187150) | Freshwater lake sediment microbial communities from the University of Notre Dame, USA, for methane emissions studies - PLP11 PL (SPAdes)... | ecosystem: Environmental > Aquatic >... | reverse complement strand
CCCCATGTCCGCCGACAGAGCAAGGAGCCTGGTGACGGTCGCCCAGTTCCTCGTCGTGACGTTGTCACTCAGCGCCCGGCCCACGGCCTTGGCGACGCGGCTCGCCAGCACCCCGTCGGGGCACCAGAGGTAGGCAGCGCGCGCGCCAATGGCCAGAGCCTCAGGCGCCCAGTCCTGCTTCAGCAGTGGCTTCAGGCGCGATCGATCCGCCGGGCTGGCGAGAACGGCAACGAGAAGACGTGACGGGGTGACGGCGGCGTCAACAAGGGGATTGGCGGCTGCGACTGCGGCCAGCTCCGCAGCGGTCAACACCGTGACACGGGCAGACACGCCGAGCCTCCTGAAGAGCGCCGCCTCGATGCGGGCGGCGGCGTTTTCGGGGGGCGCGTCGGGGCCGGTGAAGACGATGTTTCCGCTGTTGAGCAGCGTGCGCACGTCGCCGTAGCCCAGCTTCTCGACGAGTGCCCGCAGATCCGCCATCGCGACCCGCTTCGCGTTCCCGACATTGATCCCGCGCAAGAGCCCGACGTACGTGACGGCCACAGAACTCCTCGCCGTCGCTCCGGGTCCCGAATCCCGAGCCCCGAGTCCCGAGCGCCCAGCGCCTAACGCCTAGTCCCTAGTTCCTGATCTCCATCCCCATCCCCGCCGTCAGCACGTGGATCGTGACGTTGCGCGCGGCGGAGAGCTTCCCGGCTTCCCGGGGCTCGACGGCCGCGCGGCGCGCGTCGATCACGAGCACGCTGCTGTCGCCGAGCACGTCGAAGCGCTGTCCCGACACGATCGCCGCCGTGCGCTCGTCGATCCCCACCGCGACGAGCGTCGGGTGTTCGAACACCAGGCTGATCAGCCGGCTGTGGCGCTGGCGCTTGAGGAAATGCTGGTCCACAATGGCGTTCGGCCAGAGACCCAGGCCTGGAGCGGTCTTCGTGGCGCCCACGGTGATGCTCTGGAGGTCGGCATCGCCGGTCAGCATGATGGCGGAGAGCACCGCCGCGCCGGCGCTCGTGCCGCCGACGACGGCACCGTCCTGATAGCGTCGCGCGATCAACTCGGGCAACCCGGTGCCTTCGAGCGCCTTCATCAGCCGGTTCTGGTCGCCTCCCGGAAACCAGATGAGCGACGCGGCCTTGATGGCCTGCCGCGCGGCCGGGAGGTCGGTCATGACGAGCGGGGTGACCTGCGTCGCCCCGGCCTTGCGCCACATCTCGGCTGCGACGTCGCCCGTGTCGGCCAGCTCCGACGCCTGGGGAAGGACGACGATGGGCGACGCCGGTCCTCCCGCCAGCTCGAGCGCCCGTTTCAGGACGACGTCCGGCACGCCGCCGCCGCCCACGACGACCAGATGTCCTTTGGGATCGGCAGGACGCACAGCCACGGCGGGCGACGCGGCGAACACGCACGCCAGCAGAAGCACCGTGAAGATCGACCGTGTGCGCATGGCCTACTCCTTCGAGCGGTTCATCACAAGGCCGCCACCGCCGAGCGCCAGGAAGATCAGCGACTGCACGGCGGTGCGGTATTGCACCGGGTCTGTCGTAAACGCGGAGTAGCAGAACGCGACCCCGATGAGGAGCACGAGCGCATAGACGAGGTTCATCACACCCTTGGCCTGGCGCCTCGTATCCGGCGTGTCGGTCCCGAACTTCCGGGCGAACAGGACGAGGCTGGCGGCCGCGATCACGTCGAGCACCGCAAACATGAGCCAGAATGTCCTGGTCGCCGACGCGGCATCCGGCTGGCCGATCATCGGCTTCAGCATGCGGTCGTAGAGGTACGCCCCGAGGTTGGAGCCGAGGAGCGAGCCGATCACCCCGTAGAGAAACGCGAAGCCCATGTAGACGGCCTTCCGGTCGGCGGGCGCCACCAGGCCCACGAAACTGTAGTACTTCGGATGGGCCGTCATCTCTCCGATCGAGAACACGGCGATGCCGAGGATGAACACCCAGGGATTCTGCGAGATCGCGAGGAGCAGGAACCCGCCTGCGCCGATCGCCATGCCCGTCACCATGGTCGGCAGCGCGGGCGTGTTCTTGACGATGCGGCTCACCAACACCTGCAACAGGATGATGGTGCCGGCGTTGATGACCGTCACGTGCTCGGCGTCGAACTTGAACTCGACATTGAAACCGATGGCGCCGAGCAGCGACGTCATCGCGGCGCTGACCGGCGCCTTGTCGATGAAGTCGCGCAGGTACCACAGCACGGACCCGAAGTTCTGGAAGTAGAGAATCCAGAAGCCCGAGTACACCACGATCATCAGCATGAAGCGCGAGTCGCCAAGCACCTCGGCCGCGCCGGCGAGCACCTGCTTCAACGTCTTGGTGTTCTCCGGCTTCGGGGGATCCGTGAAGACGAAGATCGTGGGCAGCAGCATCAACGCGCAATACAGCGATGACGCCATGAAGACGTACTGCCAGGAGAAGCCCTTCAGGTAGCTGACGACGAGCGGGGCAAGGAACGCCCCGAGATTGATCATCCAGTAGTAGATGCCGAACCCGAAGGCGGAGTTGCTGTCGTCGGTCGATCGGGCGATCGTGCCCGAGATGATCGGCTTGAACAGGCCCGACCCGGTGGCCATGACCAGCAACCCGAGGAACACCATCGCGTAGGTCGAGGCGTAACCCGTCGCGAAGTACCCGGCCGCCATGAACGAGAACGCCACCATCAGCATGCGCCGGTAGCCGTACCGGTCCGCCAGCGCGCCGCCGAGGATCGGCAGCACGTAGGTCATCGCGTAGACGATGCTCTGCAGGAAGCCGACGGACTGCTCGGCGAACCCCAGGCCGCCCTCGGCGACGGCGCCGGTCAGGTAGACGGCCAGCACGGAGTTCATGCCGTAGTACGCCGCCCGTTCGAACAACTCCATGACGTTGGCCGTCCAGAACGTGCGCGGGAAACGGCTGCGGGGTGTGGTCTCAGGCATGCACTGCTCCTCACGCGCGGCGGGATGGCCGCGTCCGAGGCTGGATTCTATCCCAGACGGGCGCCTACTTGAGCATCGAGAGCAGCGCGCCCGCCGCGATGGCGGTGCCGATCACGCCGGCCACGTTGGGGCCCATGGCGTGCATCAGGAGGTAGTTGTTGGGGTCTTCTTCCTGCCCCACCATGTGCGCGACGCGGGCCGCCATCGGCACCGCGGAGACGCCCGCCGCGCCGATCAACGGGTTGACCGGGGTTCCCGGTAACCGGTTCATCAGCTTGCCGAGCAGCACGCCGCCGGCTGTCGAGAGCGCAAAGGCGACACAGCCGAGGATCAGGATCTTGATCGTGGCCCACCGGAGAAAGGTATCGCCCGCCATGGTGACTCCGACCGACAGGCCGAGGACGATGGTGATGAGGTTGATCAGCTCGTTCTGCGCCGACTTCGTCAGCCGCTCCGTCACGCCGCACTCACGCAGCAGGTTGCCGAACATCAGCAGGCCGATGAGCGACGTGGCGGCGGGCACGAGCATGGCGCCGACCACCGTGACGGCAATCGGAAACGTGATGCGCACCCATGTCGGCACGTCGAAGTTCGCTTCCATCCGGATGAGTCGCTCCTCCTTCGTGGTGAGCAGCTTCATGATCGGCGGCTGAATGAGGGGAACGAGCGCCATGTACGAGTAGGCGGACACCGCGATCGGTCCAAGCAGGTGGGGCGCCAGTTTCATCGTCAGATAGATGGAGGTCGGGCCGTCGGCGCCGCCGATGATGCCGATGGAGGCCGCTTCCTGGGGCGTGAACCCGAGCGCCATCGCCGACAGGTACGCGCCGAACACGCCCAGTTGGGCGGCGCCGCCGAGCAGCAGCGTCTTCGGGTTGGCGAGCATCGGGCCGAAATCCGTCAGTGCGCCGAGGCCCAGAAAGATGAGTGGCGGGAAGATCTCCAGGCGGACGCCGTAGGACAGGTAGTAGAACAGGCCGCCGATCTCCTCGCCCTGCGGCGGCGTCATGAGCCCGTTCATCGGGAGGTTGGCGATCAGGGCTCCGAACCCGATGGGCACGAGGAGCAGCGGCTCGAACCCCTTCTTGATGGCGAGCCAGAGCAGGCCCCCCGCGACCGCGAGCATGACCGCTTCGCGGCCCGTGAGGCTCGCGAAGCCGGTGGAGTGGAGAAACTGATACACGTCAGTCCTCCGGCTTGTAGCGGATAAGGCAGTCGCCGACCTGCACGCCGTCGCCGGGGCTGACGGAGACCTCGGACACCTCGCCCGCGCGCGGTGCGTAGATGTACGTGTCCATCTTCATGGCGTCCAGCAGCACGACGGGGGCTTTGGCATCCACCCGGCTGCCGGTCTGCACGTAGACCTTCTGCACCGTCCCGGCGAGGGGCGCCAGGATCGCGTTGGGATCGCCCTTGATCGGGGGCGTCCCGGGCGTCGGCGACGCAAGCGGTGACGGCATGCTGGCTGGCGACCGGGGCGGTGCGCTGACCTGGGGCAGCGGCGAGAGGAAGCCGGTTCCCGTGCCGACCTGTTCATCGTCTTCGAGCACCTGGACCGAGACGTCGTAGTTCTTGCCATTGACGGTAATGCGCAGCTTCTTCATCGCTTGGGCTCCATGCGGTGGGAAATCATGATGTCCATTCGGCCGGCACGCGACCAGTGTTCGACGAGGGGCCCGCGGTGCACGTGCACGCGATGCACACGCACGGGCGCCTGGAGGGCCTCGCGGGCGGCCGCGACGATGACGGCCAGGAGTTCCGGGTCCACGCCCTCGGCGGCATGTGCGGCGGCCGGCGCGGGCTTGAAGCGTTCCCCGGCTGTGCGCAGCGCGTAGAACAGCCCCATCAGGAACGTCATGCCCGCCATGACGACCCCGAAGGCGACGAGCGCGACGAGATACGGGTTCACCATGGCGTCTCCTACAGCGGAAGGTTGCCGTGCTTCTTCTGCGGACGGAGGTCCCGTTTCGCCCGCAGGATGCCGAGGCGTTCGATTAACAGCCGACGCGTCCACGACGGGCGGATGATGTCATCAAGATGGAACGCCTCCGCCGCGCGGAACGGGTTCGCATAGAGCGTGCGGTACTCCTCGACCTTCTGCTTGATCGTGGCGGCCTTGTTCTTGGCCTTCTCGATCTCCTTCCGGTAGAGCACCCGCGCCGCGCCCTCCGGGCCCATTACCGCGATCTCCGCCGTCGGCCAGGCGAGTACCGAGTCGGCCCCCATGTCGCGCGAACACATCGCCAGGTATGCGCCGCCGTACGCCTTGCGCAGGATGACCGTCAGCTTCGGCACGGTGGCCGCCGAATAGGCGAAGAGCATCTTCGCCCCATGGCGGATGATGCCCCCGTGCTCCTGCGCCACGCCGGGCAGGAAGCCCGGAACGTCCACCAGCGTGATGATCGGCACGTTGTATACGTTGCAGGTCCGGATGAACCGCGACGACTTGTCGGCCGCGTTGATGTCGATCGCCCCGGCCATGACTGCCGGATTGTTCGCCACCACGCCCACCACGACGCCGCCCAGACGGGCGAAGCCCATCACCATGTTCGGCGCGAACTCGCGCTGCACCTCGAAGAACGACTCGCGGTCGACGAGACGCGTGATGACCTCGCGGACGTCGTACGCCTGCCGCGGGTCGCCGGGCAGCAGGTCGTCGAGCTCGGCGTCATCGACGACCGGATCGGCGAAGGGTGAGTCGGGCGGCGTCTCGAGGTTGTTGAGCGGGAGGTACGACAGCAGGGTCTTCACGAGGGCGACGGCCTCTCGTTCGCTCCGCGCCACGAAATGAATGTTGCCCGCCGTGGCGGCATGGGCCATCGCGCCGCCGAGGGCGTCCTCGCTGATCGTCTCGCCGGTCGCCGCCTTGATGACCTCCGGGCCGGCGATGAACATGTGGGATGTGCCATCGACCATGATGATGAAATCGGTGAGTGCGGGGGAATACGCTGCGCCGCCTGCACACGGGCCCGCGATCACCGAGATCTGGGGCACCACGCCCGAGAGCAGCGTGTTGTGGTAGAAGATCTGGCCGTACCCCGACAGCGCTTCGACGCCCTCCTGGATGCGGGCCCCGCCGCCGTCATTGAACCCAACGACCGGGATGCCGCACTTCAGCGCCGTGTCCAGGCATTCGACGATCTTCTTCGCGTGCAGGGCGCCTACCGCGCCGCCGCCGACGGTGAAGTCCTGGGAGAAGGCAAACGCCGGGCGCCCGGCGATCTCGCCCTTGCCGGTGACGACGCCGTCACCGGGCATTTCGCGGCCCTCGAGTTCGCGGCATCGATGGCGGACCCAGAGGCCGAATTCGACGAAACTGTCCTGGTCGAAGAGCAGGGCCAGCCGTTCGCGCGCGCTCAACTTGCCCAACGCGTGCTGGCGTTCCAGTTTCTCCGGCCCGCCGCCTGCCTGGAGCATGGCGCGGCGCTGATCCAATTCACGCAGGTCGATCTTCACGGGACCCTCTCCGGCACTGGCGCACAGCCGCGTGCGCAAGCACGACAGATCACGATCAGTTGAGGCAGCCGGGGAGACGGGAAAGTCGGGGGGGACGAGGCGGCTCTCCGGAGGGGGGCCGTGGACCGATTGATGGTACTCCAGAGAGCCGTTGCAGTTCAAATGACCGCACGCCGGGCGCAGAGCTCCCTCGGATCGCCGGATTGGGGCGTCAGCGCACGGCAGCCGCCGCGTTCGGAGGCGCCGGGTCGGCCGCCGCGTTGGCCGCCGCGTAGTTGAATACGATCTGCCGGTTCAGCCTGGCGATCCGGTCCGATTCACGCGGGTGCGAGCCGAAGAAGAAACTGAGCACGCGCGGGTCGTCCCCGTACTTCTCGCGAAAACGCTCCCATAGCCGGGGCGCGCGTGCGGCGTCGTACCCGCCCTCGTAGGCATAGCGCAGGCCGACGCGGTCCGCCTGGTCCTCGCTCCCGCGGCTGTAGTGGTTCTGCCAGGCCAGAGCGGCGACGGCCGCGCCCACCTGAACCGCCGTCCGGGTCTTCTCGCCGTCGATCGCCTGGGCCGCCATGATGGCACCTACCGCCACGGCCTGGACCCACAGGGACTTCTTGAAGTCCCTGCGCAGGTGCTCGTGGGTGACGTGGGCGAGTTCATGGCCGACCACGATCGCCACTTCGTCATCGGTCATTTCATCGAGCAGGCCCCGGAACACCCAGATGGATCCGTTGGCCATGGCCATCGCGTTCCAGTGCGCGCTGTCCACCACGTAGACGCGGTACCTGGCGGCGTCCGCGTAGGGCGGGGCGATGCGCGCCAGGATGCGGCGGACGCGATCGACTGGCGGGCCGGCCTGGTCGACTCGGCCGATCACCTTCGAACCGCCGTCCGCGTCCTCTTCGGTCACGCGCCCGTCACGCAGCCACTGCTGTTCCTGCTGGTTGCTGGCGTCGAGAAGGTCCGTCTCGAAGAACCCGTTGCCGTTCGGCCGGGCCTCGAGTTCGCGGGCGAGCACGGTGCCGTCCTCGAGCCGGCTGCCCTTGACGTTGACTTCCCATCCCAGTTCGATGGCATCGAGGCCGTCTTTCGCGGCCCCTTTCATCGACGTGCGACCGTCCACTCGCACCTGCTGACCGTCCACCACGAGCAGCGACCCGTGGCGCCATTCCGCGTAGCCGTGGAACGACTCCGTCTTCTGGGCCAGCGCCGGCAACGGCGCAAACGCCAGCAACGACACGGTGAGAAGAAAGCATGTGCGGCGCATGGCAGACGCTCCTGGGGTCGATCTCCGACTCCCGCCAGACGGTGGGGCGAATGTCATGCCAGCGCGGAGGCGTCGAAATTGCAGGAAATCCGAGAGAACTCGGTCCGGACCGTCGCGGGTGACCTCCGGAGAGGTCAGTATTAGAATGAACACATCATGGCGACATCAGACAACGACCTGACATCGGCGCGGCTGAAGGCCGAGCGCGTCGGCATTCCCGTGGCGCGGCGGCACATCCTGCTGTGCTGCGATCAGACCAAGCCCAAGTGTTGCGAGCGCGAGCAATCGATCGTCGCGTGGGATTACCTCAAGAAGCGGCTGACGGAACTTGGCCTGTCGGACCAGGGCGGCGTGCTTCGGACGCGGGCGAACTGCCTGCGCGTCTGCGAGTCCGGGCCGGTGGCGGTGGTCTACCCCGAGGGCGCGTGGTACGCGCACTGCGATCCGCCCGTGCTCGAGCGAATCATCCAGGAGCACCTCATCGGCGGCCGGGTCGTGGAGGACGCGCTGATTGTGGTTCGCCCGCTGACCTGATCTACAATCCATTCTTCCATGGGCTCAACGCTGCTGAAGAAGGTCTGGGACCTTCACACCGTACGGCGCCTGCCAACCGGGCAGACGCAACTCCTGGTCGGCCTCCATCTGGTGCACGAGGTGACCAGCCCGCAGGCCTTCGACATGCTGCGGCTGCGCGGGCATCGTGTGGCGTTTCCCGATCGCACCTTCGCCACGGTCGATCACATCGTCCCGACCGATGGACAACTGAGGCCCTTCGCCGACGACATGGCGGAGCAGATGATGGCGGCACTGGAGCGCAACTGCCGCGAGTTCGGGGTTCCCTTATTCGATCTCGCCAGCCCCGATCAGGGCATCGTGCACGTGATCGGGCCGGAACTGGGCCTCACGCAGCCCGGCATGACCATCGCCTGCGGCGACAGCCACACGTCGACGCACGGGGCGTTCGGTGCCGTGGCGTTCGGCATCGGCACGTCGCAGGTGCGCGACGTGCTCGCGTCGCAGTGCCTCGCCATGGAACCGCTGAAGGTCCGGCGGATCGCGGTGTCGGGCACGCTCGGGCCGGGCGTCTACGCCAAGGACGTGATCCTGTCGATCATCCGGCGGCTCGGCGTCCAGGGCGGTGTCGGGTTCGCCTACGAGTACGGCGGCGCCGTGGTCGATCGCATGACGATGGACGAGCGGATGACGCTGTGCAACATGTCGATCGAGGGCGGCGCGCGCGCGGGCTACGTGAACCCGGACGACACGACGATCGCCTACCTGCATGGCCGGCGGTTCGCGCCGTCCGGCGATGCCATCGAGCGCGCGAGCGCGTGGTGGCGATCGATGGCCTCCGACGCGGACGCCGCCTACGACGACGAAGTGCGCATCGACGGGACGCTGATCCGGCCCATGGTGACCTGGGGGACGAGTCCCGGCCAGGCCGTCGGCGTGGACGAACTGGTCCCGGGGCCCGCCGATGTCGCCGATGCGGAGAGGCCGGCCGTCGAGGACGCCCTGGCCTACATGGGCCTGAACGCCCGGACGCCCATCGCGGGGACCCGGGTGGATGTGGCGTTCATCGGGTCGTGCACCAACGGGCGCCTCTCGGATCTTCGTGAAGCCGCCGCCGTCGTCCGTGGCCGCCGGATTGCCGCCCACGTGCGGGGCCTGGTGGTGCCGGGGTCGAAGCGGGTGAGCGATGCGGCCGAGCGAGAGGGTCTGCAGGAGGTCTTCCGCGACGCCGGGTTCGAGTGGCGCCAGGCCGGGTGCTCGATGTGCCTCGCGATGAACCCCGATCGGCTCAACGGCCGCGAGGTGTGCGCGTCTTCGTCGAACCGCAACTTCAAGGGACGGCAGGGCAGCCCCACCGGGCGTACGCTCCTGATGAGCCCGGCGATGGTGGCGGCTGCGGCTGTGGCTGGCGAGGTGGCGGACGTGCGACGCCTGCTGCCCGCGCGGGAGGGGCCATGACGATTGCCGGCAGGGCTGTCGTGCTGCGAGGCGACGATGTCGACACCGACCGAATCATGCCGGCGCGCTTCCTGCGCGCCGTGAGCTTCGACGGTCTCGAGGCCCACGTCTTCGAAGACGACCGCCGCGCGGAAGCCGCGGCCGGCGGGTGCCATCCCTTCGACGTTGCGCGCCACCGGGGCGCCACGGTGCTGCTCGTGAACAGGAACTTCGGCTGCGGATCCTCGCGCGAGCATGCGCCCCAGGCGCTGGCGCGATGGGGGATTCGGGGGATGGTGGGCGAGTCGTTCGCGGAGATCTTCTTCAGCAACGCCACCGCGCTCGGCGTGCCGTGCGTGACCGTGGCGCCTGCGGGCGTCGAGGCGCTGATGCAGGCCGTCGCACAGGATCCTTCGGCCGCGGTCGCCTGAGCGGCGCCAAGGTTCAGGATAATGTTGACACCCTTCTTTCCGCCCTCGCCCGGAGTGGGATCATATTCAACGCTCGCGGAAT
>Ga0209668_10001471_pt1 | contig 10106 bp, 8 predicted proteins | sample FrelakmetPLP11PL_FD_187150 | JGI IMG/M metagenome (GOLD analysis project Ga0209668, IMG submission 187150) | Freshwater lake sediment microbial communities from the University of Notre Dame, USA, for methane emissions studies - PLP11 PL (SPAdes)... | ecosystem: Environmental > Aquatic >... | reverse complement strand
AAACTAAAAGATAGAGTCACAGAGAAAGAACTTATTGAGGCGATTGATGAAGTAGTAGGAGAAGCTCTTCGGTACGGAGAATAATTAAATAAATTACCACAAGTAATTTATTTACGCATGCATTTTATAAAAATGAAATTTAATTACTATTATAGTAATTAAATTATATAATATGACAACAAATAAATTTTCTATTCTCGCTTATGAGTTGATTAATGATAAATATTCCAAAGCTAAATATCTTGGGATCGAATGCATAATGGAAACGAAAACAGGGTATATTAACGCAACAAAGTTTTGTGAGAAAGCCCAAAAAACCCCCAAGGATACCGAAGCCCAAAAAAAACCCGAGGATACCGAAGCCCAAACCCCCGAGGATACAGAATCCCAAAAAACCGAGGATACCGAAGCCCAAACCCCCGATGATACCGAAGCCCAAAAAACTCGTTGTACAAAGGTGTTTAAAGACTATTAGATTGGATAGATATAAAAAATTATTTAAGTATATGAGGTCATTGGAGCAGTACTGCTCCGATGAACTATCAAAAACTATAAAAGGTGGATCGATCTCGGAGTTACGAGGGACGTATGTTCATCCGGATCTGCTTCTTGATCTGGCGTCGTGGTACAAAGAGATTTAAAGACTATATTAGATTGGATAGATATAAAAAATTATTTAAGTATATGAAAAGGTCTCCACAGTTCTGTGGAGACCTATCAAAAACATATAAAGGGGGAAATCCAGATTTAAGAGGAACGTATGTGCATCCTGATCTGCTTCTTGATCTTGCATCTTGGATCTCTCCTTGTGTATTTTGTAAAGTAACTCAATTACTAAATGAATGGAGAAAATTGGATGTTATTAACGAACTTAGATTTCATAAAGAAGTTGGAGATGCTATTAAAGAAGGAATAGTTTTTAGTAAACAAGAAAATGAATCTATTATTAGAGACAAAATAGCATATGAAGAAAATGGAACAGTGGAAGTTAAAACACCTATTGGGTTTATTGATGTGCTGACAGACACCAAAATAATTGAAGTTAAAAAAATTAATCTATGGAAGCATGCTCTAGGACAAGTAAAGTGCTATGGATATTATTATCCAGATAAACAAAAATGGATATATCTATTTAATCAACGAGATACAGAATGTGAAGGAGGTGAAAATTTGGAGTCTAATCAGGACCTTTTAAATATTTGTATTTTAGAAAATGTAATGGTTAAATTTTATAATTAAGTATATATATATATATATATACGAATTCGGCTTCCACCTTTTATTTTATAAAAATGAATTTTATTACTATTATATAGTAATAAAATTATATAATATGACAACCAATAACTTTTCTAATCTCGCTTATGAGTTGATTAATGATAAATATTCCAAAGCTAAATATCTTGGGATCGAATGCATAATGGAAACGAAAACAGGGTATATTAACGCAACAAAGTTTTGTGATGAAGCCCAAAAAAAACCCAAGGATACCGAAGCCCAAACCCCCGTGGATACTGAAGCCCAAACCCCCGATGATACCGAAGCCCAAACCCCCGAGGATACCGAAGCCCAAAAAACTCGTGGTACAAAGAGATTTAAAGACTATATTAGATTGGATAGATATAAAAAATTATTTAAGTATATGAGTTCAGCGGAGCAGTACTGCTCCGCTGAAATAACAAAAACATATGAAGGAGGAAATCCAGATTTACGAGGAACGTATGTTCATCCGGATCTGCTTCTTGATCTGGCGTCATGGATATCACCAGCAGCATATATTAAAGCAAGTGGAATAGTAAAGAATTTTTTGGTAAGAGAAAAGGAAGAAGAAAATATGAGACTAAAATTGGATAAAAGTAGACTTGAAAAAATGTTTGAAGAATCAGATAAAAGAAGAGAAGAATCAGATAAAAGAAGAGAAGAGGCGGAGAAGAGAGCAGAACAGGATAGATTGGAAAGAAAAGAGGCGGAGAAGAGAGCTGAACAAATGCTATTAAAAATGACTCTCCAAAATGAGACAACGCATATTAAGCTTGATGAAACAAAAATTAAGCTTGATGAAACACATGTTAAGCTCGATAAAACAAATGTTAAGCTTGATAAAACAAAAATTAATTTACGGAGAGTAGAAGCTAGAGTTGATATTTTGGTTGAAGAAGTTGTTCCGCCAGCAAAAAAAGTTTGTTTACATGAGCAATTTGGTATTATGAAGTTAAACGATTCGGAGGGAAAGAGAGAGTATAAAGTATATTGCGTTCAGACGAGAGGAGTATGTAAAGCAAGAGCAAGTATATTAAAAGAATATCCAAAAGCTGTTTTGATTAAAGAAGTTAAACCAAATGCAAATGCTAAGAATTTTTTACATAAACTAAAAGAAAAGTATGGAAGTGGTAAGAAAGCAATGATTAATGTATCATATAATTTTATAAAACTAAAAGATAGAGTCACAGAGAAAGAACTTATTGAGGCGATTGATGAAGTAGTAGGAGAAGCTCTTCGGTACGGAGAATAATTAAATAAATTACCATAAGTAATTTATTTACGCATGCATTTTATAAAAATGAAATTTATAATATAGAATTGAGAATAAAGTGTAATATGAATAATAATTTAAACAACATTATTGATTATAATGATTATAATAAATATTTTATGACAAATTTAATTGGAAAAAAGTATATAGTATATTTAAATCCTCATATGAGAGATATTAATCAAATAATAGAGTCAATAAAAACTCAATTGCCATATTCTTATAACATAGAAGATTTAAAGATTATATGTGAAGGTAGAAATTTGAAATCGTTTGATTCGGCTGATTTTCCAGATGGTATTTGTGCATATTTTAATAAATTAAATACTATCTATGTTATAGGAGGAGATTTATATGACATCGGATCGAACCTCGTTGAAAATGAAAAGGTGACTGTAGAATTTTTAAAAGGAGATGGGGGTGACCACGGAGTGGCCTCTGCTTTTAGCGGTGACCGCGGAGGTGATCCTGGAGATGATGTTCCCGAAGCTGCGGTCGTTTCTGGTAAGTTTTATCCTTTAAAATATTATGAAGAATTATATACTAATGAACATGTATATTACATGACAAATTTAATAGGCAAAAAATATCCGGTATATTTAAATCCTTCGATAACCGATAAGACTCAAATAATAGAATCAATAAAAACCCAATTGCCTGAATCTTATAATAACGAAAATTTTAAAATTATATTACAAGGTAAATATTTAGAATCTTATGATTTTAAAGATGGAGTAGGATCGGTTTTTAAGAATATGGAAAAAATTTATATAGTTGGTGGATTATAAACTGTTATAATATAAAATAATAATAAATTAAATTACGTATACGTAATTTAATTAAGAGCATGCACAGCGGAGCTGCGCGCCTGTTTCACAGAGTGCATTATATAAAAATGAATTTAAAAATATAGACTTGAGACAAGTAGATTAATATGTTGATTAAAGATAATAATATGATTATGAATATGATTATGAATATGATTAATATAATTATTTATAATAAAAAAATAGTAATATTTATTATGACCTATATATTATGGATACTAATAAATTTTATATCTTCCAATCTATATACAATATATTGTGTAGATAATAGTTTATACGGACTTTTATTTTCTCCTATAATGACAATAAGTCCTCATTGTAAATTATTTAGGTGGTCTATATATACATCCGGTAATGTTATTGAAAATATTGTTTATATATCTATAGCATATATATCTTCTGTTTTGATTTATACTTTAAATAATGTTTATGTACCACAGGGATGAATTAAATTACGTATACGTAATTTAATTAAGAGCATGCATTTTATAAAAATGAATTTTAACCAGTAGAATTAGATGTTAATTTGTAATATGAATATGGTCTCAAAAACAATTGATTATGATTATGATTATGATTATGACTCTTATGGAGTAGATTATGATTATGAATTTGAAACTCGAAATCCAGATGAAAATTATTCGAATGACATGTTTGATTCATTTGATTCTTCTTATATTGAGGATGATTATGATTCGAACGTTGAAAGTAATTCTCTTTCTTCTGATGAGAAAAAATATTGGAATTGGATTTATTCTGATACTGATATAATTTCTAAAAAAAAAACTTTTTATCCTTATCCTATTCTTCCTAATGGTGAAATTATAACCAAATCCAAATTACTTCTTCATTTAAATCATCTTATTGAAATGCAAAAAGTAGAAGAGAAAATAGTTTATTTACAAAATGAAATTGAGAAACACAATATTATATTATCTATTGAAGAGTTTAGAAAAAAACTTCCTAAGTTATCTGAAGAGAGATTGAAAAAGGAAAATGTTTTGAATAAAATGAAAGAAGAACAGAAGAAGATTGATGAAGAAAATAAGAAAATAATTCAAAAAAATAATATGGATATGATGAAAAATATAAATAAAGATAAAATAAATAAGAAAAATACTGTATTTAAATCTAATGTAAAAGTAATTAGTGAAAGTGTTATTCTTGAAAGAAGAAAAGAAAAAAAGAGAATACGAGCAATTGAAAAGAAAGCAGAAAAAATTCAAGAGGAAATTAACTCTAAAAAATTGAAAGAAGAAATGAACCTTGAAAAAGAAAAAAAGAAAAAAGAAAAGGACTCGTATACAGAAGAATTGATCAATAGCATAAAAGAAGATAAATTAAGTGATAATAAAAAGAATATGATTAATGATTTGGAAATAGTAATTAAGAAGTTGGATGCAGTCAAAGAAATAGAGGTCGCTTTAGAGATCGAAGATAAAAAAGAACAGAAGATAGTAAAAAAGACTATTAATAAAGGAGTCGATGGATGGAGTATTACTATGAGTCGTGTCTCTGGCAGTGATAAAAAAGAAAGAGTAAAATTTTTATGTGAATCTATTATTTCAAAGACTAAATGCAGACATGGAGATAAATGTAATTTTTCTCATGTTATTTCGGCGTGTCCTTTTGGAGTTAAATGTCTTAATGTAGAGAAAAAAGATAATGCATATATTAATAAGGGAAGTAAAATATGTACTTTTACTCATTTAAATGAAACAATTGAAGATTTTGAAATTAGAGTAAATAAACAGAATAAGAAGACATCCTCCTCTGGTTGTGACAGCGTTAGCAGCGGATGTGTCCTCGAAGAGGCAGTCTCTGACGGTGGTGTCCCTAATAAAATTAAAAAAGAAATTGTAGCGTATGGTAGACCCATTGATTCTAATAATACTTGGAGTAATATTGCATCTATAGGAGTAAAACCTAAGGCCGTCTCCGAAGGAGGTGAAAAAAAGAATATAGAAGAAAAGAAAAGTGTTATTATTACTTTAAATAAAACGCAGATGTGTAATTCAGTATCATCTAATATAAAATGTAGACACGGTGATAAATGCAGGTATGCTCATAGCAAAGAAGAATTGGTTTGTGGATACGGTGATAGTTGTACTAGTAATAATTGTAATAGAATTCATAGTAGTCCTAGACATATTATCAAAGAGGAAGTAAAGGTTGCTGTTATCTCTATTGATATTCCTTCTAAAAAATCAGAACCTGAAAAATCAAAGCATGAAATAAAGACTATCTTTAAAACACAATTGTGTAATTCTTTGGAGTCTAATATCAAATGTAGACATGGTGATAACTGCAGGTATGCTCATAGTGAAGAGGAATTGGTTTGTGGTTACGGTGATAGTTGTACTAGTAATAATTGTAATAGAATTCATAGCAGTCCTATAAATAAAGTTGTGAATAAGGAAGTAACTTCTGATAGAAATATAACTGGATTTAATACAAATGCTAAAGTTAAATTGTGTGCTTTTATAGGAAGATGTAAAAATGGAGTCAACTGCAAATACTCTCATACAGCTTCGCAGCCTTTAGAATGTGGATATGGAAATCAGTGTAAAAAAGTATGCTGGGATGGTTATAAATACATTAATATATCTAATACTTTATGTGATAGAAGACATCCATATGAAAATAATATTTTATATAAATATAGATGTAGTAAATAATATATATATATATATCTAAATAAATTAAAGGCATCTGCCTTTAATTTATTGACCGAGTTAGCGGTTCTGACGGTGAATGTATTTTATATAAATACCACCGCTACCCGAAGGGAGGCCATTGGCTAGTGGTGGTGAATCTAAATAAATTAAAGGGGCAGTCGCCTTTAATTTATTGACCATTAAAGCGGTTCTGATGGTGACACATCAAATATGTGTATACACTGTGAATCTAAATAAATTAAAGGCGGATGCCTTTAATTTATTAAATGTATTTTATAAAAATGAATTTTATCTAATTGATAGTAAGTAGTATCGTAATATGTCTAATGATATGAATATTAAAATGATTATGGATATGATTATGAATAAGATTAATTCACATGTAAAAGATATTACAAGTGAAAGATTTTTTAAACAATGGATGGATGAAAGTAATCAAGAAACTATGGTTGAAGAATTATCTTCTATTAATTTTAAAGAAGTAATATGCGAAGAAGTAGCTGAAGAAGGGGAAGAAGGGGAAGATGATGAATCTAAAATAATTAAAATTTTTAATACATTTAAGTATGAGAAAAGAAGAGAACTGATTAAAAAACTATCGGATAGTATTCCAGATAGTAATAATATTAAAAAGACAAAGGTTCAAAAAAATACAGGAAGAAAAAAAGCGGTTAGGAAACCAAAAAAAAAGAATGCGTTGAAGAGACCGATGTCTGCCTATCTTTTGTTTTGTTCAGATGAACGAGAAGTGATTAAGAGAGAACATCCTGAAATGAAATCGAAAGATATTATGAAAGAATCAGCTATTAGATGGAAAAGAATAAATAAAGAAGATAAACAGGTTTACATTATAAGAAATGAAGAATTGAAAATTGAATATCAAGAAAAAAAGGAGCAATTAAAAAATGAAGGTGAAGAAGGTGAAGAAGAAGGTGAAGAAGAAGGTGATGATAAGAAAGTTGTAACTAGGAGTCGGAATAAAAAACAGAAAAAAGAAGACGAAGAAGGTGAAGAAGAAGTTGAAGAAGAAGGTGAAGATAAGAAGGTTAAACCTAGGATTCGGAATAAAAAACAGAAAAAAGAAGAAGAAGAAGGTGAAGAAGATGAACAGGAAGAGCGGAATACACCTGTTAAAAAAACAAGAAAGGTTAGTGGATATGTTTTATATTGCAGAGAAGTAAGAAATAAATTTAAAGAAGAAAATCCAGGAATGTCGGGAAAAGAAATCGTCAAGCTTATTAATAATTCATGGTCTGACCTTAGTAAAGAAGAAAAAAATGGATATAGTACATAATATATACACTATAAATATTAAATAAATTAAAGTCATATGACTTTAATTTATTACATAAAAATGAATTTAACTTATTTAATAGAGTGTAATTGTATATAATGAGTGATAAAGAATTAGAAAATTTTTCTAAAATCATTAAAATATTCAATAATAAAAAAGTTGATTATGTAGAGACTATGTATACTTATAAAAAAATAATGTTTTTATATAAAACAGATACTACGAAGTCGACTTCTGAGGCGTCGAATAGTGGACCGATTCGCCGTGGTGACCTCGACGTGGGTTATTTAATAAAAAATAGATATAAATGTAGGGAGTGTACTGAAAGAATAAAAACATTTATATCTTTACAAGATAAAAATGGGGTTTCTATTTTCTCCTCCTTCGGAAGTTACCTCGAAGAAGCCTCCTCTAAAATCTGTGACCGCTCCGAGGTCGAAGAAGATATTGTTTTTTATAATAACATAAACAATTTATGTAAAGAAGAAAAAAGAGAAATAACAGGTGTTTATATACCGCATACAGAAAATACAATTTGCAATTTTGAAAAAACAAAAGGAGGATTTGAACATTTTACAAAAGACATTTTAAATAAAGATCAAAGAATCACAAAAGATGATATTGACAAAATAAATTATGTAATAAATAGATATTTGTTCTCTAGTAAAAATGGTGGGCATATGTTTAATATGATATCAAAAATATGTTCTCCAACCGTTAAAGATGGGTTGGATTCATTATCTTTAATGAAAGAATGTTTAAAACTCTCAAATTATGGAAATATTATGTCTTCATCGACAGATTGGTTATATAACTTAATTTTATCAATTTCAAATACTGGTAAAGAATGGATACAATTACCCCAGGTGGAAAAATATAACTTATGTATAGGATCGTTATTAAAACTTGATATTTCAAAAGATTGGAGTGGCTATGTTATTTTAACATACCAAACAGCTTCTAATAATATAGTGGATTTACTTGGAAAGGCATCTTCTATTGGATCTATGATTATAATGATAGAAGAAAGAATGGATCCTTTAAAATATCAAAGAAGAGATATGAATAAACAATTATCTGAAACTCAGATTAATAATTCTATAAAATCATTGGGAGAATTTGAAAATACTATAATGACTATACAAGAATTATCTAGTTACGAACCAAAAACTATTGTTTTTAACACTACTCCAGTCCACAAAAAGGACGGCTGCTACACAGTCATAGAACCACCTGTGAACCTCGAAGAGGTCCGCCCGTTAAACGGAGTGGACAAAGGTCCATCTTCCATTGAAGTGTTTCAAAATATGAAACGAAATAAAGCACCTGCAGGGGAATTTTACAAAAGAACAGTTGTTGGCGCAGACGGATCGGCTGCCTGCGACCCATGTACCTACGTCACTCCTCGGACAGAAGGAGGTGACCTCGACGCCTCCTTCGGAGGTAAATATGCTACCTCAACTTCTATAATGAATTTAAAAACAATAAAAGACTTATTGAATTTAACAAGAGAATATCCAAATACAGAAGTTCAAATATGTACTTTCAATACAAATTGTGTATATATAGCAAAAACAAATATAGACACATCAAAACTATCTGTACCATATTTATGGGCTTTTAAAGCTTCAAAAGTATATGAAGTAAATGTATATAAAAAAGTGGTAGCAATTGTTCCTATGTTTGAAAATAAATTATTAAATAGAAAATACTTATCAGTTCACTTTATATTGGATAAAGAAAAACCATTTTCACATGTAAATTGCTGTTTTCCGGAATTTCTATCTTCTGAATATACTAGACAATGCGGACCTGCGTTTGAGCAGATAAATAAATATACAAAAATAACTATACCAGACACAGAAGAAAATTTGGCATGTGGTGTTGGTATTAGCTCAATGAAATCAAATAAAATTTCACCTATTTATCTTAAAATTAATAATATTAAAGTTCAATTGGATTTACTCGAATAAATTAAATAATAATTCATATAATGAATTATTATTATATCACTACTAATTCACACCGCTACGTTAGCCAGCATATCCAACGGATACCTACGGTTTACAAAGAGAAGTATGTATGCTTATGTATGTGTATGCGTGTGTATGCCATCGAAGATGTGCGTGTTTATGCGTGTTTATGCGTGTGTATGCCATCGAAGATGTGCGTGTTTATGCGTGTTTATGCGTGTGTATGCCATCGAAGATGTGCGTGTTTATGCGTGTTTATGCGTGTGTATTCCATCGAAGATGTGTGTTTTTATGCATGTTTATGTAAACAAGGAAAAATTTATGATTTTTTTTTAAAAAAAAAAAAAAAATCTGGGATTATGAAAATATAGACACACACACATGACAAATAAAAAAGATGATTTTATAATAAAGTCCATATAAATAAATATATATTTATTTTTAGCCTATAAACACCTTTAGTTAAGCACTCTTTGGATCCAGGGTCCAAAGAGTGCCAATAAAAAAAGTAAATAAATGAAAATATTCTTTTTTTAAAAAATATAAATATTACATCTTCAATGTGTATTTATATAAAAGTGGATTTAAAGTTTAAAGAGTAAAGTAAAGTAATAATGTCAACAGAAGTAATATGTGAATATTGTAAAAATAAATTAAAGAATATTATGATGCTTAATAAGCATCAGAGAGTGACAAAATATTGTCTTGTTATACAAGGAAAAATAGAAGATAAGAAAAAACGAAAAGAAGAAGAGAAAGAAAGGATAGAAAGAGAACGAGAAAAAGAAAGGGAAAGAATAA
>Ga0209668_10001470_pt1 | contig 10107 bp, 8 predicted proteins | sample FrelakmetPLP11PL_FD_187150 | JGI IMG/M metagenome (GOLD analysis project Ga0209668, IMG submission 187150) | Freshwater lake sediment microbial communities from the University of Notre Dame, USA, for methane emissions studies - PLP11 PL (SPAdes)... | ecosystem: Environmental > Aquatic >... | reverse complement strand
TAGCACAAAAAATTACCCAGTTACAATCACAAATAACAATAGTTAATAGTAAACAGGAATTAACTGCCATACTCAAACAGCATTTAGAAACTGAGGAGGAATTTTACCACAAGCTGCATCTTTTGGCGACTAAGACTAGCGCTGAGGTGGCTAAACCGGCAGTTGATGTGACTGCTTTGCAACAAATGCCGCTGAAAGAATTGGAGAAAATGGTGCAAGATTGGCAGGAGAAGTTAGACAGGGATTCTAATTTTGTCCAGGAACAGGAGCAGGAGCTTAAATACAAGCAAGAACTTATAGAAGAACTTCAACAAAAAATTGTTTATGCCACTGGGGAAGAACTGGTAAATTTAGATTTAGAATTAGCGGATGAACAGGATCTTTATCAGATGCTGAACGAAAGTTTGGTAGGACAAAGACGCAATTTGATTGGACAGCAAAAGACTCTCCAGCAGAATCAAGTGGTATTGTGGCAAAGACAAGGGATTTCGGTGGAGATTAAGGGGGAATCTAGTGATTTAGAATTATTGGTTTCCCAATTGGCAGCCGAGAAACAGCGAAAATCTGCGGAAATTGAAAAGTTGGAAAGTGACATAGCTTTGATGCTGATTACTATTGCAGCGGATCAAGTAGCTATTGATCATCAAACTCAGGAGGTAGAAATAAAGCGTCGGGAAGTTGATGCTCTTGAGGAGCAATTGCTGAATTTACGAACGGCTACTGCTGAGTGTTGGGGAAGAGTGAATCTTTATCAGGAAGCTCTGCAACCTATTCAGGATGAGCTTGATAGGTTACGGGAGCAGTTAACAAAGATGGGTGAATCTTTGACTCAAGTACAAGCATTTGGGGATTCTCAGATTCAGGTTGTTTTTGATCTGCGTCAGGTGATTGAGAGTTTTGTCAATCTACCGGAGGTATTGGTTTCTTAGGGGGTGTTTGAAAAGTCTAATTTATTACAAAAAAAAGGGGACAGGCAAGAGGCAAGAGGAAAGAGGGAATAATGTAATCGCCGAAAATAATTAATTGAACCTGACCTGAGTTCGACATAACGATAATTTTTGGAAAACTGCCCCAAATATGAGTCTCAAGCCCTGATGATCTCGTTGAAAAAATCATAACTCCGTTCCCGTAGCGTCTCCGAAGGAGAAACTCCGTTCGCGTAGCGTCTCCGAAGGAGAAACTCCTAACACCGAACTCAGGTTAATCCAGTCACCTTGGACTATGGCTGTCGAACCTCCGGGGAAAGGATCTGTTTGGGAGCGATTGGGGGCTGTGATTAGGGCTGTGAGTTTGTCAATGTGTTCAAAGTTGGGTGCATGGGGAAGTATTTCTTGGAGAATCTGACGCATGACTCGACGTTGCACTGCTAGGGGTGCTTTTTGTAATATGCGCCTATTAATTTGTAAATTATCTTTATCACCCTTTGCTGAGGCTTCTAGCCGCCACTGAAGGGCTGTTTCTTCGAGAAATTCTACCTCTGCTTGGAGGAGTTCTGCTGTTTGGGCTAGGTTGGCTTCTACTTGGGGGTTAAAATTGTCTTTGAGATATGGAATTAGTTGTTGACGAATGCGGTTGCGGGGATGTTTGAGGTTTTGATTGGTGGAGTCTTCCCATATTGGTAAGTTAAATTTTTGGCAGAACTGTTCTGTTTGGGAACGGGTGATTTCAAGGAGTGGACGGATTAGGGTAATATTTTCAGTGAGTGGACGTTGCCAAGTTAGGGCTTGCAAACCATCTGTACCAGTACCACGAATTAAATTGTATAGTAAGGTTTCGGCGCGATCGCTGGCGGTATGTCCGGTAATAATATATTGATAGTTATAACATTGGGCGATTTTTGTTAAGGCTTGATATCGCCAATTTCTGGCTGTAGCTTCACTTTTGACGGGTTGATTCGCTGTTTCTAAATAAAAGGGTGTGTGCCAAGTTTGCGCTAAATTGGCGACATGGTGCGCGTTAGCTTGGGAGTCTTCACGCCAACAATGATCACAATGGGCTATGGCTATGTTCCATTCCCATTTGCGTTGTAAGTCTAATAGTAATTTAATTAAACAGAGGGAATCTTGTCCACCGGATACTGCAACTAATAGACGTTGTTTGGGTGGAAATAGACTCCGGGCTTGGATAGTACGATGTATTTGGGTGTGGAGGGGTGTCCATGTCATGATAGATATTTAATCCAAGGGAAAACAAGAAAACTACTAATCACACATAAAACAACGACGAAGAGAACTTTTAAGCCTATATCTAATGTAACTCCCATAGCTAGTAAAGTCAGGAAAAGGAAATTAAGAGCAACGCTGAAGAAAATGATTGGCATAGGGAATATAACTTTTTTCTCACCATCTTTAATTCTTTGAATGATTTGCAAAATCTCTTGTGTATTTTGTGGTCTACTTTTTCGGTTATTATCCATTAAATAATCAATTAAGTTTTTAAATTCTTCAGAAATTTCTGGTGCTTTATCTTGCCATAATAACCTTCCCCGTGCATCTTTTAGAAAGTTGTCGTATCCAGGATAAATACCTGTGAGTAAGTGAAGAAATGTACGCCCTAATCAATACTATTGCCAATTTTCCCAAATATGTCTGAAACCCAATAAAATCGTGACGATATCAATAGGGTTTCAGGGGTTTGGCAATAGTATTGCTAATGAGAAAAAATCAGACGTATAGTCCACTTGGTTTCCAGCTTCTTGTTCTGGTGAATTATAGCCTGGTGTTCCTACTATTGTCGCAGGAATAGTTTGCTTTTGAGTTTTTTGGATAAATTCCTTAACAATCCCAAAATCAATTAATACTAATTGACTATCAGGTTTTAGCATTATGTTACCTGGCTTAATATCTCGGTGTAAATAGTTTTGAGCATGAACATGAGACAAAATATGAATCAATTGTTCTAACCATTCAAGGGCTTGTTTTGTATTAGCAATTTTGTTATTTTGTTCCAGCCATTTACCCAAATCCTGTCCGGCAATTTTTTCCATCACTAAACCATGCAAAATTTCTTGGGTGTGAGGACAGCCAAATATAGTATAACCATCCACTTGAACATGAGGAATTCCTGGATGATTTAATTTTCTTAATACATCACATTCTTGTGCAAAAAGTTCAAATAGTTTTGGCCGATATTGAGTTAGAATTTTCATAACTTTATGATCATTTGTAAAACTATCTTTTACTTCAAAAGTCTTACCAAAACCACCATCTCCTAATTCTTGAAGGATATGATAACGATTATTAATAATATCTCCAGGCTCAATCATAGTTCTCTCTCTGTTGTGTTAATAAAGTGCTAATTTACTTCAATAGTTTATTATTTTATGGACAATTTAACTTACTTGTATCATAGTCAATTGGCACAAACATAGCTCCATATGTCGAACATTTATTAGGGACAACACGGACTAGTTGTGAAGTGTTTTCTTTCCTATCTCCATCCTGATCAAAAGAAATCTGTCCTGATGCTCCTTCCAGCACCTGCAAGTTAGTTAATTGCTGCCGTATATCCAATCTTTGTTTTTTCAAAGAATCATTTATAGACACTTTTTCTAGAGCCTTTGCCAAAACTAAAGTAGCATCATAAAATATCCCGCTTTGAGCATTTATATTACTGGTTCCCCAGATTCGTTTAGCTGTGGAAACAACCTCTTGATTGGGACTGTTTAAAGGATGCCAAGGAATGACTATTGAAAGGTTTTTAACAATATTTTTTTTGTTGAGTATTTGTTCATCATACAGAACCAATTGTCCTGCCATTGGTAGTTGATCTGCATTGACATCAATCAGGCTTAAAGTATTTGTGAAACTTTTGGGACTAACTCGACCATCGGGAATAAGAATCAGTGCTTTAGCTCCTTGCTGTTTAACTTCATTTAAGGTACTATCAGGAATAAAACCAGAGATAGATACATCTTTTTCAATTATCTTATTTATACCTAATTGGTTGCGGAACTCTTCAAAAGCAGATTTACTAAAAGTGCTGCTTGGTGTGTAAAAAATAGCTACTTTTTCTGCATTAGCCAATTGGAATAATTTCAACTTATTAATTAATATAGGAACCTGAAACTTAACACTAGGGGCAGTCCGAAATAAAAAATTTGGTGAGAATTTCCTACCAGATAAAATATGTTCTCTGGCAGCCGTAGCAGAAGACATAATAATTACTTGTTCCTGTTGATAAACAGGTAAAGCTTCTTTAGCGACTTCAGATGCATAATGTCCGATAACTGCAACTATGTCCTCTTTCGAGAGCAGATATTTTGCTAAATTATTAACCTTTTGAGGGTCATTTGCATCATTAGCAATAATAATTTTCAGACCAGGATGTTTTATTTCCTTGTTAAAATCTTCTTGAACCTGAGCCGCGCCTCTTAACAAAGCTTCTGCTATGCCTGTACCTCTAGAATCCTGATTAATAGGAACAACAACAGCAATAGTGTAACTTTTTCTACCTTTTTCTTGCATTAATTTGGCGTTATTGAGATAGATTAGAGTTTCGGGGTTATTTTGATCCTTTTTTCTCGCCTTCTCGAAAAAATTGATAGCATCTTTAAAGTTACCTTTTTGAAAAGAATAAACAGCACTTTTAAAGTCACTAGATAGAGATTTATACTCTGGAAAAAGACTTTCCTCACCACAAGACAAATTATCCTTTAAAGCAAAGTTTTCACACCAATTTTCAGAAAGGTCAGAAAAAATATCTCTGAAGAACTGCGGATTAAAAATCAAATATACCCATAAAACAATACTAAGTATCAAGATTATTGACAATAAACGTTTAGCTAATATAGGGTATCTGAGGATTCTTCTAGGAAAATTTATCATGTCAGTATCCTTTTAAGTGATTAAATTTCTCGATAACGGTTTTTAATGTACTTGGTAAGTAAACGATGAACAACGCCAAAAGTTGGTAACTTTTGGCTATCATTCTTTTCGACTAACCCAGTTCTACATAATTTATCCATAGATTGACTAATTTTTGCTTGGGAAATAGAAGGGAACAATTGATAAAGTTCAGGGAGTGATATTGGTTCTGTTTCATGAGCTAATTGTCGTATAATATTGATTTCTATATTTAATAACCGAGAAAAATGTTTATCAAATATGTCAGTTATGGCATCATGAACGAACAATGTTCCTTTCAGGAATTCATAAATTTGACCATTATGATATGTTTGAATATATGGAGCAGCCAATTCTAAAGCTAATGGATATCCTTGATATTCTTCAATCAGTTTTTCTATTCCCTGATCTGACAACTGAAAATTCCTCAACAGATATTGAGAATATTGAGTGTCTCGACTGTTTAAACCAGTTAAGGTTAATTCTCTAACTCTGAATTTGTCAGCAATATCCATTTGCCGATGTATTTCCAAACCGATAAATACTACGCAGCTTTGATGTTCTAATTCTGAAACAGACCTTAAAAATCTTCCATAGTTATCATAGTTGATTTCTCGTTGATCTGCTGATATTTCATTAGTTATCATTAGTTGTTCCCAATGATCAAAAATCAGTAAGCAACGATGTTGTTTCAAGAAAGAAATTAGGCTAAGAATTTTTTGGGATATATTTTTTTTATTTGCAGTTGTTTCTGAATTATTAACGAAAAAATATGATTCTATATGAGTTAAAAAGTCTTCCAATAAAGCGGGATATTTAAAATTCTTCCAAATGACATAATCAAACTTATCTTTAACTTTGTCAACAAACTTTCTTAATAGTAGTGTTTTCCCAATTCCACCCATACCCAAAACACCCACCAAGGCACAGTGTTCTGTAACTATCCATGTTTCTAATTTAGATAATTCCTGCTCACGTCCATAGACATCTTGAAGATTTGGTGCTTCTTCTAGATCTAACCGTAATGAATTGTTTTCTGGATCTTTTTCACCACCTGGATGCTCTAAAAGTCGTGAAAGAGTTAACAAGCAATTCTTTTTGCTAACTGTCCTACCCGTAACCTGACTGAGGTATTGGAATAACTCAGGACCGGTATTATTTTTGATGGTGTCAACAGCATAACCGAGATTCTCCATATTGGCATAGGCGATATTTTGCAAAGAATATTCTAAAATCGCCTCTTGACAATCACTCAAGTTCAAATCTATTGCTTTCTCACGCTTTATCCAATCCTTCAGTCCTCTAATTATCTGTTTCGCATCCATAGTCTAGTTTTCCCCTGATATCCTGTTGTGGATCGTATCTTAATTTGCCATAACTTTATTAGTTTTATTAGTTTTATTAGTTTTATTAACTAAAACACTGGTTAACAATTAGTATTTACAATCACACTGACCTTCGAGATACTTGGTTGTGTAAGGACAAAAAAGAGGGTGATATGAATAGTATTGATAATTCACTAATTTCACTGTCAGAGCTTGCGAACATCAATGGACAAGAGCATATTTTGCAGTCATTCTCAGTACAATTACTGAAAAAACGAAATATTTGGTTTATGCAGGATCATCAAGGAGATGAGAATGATGATCCTATAGTTCCTCCTAATTAATTGAGCGGATATTATTTGTCTGGAGAATTAATAATTCTCATCGCTGCTAACTTGCAACTTTCTAATTCTGGTAATTTACAATGGGCTTTTTTAAGTTCTTGATCATGGGAATAAAATTCTAGGAAACTTCGCCATGATTCTCTAGCAGCTTGCTGATTTCCTTGTGCTGCTTGGACTTGTGCTAATAAGCAATAAGCTGGAGTATAATTGCTGTCTAACTCCAGACAGATAAGTAAATGCTGGTGTGCTTGTTCATAGGAATTTTGCTGAAAATATGCCCAAGCAAGATTTTTGTGTAATGCTACTTTCACTGTATTATCTTTTACATTTGATAAAATGGGTTCAATCATTTCCACCGCATCTGCACTATTTCCTTGGGTAATTTGCAACCGAGCCAAGTTATTAATAGCAGCATCAGCAGCACGATTTTGATATCTAGTGGCAATTTGATAGTGATGACAAGCCCCATCCAAATTATCTAACTTTTCATAACTTGCTCCCAGATTATAGTGAGCAGAACCATAGTTTTGGTTTAATTCAACTGCTAATTCTAGATAAGATGCAGCAAGTGCAAAATCATTGTTTAGATAGCTTTCATGTCCTAACTTATTTAGAGATCTAGCAATTTCTTTTCTTTCTTTTTCACTGAAATCAATACGTCTTAGCACTTTTTTAAATTCCTCTGGAACAGGTTTATTAATTGATAGTAGATACAAGATAGATTTAGTAATATCTTCATTATCTTTATCTACTGCTTTTTCTAGTTCTTTTGTTAATTTAGATGAACTATCAGTTAATAACTCTGGTTTGTATTTAGCAAACAATACAACTAAGTCTGAGCGTTTGTAACGACGATGATCAGCCGATTCATTCTTCGGTTTAAATTCATCACATATTCTTTCAACATATTTTCTGACAGATACTTCTGAAATGTTCATGGCTTCAGCTATAGCCGGATCTGTGTGGCCTGCAAGTATTTTCTGCAATACATTTTTGCGGTTTTCTGTGAGGTTATCAAATATGCGATTAAACTCTTGTTGATTCATTTTCGGTTTAAGTTGCATCAGTTATATAGGCATCCGATTTGATTCCTGATAGCGTTCACGTAGTGTGCCGTATCCCTGCGGGAGCCGGAGCCATCAGGCATAGCGTGGCGTTAGCCATATTTTCCTATGTAGGAAGGCAAGAGGCAATCATGCAAGAGGATTCGAGAATATAAAGGTGTACCGAGTTTTGTATGGCTACGCCACGCAAGCTATCAAAAATCAAATAGGAATCCTATATATTCACTTTTGCGACTATTTTACAGTAAGTCAACATCAATTATCCTATGTCACTATTATGACTTGGTCAATGCCAACTGTTACGTAGGTAATCTGAAAATCTCAATCTCTCTCCTGGGGTTGACATCTGTAAGTAAGTATGTCACAATTTCTATCAAAATGTGTGTCACAAAATCAATTTATTAATTTTTGTGACAGATATAGGGGGGAAAATTACTTGTAAAAGCAAAGCTTTTCAGATTCAAGAGCAATAAAAAAGTGGGTCTAAAAGATATGAATTTGAAGCAAGCTACTTCTGTATTAGTTTTAGTTGTAGGAATAGGAGTATTTGACATCAAATCGGTAGGGGCCAAAAATGCTTCCACAAAAGCACCTCTTACTACTGATTCTACACAAAATACTGCATCTTCATCATTCACAATTGCCCAAATAACAGAAGCTAGTTACCCTCTTTATGGCTCATGGAAATTAACATTTAGTGTCAATGGAACTGTTTATAAAGGTTATCTAATCATGAAAGGGTATTACGGAGCTTTAAGAGTTAGTTACTTTGATCCTAATGTAAGAAAGAAAACGACTATAGATCAAACAATGAAGTTGATGTCTTCATCACGAGGATTAGTTTTATTAGGATATAACCCTGTTTATGCTGGAACGTCTATTTCACATCCTAGTTATGCTGCTGATAATTTTGTATTTGCAGTTCAGCCTGATGGTTCATTAGTGGCTGCTACTTGTGATGATGAAAAGCGGTGTTCGTCTGTTGATATGGAATTTTTGAAATGAAATTCAAGGAAAATAATACCACATCTAAGGAAATCATGAAGAATAAATTTAGAGTTTTATTGGTCATATTTTTTGTCAATTTTGTAGCAGTTAATCCAGCAGTTGCTATAGAAAAAAATCCTGTTTTTCTTCCTCAGAAAACTAGAATTATATTTCAGCCTGAAATGAAAGTAGCACAAGGCATAGGATCTAGAGTTATTAAGCTGCGTCTAGCGGATTCTGGCGTATCAGTTGGTAGCATTTTATTTCATGGAGTTGCTGGATTAATCCAAAAAAAATCAACTGATTGGGTGCGGTTAGAAATCAATGGAAATCAAGTCAGAGTAGTACATACAACCAGAACAACTAATGCATTCACTCAGTTTTCTAAATGGTGGGATCATCCGGTGAGAAAAATTGCTTTTAAACCTGATTCTTGCACGGTAGATAATGTCCAAAAAACAGGTGAATCTAATATAGAAAGCCAACTAAGAGAATCAAAAAAATTGTACGAGTCTAAACTAATAACAGAACAAGAGTATCAAGATCGGCGCAATAAAATTCTTAGTCAAATAGATGCAAATCAAAATCAAACTACTGTGACTAATTCAGATTGTGTTGTAGTTAAAGAAGATGGAATTATCCAACTCAAGGATATTGCTTTATTAACTCAAGGAGTATTTAACATCGAATATTTAGAAAGTGGTGAATGGAAATATGCCGCTTTTAGAGTACCAGCCAAAGAATATTAGAGGATGTTTTAAAAGTTTATGGCTAACGCCACGCTACGCGAACGTGGACTAATAAAAAATTAAGGGTTCTGAACCCACGAAGGTGGGTTTTGTCTGTGTAGCTGCGTTCGTAGAGCGTGCCGGAGGCATCTTTCTAATCGCCGGAAACTTTTCAAACACTCTCTTAGTAGTAGTCAAAAAATTTTCTAATCAAAAATATTTAACTATTAGGAGCAATAAGTCATGAAGTTAAATTACAACTTAAAGCCAACTGTAATTTCATTATTTACACTAGCATTTTTACAAGTACAAAATCCAGTAATTGCATTAGAGAATCAAGAAAAATATGGGAATTATGAAACGAAATTAGGCTTGAATATAACCCAAGAACTGCAAAGAAAACAACCGATTCAAATTGCTGGCGATATCTATTGGGGACCACAAGAAGATTTTGAAATTTGGATGCCTGGAGAGGTTGTAGAGAATCATAATGACCAATTGATGACGATGAATACAACAACTAAAACGGTATACATGATCTTTCATAAAGATATACCTCTAGATATTTATTTTTTGAATTCAGAAGACATTCGAGAAGTCCTACAAACTGTTCTGCGACAAAATGTTGATATGGAAGGCAAGGTTATAAAAAGCACAAATATGGTAATTGAAGGATATCCGGGAATAGAGTTACTGATACAACATTCTGATGGTAGTCAAGGACAATATCAAGGATATGTGGTGAGAAGGAGACTTTATTTATTGGGAGCAAGAACAACGGATGAATTAACAACAGAAGCGACTAACTTTTTCGA
>Ga0209668_10001469_pt1 | contig 10108 bp, 7 predicted proteins | sample FrelakmetPLP11PL_FD_187150 | JGI IMG/M metagenome (GOLD analysis project Ga0209668, IMG submission 187150) | Freshwater lake sediment microbial communities from the University of Notre Dame, USA, for methane emissions studies - PLP11 PL (SPAdes)... | ecosystem: Environmental > Aquatic >... | reverse complement strand
GCCGAGACGAAGCCAGCACCGGCCACGGCCGTTCCGAGTACGCCGGCCACGCCATCGCCATCGCCCTCGCCTGCCGCCAAGCCCGATCCAGCGAAGTCCGGGGACCCCCTGGACATCAGCAACCTGAACCTCACCAACAACGTCAACCGCCTCGTGCAGGAGGAGGAGCCGGTCCCGGAGGGCGAGTGGAACCAGATGCCCTTCTTCGGGACGGCGACGACGGCCGCGCTGCGATTGCTCGACGACAACGGCCGGGTCGCGTTCATTGAGAAGACCGGGCCGGCCGTCAAGGCGTTCGTCCAGTCCGACACCTTCGGCAAGTCGCACGCGGACTTCATCCGTCAACGCTTCGACGCGGTCGACCACGGCATCAAGAACGCGGTGGGGCTCGACGAACTCATGAAGAAGAAGGACTACGCGGGCATGGAGGCGTTCAGTGAACGCCAGACGGTGGTGAACCTCGTCGAGAACGTCGAGGAGCAGTCCGCCGCCGACATCCAGCGCACGCTCGGGCACGAACTCGAGAGCTGGCGCAAGTCGGCGCAGAGCGCCACCGGCAAGAACAAGGCGAAGTACGAGCGCTATGTCAGGGGCGGCGAGGCGCTCGTCCCGCTCGGCACGTCCGACGTGACGAAGCTCCGCCGGGGCTATGCCGTGCTCAAGTCCATCGACTCAGGCGGGCCCGATAACGAGGATGCGCTGTACGCCATGTATACCAAGGCGAAGCAGGAGAAGCAGCAGATCGCGTGGGACGCACACAGCCTGCGAAGCGTCCTGAAGCAGCAGCTCGGTGCCTTCGTCGCAGTGGCCTCCTCCGTGGATTTCGCCGCCGAGACCGTGGAGAAAGACGGCAGGGAGAAATTCGTCAAAGCGGCCTACGAGAAGAAGGGCGCGATCTGGAAGGCCTGCTTCCGCGCGGGGCAGCCGGCCACGAATGCGGCGAAGCAGTTCGCGCAGGCCTGGCTGAAAGAGCTGCAGTAGCACGACCCACGCGCGGTTGGTGCGGGGCCTAAGGCGCCAACCGCCAGCCCGATGCTCGGGAGAGGCGCCTCCTCGGTCCACCCGGACGGCCGAATCCCTTACTTCGCCCCCGGCGCCGCCGGGGCGAGCGACGGCACTTTCCCCTGCGCCTCGACGACGCGCTTCGCAATGAGGTTCTCGATCACCGCGCCGTTGCGGAGGCTGCTCAAGTAGGCCGACCGCAGCAACTGCTCGCGGCGGGACTTGAGCGACTGGCTGATGGCGTCCTTCACGCCCGGCGTGCCGAGGTTCTTCTGGCCTGCGGGGTCCATGCCGAGAACCACGACAATCACGGATCCGCCGGAGGAGCCGAGGACTTTGGCCGAGCCGGGCTTGGCGGCGAGCACGGCATCCCGCAACTCCGGCGGGTACTTCTGGATGGTCGACACCGGGAGCATCCCGAGATCTCCGCCACGAGGCGCTGTCTGGGGGTCTTCCGAGAAGTCCGCCGCCACATCGCCGAACGGGGCGCCGCCTTTCAGCCGCTCCATGATCATGTCCAGCTTCGATTTCGCCTCCTGCGGCGTCGTCGCGTCGCTGCCGGTGCGGTTGGCGGTCTGCTCCTCCCTCACGGGGGTGATGACGATCTGCGCGACGCGGTACGCGTCCTCGGTGCGGTTGAAGTCCGCCCTGTTGGCTTCGAAGTACGCCGAGATGTCCTGGTCGGTCACCGCGACCTTGCCCGACACCTCCCGCGCGAAGAGCTTCTGCACCAACATCTCGCGGCGCAGCCCCTCGCGCATGTCGGCGGCCGTCAGGGACCGCTTCGCCAGCTCCTGCGTGAACGCCTCTTCCGGAATGTTCTTGCGCGCCTCCGCATACGCCGTGTCGAGCTCGGACACCGGGACATCGATCTTGAGCTCACGGGCCCTGGCCAGGAGGAGGTCCTGCGCGATCAGCTCGTCGAGCAGGGCCAGTTTGGCCGCGAACTTCTCGTCGTCGGCCAGCGGCTGGGCGCTCTGCTCGCTTCGCCGGTAGGCTTTGTCGACATCGTCCCGGGTGATTTCGCGGCCGTTGACCACCGCCCACGCATTCGCGGAGACCGGCGGCGCGGCTGGTTTGGACTGGCACGCGGCCGTCAGCCCGGCGAGCGCGACCGTACAGAGCATGAGCCGGCGCGCGCCGGCAACGAGGGCATGGGCGTCGTTGGTCATCTGCATATTGTCGCGCATTCCAGCCGTGGTTGGCTTCCTCCGGGTCGTGGCAATCCACGCACGCGCGAAAGAACAGACAGCCCCGCCTACTTCCAGATGGCCCCGATTCCCAGATCCCACAGGCGCTTGTTCAACGCCGGGATCTCCTCGCCGGTCAGCTGTTCCGCACGGGCCTGCAGCTTGCCCCACTCCGCGTTCAGCTCGTCCAGCCGGTCGCGGACGGGCTGTGTCACCGCCGACAGGTCGTTCTCCGCCTGGTTGAGCACGAACAGGTAGTTGGCGGTGAACTTGTTCGGGAAGTTCTCCACATCGTCGTACGCCCTCGTCCGGCGCTGGACCATGTCGCCGTCCCACGCCTTGAACTTGTCCAGGATCGCCTGGACGTCGCTCCGCGCGCCCGCATGCTTGTCGCCGGACGGCAACGCCGCAAGCAGAGCCTCGAGTTGCTTCCGCTTGTCGTAGAGGCCGTTCACCAGCCGGTGCATCGCGGCCGCCTCGCGCTCCATGCCCGACATCACGGCGTGATACGCCTCGTGGGCCGCAGCGCTCGTCTTATAGAGCGGATTGGCCGCGATCTCCCCATCGGTCTCGACCGCCTTGCCGGTCACTTTCAGCGAGAAGCGGTACGTGCCCGGGCTGGCCTTGTGGCCGCGGTAGCTGGCCTCGATGTACACGTCCGGCACGCCAGGAATCGTCGGGTAGCGCATGTCCCAGACGAACCGATTCAGCCCCTGTGCCGCGGGCAGCAGGGGTTCCGGGCTTGGGCCCCCGTCCCACTTCTTGAAAGACTCGTCTTTCTTCGACGAGAACGCGCGGACGGGTCTGCCCGCCGCGTCCGTGATTTCGAGCCTGACCTCCTCGGTCTTCTTCAACTCGGGCAGCCGGTAGTAGAGGACGACGCCGTTTGACGGGTTCACCCCGCGCGTGGGATGGGCGCCGGTGACTTCCTCGTCGGGCTCGTCCAGGTCGCTGCCGGCATTGGTCGGCGCCGCCGGACCGGGCCGGTACAGGAACACGTCGGGCGTGTCGGCCCGGTACTGCCGAACCAGGGCGAGGTCGTCCAGAATCCAGAAGGAACGGCCCGAGGTGGCTGCGATGAGGTTGCCCTGATGGATGCGCAGGTCGGTGATCGGCGTGACCGGCAGATTCAGCTGGAACGCCGACCAGTCCCGGCCGCCGTTCCAGGAGATGAAGAGGCCGAGTTCGGTGCCGGCAAAGAGCAAGTCGCGCCGGACATCGTCTTCGCGCACGACGCGCGTGAAGGCGTTGGCGGGAATGCCGCGGTCGATCTTCGTCCACGTCGCGCCGTAGTCCGTCGTCTTGTAGAGCCCGGGCGCGTGGTCGTTGAACTTGTAGCGCGTGGTGGCGAGGTAAGCCGTGGCCTTGTCGAAGGGCGACACCTCGATGGCATTCACCAGGCACTCCGCCAGCCCTTTCGGCGTGACGTTCGCCCACGTCGCGCCGCCGTCGCGCGTCAACTGGACGAGCCCATCATCGCTCCCGGCCCAGATCACGCCCTTCTCGTGCGGCGACTCGACGAGGTAGGCGAGCGTCCCGTAAGTCTCGGCGCCGACAGCCTCGTTCGTGTACGGAACGCCCGGGGTTCCCTGCTTCGACTTCTCGTTCCGCGTGAGGTCTGGCGACATCGCCGTCCACGTCCGGCCCATGTCCGTCGTCTTCAGCAGGACCTGCGCGCCGTGGTAGTACGTGTTCGGCTCGTGGCGGCTCCGGAGAATCGGCGCGTTCCAGTTGAACCGGTACTTCATGTTCTGGGCGTCCATGCCCAGGTACTGGATGGGCGCCGCCATGACGTTGGTGCCGGCTGTCGCCTCGGTGTCGATCACGTCGATCGTGCCCTGGTAGCTCCCGCCCATCACGAAGCGCGGGTTGTCGGGATCGAACGCCAGGAACGCGCTCTCGCCGCCTGCCGACGCCTTCCAGCTCGCGGTGGTAATGCCCCCGCTGCCCAGTTCGCGGCTCGCGATGACAATCGACGTGTTGTCCTGCTGCGCCCCGTAGATGCGGTACGGAAAGCGGTTGTCGACGTTGACGCGGTAGAACTGCGCTGTCGGCTGGGTGTCCTGCCCGCTCCAACTCTTGCCCGCGTCGAAGGTGATGTCGGCGCCGCCGTCGTTCGCGATGACGAAGTTGCGCGGGTTGTGCGGGTTGATCCACATGTCGTGGTAATCGCCGTGGGTGCCGGACAGGGTCTGCCACGTCTTGCCGCCGTCGGTCGACCGCAGCGCCGGCGCGCTGAGGACGTAGAGCGTGCGAACGTCCTGCGGGTCGACGAACAGCTCCGTGTAGTACCACGCCCGCTGGATCAGGCGCGGGTCACTGGTCACCTGGGTCCACTTCTTCCCCGCGTTCGTCGAGACGTAGAGCCCGCGCTCATCCTTCGCCGAGTCGCTCTCGATGAGCGCGTACACCGTCTCGGGGCTCGACGGGCTGACGGCAATCGCCATCTTGCCCATCTCCGCCGGCAGGCCCTCGGTCATCTTCTCCCAGGTCTCGCCGCCGTCGGTCGACTTGTACAGGCCGCTGCCGGGCCCGCCGCTGATGACCTGCCAGGGCAGGCGGCCGTGTTCCCACATCGCCGCATAGAGGATCCGGGGGTTCGTGGCGTCCATCGACAGCTCCGCCGCGCCGGTCTTGTCGTTCACGAACAGGACCTTCTTCCAGGTCGCGCCCCCGTCGGTGGACTTGAAGACGCCTCGCTCGGGCGACGGGCTGTAGAGCGCGCCCTGGGCGGCCACGAGCACCGTCTCCGGGTCTTTCGGGTGCACGACGATTCGCGCGATGTGCTGCGTCGGCGCCAGGCCGACGTGCTTCCACGTCCTGCCCGCATCGGTGGAACGGTAGACGCCATCCCCGCTGTGCGTCATGACGCCCCGAACGGCGTGTTCCCCCATGCCGACGTAGACCACGTTCGGGTCGGCGGCCGCGACGGCCACGGCCCCGATCGTGGCGGTCTTGAAGTAGTCATCCGACACGTTGCGCCAGCTGATGCCGCGGTTGTCGGTCTTCCACAGCCCTCCGCCGGTGGTCCCCATGTAATAGGTGTTCGGGTCACCGACGACGCCGGTGGCCGCGACGGAGCGCCCGCCGCGGAACGGCCCGATCGACCGCCACTTGAGCGGCTTGAAGTAGGCGTTCAGGCCATCAGCCGCCGGAGGCGCACCGTAGGTGGGCACGGAGAGGGCGGCGACGCACAGCGCAACGGACAGGGCGAGTTTCTTGAGCATGTGGACCCCGACACTTCGAGTGATTTCTCCCGGCCTTCGACCCGTTCCGGCGGGCAAGGCCGGCAGGTCAGCCAATCCGACCGATCATAATCCAACGGTCAGCCCAACCCGAGGGAGCCGGGTGTAAACTCGTCCCATGGGCGATATCCCTTCCCCGGGAACGGCGGCCGACATCAAGCGGTGGGCAGAGAATCGCCGAACTGCGAATGCCGTCGAGGTTCGGGAACTGAGGACCGCCTGGGGCACGCCCGAGAAGGCCTTCTCCGCCTTTGTCCAGATGCTTGGCCTCTATGCGCGCGTGAACGGCTGGCCGCCGCCCGACGACCCGATCGACCGTCGCGATCAGGAGGCGGTCTGGCGGCGATTCGACAAGTTGCGATCGCGGCTGAGCCCATGACCCAATCCCGGATGCCAGGGAGTTTGCCAACCAGCGGCAGGTACTACTCCTGATCCATCACGCGTCCGGCATGGCTCTGGATCTCAGCCTGGGTTGGCTGCCTTTCGAGTGCGACGCGATGGCCCGCGCAACCGCCGTCGACCTGGACGGCGTGTCCGTGCCGGTCGCGACCGCCGGAGACCTGATTGTCTTCAAGGCGATTGGCTGGCGTGACCGCGACAAATGGGACATCGAGGAACTGCTGGCCCGCCACCGGACCAACATCGACCTCGTACGCGTGAGAGCCACCGTGCTCCAACTGCTTCAGGCGCTCGACGAGCCCGAGCGCATGGCGCAGTTCGACGCACTCGTCCGGCAGGCCCTCGCCGATCCTGAGGCGTAGCACTCGAGCCAGCTGGCCTGAACACCACTGCCGTCCAGGCTCTTGGACGTTGCTCGTCGGCGCTTGGCACGTGAGGTCCCGGCACACATACGCCGTCGGCCGGCCGTCCCTTCAGCGTCATCGCGCCGATGAGCGGCACCGTGCGGGCGAGACGGTCCCACTGCAGCGCCCTTCTCCTATCGCAGCAGCACCAGGCCGTCCGGGCGTGGGGTCCAGCCCGTGATCGTCGAGCGCACGCCCCAGTAATTGGTCGGACGGTACAGGAACACCCACGGGGCGTCGTCCCGGACGATCGTGTAGATCTCCTGGTAGAGCCTCTGGCGGTCGGCATCCGAGACGGTCGCCTGGGCTTTTTCGATCAGCGCGTCCACCTGCGGGTTCTGGTAGCCCTCCCACCAGGGCCCGCGCAGCCCGGAATGCAGTTTCTCGCGCAGCACGCGGAAGGTGCTGCGCGGGCTCGAGTCGAACGCGCACGCGTCGTTGATCTTCTTGTCCCGGACCATCTGCGAATACGCCGCGCGGTCGCCGTGTTCGACCACCTTCACGGAGATCCCCGCCTGCTTGTACTGCTCCGCCATCATCCGGGCGAGCGCGGGCGCCTCGTCGGGCATGGTCGAGGGGATGTCGACGACCAGCGTCAGCCCCTTGTCGTAGCCGGCTTCTGCCAGCAGGCGCCGGGCCTTCTCCGGGTCGTGCGGATACGCGGGCGTCTCGGGGTTGTAGCCGAAGTGGTGCGCCGTCAGGTACCCGTTGAGGCGCGTCGCGCCCCCGTTCATGACCCCGGCGATGATCGCGTCCACGTCCAGCGCGTAGTTCAACGCCTGGCGCACGCGGCGGTCCTTGCACGGGCCTTGCTGCGCGTTCAGCATGAAGATGATGCACAGGCCGCTTTCGCGCTCGTGCGCCGTGGCGCCGCCGGCCGCGGCCAGGCGCCTCTTGCCTTCGATGCTGATGCCGGCGGCCACGTCGGCTTCGCCACCGAGCAGCGCGTCGACCCGCTTGCGGGCATCGGGTTCCGCCACAAAACGAATCTCAGGGTAGCGCGGCGTCGGTCCCCAGTACCGATCGTGGGCCGCCAGCACGACCTTGCTGTCGGCCTGCGAAGCGACCCGGTACGGGCCGCTGCCAACCAACGTCTTGGGCAGGCTCGGCAGGTCGCGTTCGGGCCCGATGAGGATGGCTGCCATCAGGTCCAGGAGGTCGGCCATGGGCTCGGCGGTGACGATGCGGACCGTGGAGTCGTCGAGGGCCTGCACCTCGGCGGTGCCAAGATAGGTGGCGAGCACACCCTGCGTGCCGAAGGCGCCGCCGATGGCCGGATCGAGCGCCCGCCTGATGCTGGCCACGACATCCGCGGCCCGCAGGGTATCGCCGTTGTGGAACGTCACGCCCTTGCGCAGCGTGAACGTCCAGGTGCGCGCGTCGTCCGCCACGCTCCAGCGCTCCGCCAGCGCCGGCTGGTAGCTTCCCTGTTCGTCGATGGCGACCAGCGCTTCGTAGATCGAGAAGAGGATGTTGAGACGGTTGACCGAATCGCTCACGATGTGCGGGTCGCCGAGGGCGACGGAGGACTGGACCACCGTCGCGTGCGCCGCCGGCGCGGCTGGAGATGCGCCGCCATCGCAGCCTGCCGCTGCCAGGACCGGAACGAGAACGAGCGCGGTGGCCTTCATGGATGCCTCCCTGTGCGCACTCATTATCCACACGACGCTGTCGCCGGCCAATCGGCGGCGGCGCAGCGTGATATTCTCGGCCCCGATCGCACGAGGAGACCACCATGCGCCGTATCCTGTTCGCCATCATCGTCGGAGGGCTCGTCATGACGGCTTCGGCCGAGGGCCAGCCTGCACCGCAGGGCCGGCCGCCTGCCCTCACGGTGCAGGCGAACATCGTGTTCCTGTATTACCGGGACGTACCCGCCGCACAGCGATTCTACGAAGACATCATCGGCCTCACGATCACCGTGGATCAGGGCTTCGCCAAGATCTACCGAGTGTCGCCAACCTCGTTCATCGGCCTGGTGGACGAAGCCCAGGGGCTGCACCGGGCGTCGGAGGCGAAAGCGGTCACGGTGTCGTTTGTGACCGAACAGATCGACCAGTGGTACGAGTACCTGGTGTCGAAGGGCGTCAAGATGCGCGGTACGGTGAGCAACGCCACCCGCCATCCCACACGCGGCTTCGTCGCCTATGACCCCGAAGGGTACTTCCTCGAGTTCGAGACGTTCCTCGACCATCCCCAGAACGCGGCGCTCAGACGCGCGCTCGGCAAGTGACGGAGGGAATGTCGTATACCGCGTCTCGATGAGCATGCCCGCGGTGTGTTCCCGATTTCCGCGACACCGTTCACGGACAACGGGGAGATCGACTGGGAGAGCGCAGACCGCCTGACGGATTTCTACCTGCAGTGCGGCGTACACGGCCTGACGCTGCTCGGCATGATGGGCGAGGCGCAGAAACTCACGCTGGACGAAGCCTCGTCGTTCGGGGTGCGCGCCATCCACCGCGTGGACGGCCGGGTGCCGGTGGTGGTGGGCGTGAGCGCCGGCGGTCTGGCGCCCATGGCCGAACTGACGCGGCGTGTCATGGGCGCGGGCGCGGCGGGAGTGCTGGTGGCGCCGCCCGCCGGCCTCCGGACCGACGACCAGATCTTCGACTACTTCCGGGGCGTCGTCGACGTGCTCGGCCCGGACGTTCCGGTCATCTACCAGGACTACCCGCCGACGACCAATGTCTACCTGTCGTCAACGCTGTTCCTGCGCATGGTGCGGGCGTTTGCCGCGATGGTGATGCTCAAGCTCGAAGACTGCCCCGGACTCGACAAACTGACGCGTATCCGCGCCGACAGCGAGCGTGATCGGCTGCGCCGCGTCAGCGTGGTGGCGGGCAACGGCGGCCTCTACTTCCCGCAGTTCCTGGCCCGTGGCGCGGATGGCGCGATGACGGGATTCGCGTTCCCGGACATGCTGGTCCAGGTGTACGAGCGGTTCGTGGCCGGCGACCGTGACGGCGCCGAAGATCTGTTCGACGCGTACCTGCCGCTCGTCGTCTACGAGCAGCAGTCCGGATACGGCCTGGCGGTGCGCAAAGAGATCCTGCGGCGGCGCGGTGCCATCCGCAGTGCAGCCACGCGGGCGCCTGGGCCCCGTCTGCGGCCGGCCGACGCGGCCGAGATTGACGCGTTGGTCGGGCGGCTGGATCGCCGCCTCGGAGGACGCTGAGACGTTCGACCTGGTGGTACTCGGAGGCACGGTCGCCACCGAGACCGGCACGGAATGCGCCGATGTCGGCATCTCCGGCGGGGTCATCACGGACTGCGGCCGCCGCCTGGGACCTGGCACTCGCGAGATCGATGCCACGGGACGCCTGTGCCTGGGCTCGGAGGGGGCGCCCACGGCGTCCGATAGTGGGTGTTACGTCAACTCGCGGGGGGCAGGCGAGCGGAGGCCCCTCTAATGAAGAGTGTTTTATCCGCCGTGCGCAGCATGGCGGATGAAAGCAGATTGCACGCATCCGCGGCGGCTGGGCGAGATGATCGGGCGGAGCTATGGGGTTTGGAAGGCGCGATCCCTCGATGCATCGGGGCCACGACGGGATCCTGGGACGGTCGAGCGGACGGGGAGGGTGGCGATCCGGCGTGGCACGCGCGGCGGGACGGAGTGATCGTGGGCACAGAGACAGGCTCCCGCCCGGCTGGGGATGATCGGCCCAACAGAGACGGCGGCGCGCGCGGCCGTGGCGCCGGCACTGGGCCAGACGGACCTTCTTCGTGCAGTTGGCGAGGAAGCCGACGTGGCGGATGCGCGGGACGTGTGGCGGCACGACGTGGAGCAGGAAGCGGTCGATGAACGACTCGGCGGACAGCGTGCGTGCTCGGATGACGCCACCCTGCCGGCGGTCTCGATAGGTGA
>Ga0209668_10001468_pt1 | contig 10113 bp, 7 predicted proteins | sample FrelakmetPLP11PL_FD_187150 | JGI IMG/M metagenome (GOLD analysis project Ga0209668, IMG submission 187150) | Freshwater lake sediment microbial communities from the University of Notre Dame, USA, for methane emissions studies - PLP11 PL (SPAdes)... | ecosystem: Environmental > Aquatic >... | reverse complement strand
GTGCCGGGCGACACTCTCCTCGTACACCATAATGTCTTTAAGTTTTATAACGACATTAGGGGTAACAGGAAGAGTGGTAAGAGTTTCTTTAAAGAGGACTTGTTCTTCATAGAGCCTGACCAATTTTTCTTATACAAACATGACGAGAAGTGGATGGCTTATGACAAATATTGTTTTGTTAAGCCGATGAAGGCTACGGAGTCGTACATCAAAAAGCCATTTACCAATGAGCCGTTGATGGGCACGATGATATATCCTAACGCATACTTGTTAAGCCAAGGGGTGAAGTCAGGCGACAACGTATGCTTCCAACCCGACTGTGAATATGAGTTTAATGTAGATGGAGAGAAGTTATATCGTATTTTTGATAGTCAAATAACAATTAAACTATGAGAGATTCAAAAGTTTTAAAGCAAAAGATTATAGATGCGGGATACGCTGCCGTAGAGCAGTTGATAAAAGTTGCCAAAGAGGACATCATCAAGAGTGGGGAGATTCACGATGAGACGGACTTATCAGCAGATAAATTAAAAAATGCGGCAGCAACAAAGAAATTAGCGATATTTGATGCATTTGAGATTTTGACTAGGATAGAGACAGAGAAGGAGATTATGGATGCAGATGAGAAAGGTATAAATAGAGTTGACACAAAACAAGGGTTTGCAGAAAGAAGATCAAAGCAATAGTTTATATAGGGTAGCGGAGAATTACGTCCCTAGCCACGTTCTTTCACGGAAGAACTCGGCTTCGTCATGGAATTACGGATACAACCAAGAATATGATATGGTTGTCATCTCTAAGACGGGCAAGATAGGTGATGTTGTTCTTATATCAGGGTTGCATATTGCATTGCCGATGAGACCTATTCAATGCCACGCAAGAAACAGGGAGTCATCAAAACAATATTGGGAGAGGAGAGAGTTACCTAAAGAGTTAGATAAGATACAGTCGGTATTCCAATGGAACGAGATGTCGTCGGTATTCAAGACTCAATACATAGACTATATAGAGAATGAGTTTGATGTAAGAGAGAATGGATTTTGGTTCATGAACAATGGCATCGCCATCTATATCACGGGTTCACACTATATGTACTTGCAATGGGCTAGTATTGACGTAGGATACCCCGATTATCGTGAGGCAAACAGGATTTTCTTTATCTTTTGGGAGGCATGTAGGGCAGATATACGTTCTTTTGGTATGATTTACCTGAAGATACGTCGTTCGGGATTCTCTTTTATGTCATCTTCAGAGTGTATTAACATAGGTACGCTTGCGCGTAATGGTCGTATAGGTATTTTGTCAAAGACAGGTGCCGATGCCAAGAAGATGTTCACCGATAAGGTCGTTCCTATCAACAGTAGGTTGCCATTTTTCTTCCGTCCTATCATGGATGGTATGGATAAGCCTAAGACGGAGTTAGCATATCGTATTCCTGCGTCTAAGATAACCAAGAAAAACATGAACCAAGCCGATGAGAATGACATGGAAGGCTTGGATACGTCTATAAATTGGAAAAATACAGAGGACAACTCCTATGATGGAGAGAAACTTCTATTTTTAACCCATGACGAGGCGGCAAAGTGGACTAAACCTGTAAATATCAAGGAAAATTGGCGCGTAACAAAGACATGTTTGCGTTTGGGTAGTAAGATTATTGGTAAATGTATGATGGGTTCTACCTCCAATGCGTTATCCAAAGGAGGACAGAACTATAAAGACATCTATGAGGACTCTAGGGTGACAAATCGCAACGCAAATGGTCAGACCAAGAGTGGATTGTACGCTTTGTTCATACCTATGGAGTGGAATATGGAGGGTTTTATTGATAGATATGGGATGCCTGTGATGAGGAAACCATCAAATCCAATAGTAGGTATTGATGGCATGAATATTAGCATGGGTGCTATAGACTATTGGGAGAATGAGGTTGACTCTTTGAAAGGTGACGCAGATGCGCTCAACGAATACTATCGTCAGTTCCCAAGGACGGAGTCACACGCTTTTAGAGATGAGAGTAAGCAGGCTTTGTTCAGTCTAACCAAGATATACCAACAGATAGACTACAACGAGGCTCTTATAAAAGAACATTATTTGACACGAGGCTCTTTCCATTGGAAAGACGGAGAGAAAGATACCAAGGTGATATGGACTCCTGACAACAGGGGTAGGTTCTTGGTGTCGTGGATGCCGAGTCCACATTTACAGAATAATGTCATAGAGAGAAATGGTACGTTCTACCCGGGCAACGAACATATAGGTACTTTTGGGTGTGACCCATACGACATATCCGCAGTTGTGGGTGGGCGAGGGTCTAATGGATCTCTTCATGGAATGACTAAGTTGCACATGGACGATGCACCTAACAATGAGTTCTTCTTAGAGTATATCGCAAGGCCTCAGACGGCAGAGATATTTTTTGAGGAGGTGTTGATGGCATGTGTATTTTATGGAATGCCTATACTTATAGAGAACAATAAGCCTAGGTTATTATACCATTTAAAGAACAGGGGGTATCGTGGCTTTAGTATGAATAGACCTGACAAGACGTTGAATAAATTGACAAAGACTGAACGTGAGTTAGGTGGTATACCCAACTCTTCTGAAGATGTGAAGCAGTCACATGCTTCTGCTATCGAGACATATATAGAGAGGTTTGTGGGATTTGATTTGTCAGGTACATATAGACCTAGTGACGAGATTGGCTCTATGCCATTCATCAAAACGCTAGAGGATTGGGCAAGATTTGACATCAATGACAGAACAAAATTTGATGCCTCTATAAGTTCAGGATTGGCGATTATGGCCAATCAAAAACATATTTATGTACCCGAAAAACAACAATCAAAAATAAGTATTAACTTTGCAAGGTACAGCAACGAAGGCAATACAAGTCAACTGATTAATTAAATGGCATGTTTATATAGACATATAAGAAAAGATACTAAAATGCCATTCTATATTGGTATTGGACTAGAAACAAAAAGAGCATATTCTAAAACTCATAGAAATAGCAATTGGAAATCTATAGTTAATAAAACCGATTATGATATAGAAATTTTATTTGACAATATAGACTACGAGTGTGCAAAAAATAAAGAAAAGGAGTTTATTGAATTATATAAAAGGAAAAAAGACGGAGGACTATTATGTAATTTAACTTTAGGTGGGGATGGAGTTTTAGGACTTATTCATACTGAGGAGTCAAAAATAAAAATGAGTATTGCTAATAAGGGTAAAAGCATATCTGATTGGCAAAAACAAAAAGTATCTGATTTTCATAAAGGTAGAAAAAGACTTGAAGAGACTAAAAATAAAATATCAGAAGCACAACGCGGAGAAAAGAACTGTAGGTATGGGGTAGAGGTATCTGAAAGTACCAAGAAAAGAATGAGTGATTCTTCAAAAAAGGGAGAAGATAATATATCGTCTAAATTAACTAAATTTGATGTTTTAGAAATAAGAAAAATTTATTTAACAGGATTAAGTTCTAGAAAAATAGCAAAGATGTTTAAGGTCACTAAAGGTACTATAATGTCTATTATTAACAAAAAGACTTGGAAACACGTATAAAATATGGATAAAAATATTTCAATAGATATAATCCCTACTGCATTCCCTAGTCAGTTTGCTACAGATGCGGATAAAGAAACTAAAGCCTATGGTCTTACCGTAGGTCAAAGTATCATGTATGAGTGGTTTCGCAAGGATGGAAACCAATGCCGATATTATGGACAATGGAGGGATTTTCACAAATTAAAACTATATGCTAGAGGTGAGCAGTCCGTTCAAAAATACAAGAATGAGTTAGCTATTGATGGCGACTTATCTTATCTAAATTTAGATTGGGCACCCGTACCTATCTTACCAAAGTTTGTTGATGTCGTTGTTAATGGGATGTCGGACAGACTTTTCAAGGTTAAGGCTTATGCACAAGATGCTATGTCTCAATCTAACAGAAGCAAATATCAAGATATGGTTGAGGGTCAGATGGCTGCCAAACCTATCTTATTAAAGATACAAGAGGAGACAGGTGTAGATCCATTTGCTATGGACCCTGACCAACTCCCCGATACTGATGAGGATTTGGCATTACACATGCAGTTGCATTATAAACCTGCCATCGAGATTGCAGAAGAAGAGGCTATCAATACTATCTTTGATGAAAACCACTATCAAGATACGCGCAAGCGACTTGACTATGACATGACGGTGTTGGGTATCGCTGTGGCTAAGCATGAATTCTTGCCGGGAGCAGGTGTTCAAATATCTTATGTAGACCCTGCAAACATTGTCTATAGTTATACTGAGGATCCATTCTTCCGTGATTGCTTTTATTGGGGTGAGATTAAAACTCTTCCAATCATTGAGTTGCTAAAGATTGATCCTACGATAACTAACGAACAGTTGTCGGACATATCTAAGTATAGTCAAAGTTGGTATGACTATTTCAATGTAGCGCAGTTCTACGAGAATAGCATTTTCCATCGCGATACATGTACATTATTGTATTTCAATTATAAGACCACCAAGAAGATTGTATATAAGAAGAAAAAACTTGACAACGGTGGGTTTAAACTAATAGAGAAAGATGATACCTTCAATCCTCCTGTGGAGATGATGGAGGAGAATGGCTTTGAAAAGATTGAGAAAACTATCGACGTATGGTACGAGGGTGTGATGGTGATGGGTACGAATATCCTCATCAAGTGGCAGTTGTCGGAGAACATGGTACGACCAAAGTCAATGACACAACATGCATTACCAAATTATGTAGCGTGTGCTCCACGTATGTACAAGGGTGTCATTGAATCTTTGGTTAGAAGGATGATACCTTTTGCGGATTTAATACAGATTACGCATTTAAAATTACAACAAGTCATAGCACGTACTGTCCCTGATGGTGTGTTCATTGATGCCGACGGTCTCAATGAGGTGGACTTAGGTACAGGGGCGGCTTATAATCCTGAGGATGCATTGAGAATGTATTTCCAAACAGGTAGCGTCGTAGGTCGTAGTTATACTCAAGATGGAGAGTTTAATAACGCTCGCGTTCCAATACAACAATTAACGTCAAATTCAGGCGCAAGCAAGACTCAAATGTTGATTGCCAACTATAATCATTATATGGACATGATTAGAGCCGTGACGGGCTTAAATGAGGCTCGTGATGGGTCCAATCCTGACCCCGATTCTTTGGTTGGTTTACAGAAGATGGCGGCTTTAAATTCAAATACGGCCACACGTCACATCTTAGATGGTGGATTGTTTATTTATCGTTCATTAGCAGAGGCATTAACGTATCGTATATCGGACGTATTAGAGTACGCAGATTTTAAAGATGAGTTCATCAATAAGATAGGTAAGTACAATGTATCTATCTTGGATGAGATAAAGGACTTGTATATATATGACTTTGGCATCTTCATTGAAGTCTCTCCTGACGAAGAGCAAAAGGCTCAACTAGAGTCTAACATACAAATGGCATTATCTAAGGGTGACATCAACCTAGAGGATGCTATTGACATTCGTGAGTTACGCAATATCAAGTTAGCAAACCAACTCTTAAAGATGAAGCGTGTTAAACTTCAAGAGAGAGAAGAGAAGATGAAGATGCAACAACAGGCTATGGTGTCTCAACAAAACCTTCAGTCGCAGCAGATGGCCGCACAGACGGCAATGGCTAAGATTGAGGCGGAGTCTAAAGGTAAGATGCAAGTTAAACAGGCAGAGGTGGCTTTTGAGATGCAAAAGATGGAGAAGGAAGCAGAGTTGAAGAAAGATTTGATGGCATTAGAGTTTAACTACCAAATGCAATTACAAGGTGTAGAGACAAATAGCCTAAGCAAAAGAGAGCAAGATAGAGAAGATGCCAAATCAAAGCGTATTAGTCAACAAAACTCTGAGCAGAGTAAGTTGATAGACCAAAAGAAAAACAATCTACCTCCATTAAGTTTTGAATCAAACGAGGATAGTTTAGATGGATTTGACTTAGCAGAATTTTCGCCTCGTTAATGAATTAAAAAATTTTATATAACTTTGCCCTATAAATTATATCATATCAAATGGAAATTAAAGTAAGAGCCGTAGAAGGCATAGAGCCAAAAGGAGTTCAAGAACTTGAGAAAGAGTTACTTGAAAAGCATGAACAGGAACAAAATAATGAACCTGAGATTGTAAATACTGAGACATTGGGAAGTCCTCAATCCGATGCCAATGACTTAAAAGAGGAAGACGTTCTTTCATATATTGCTAAGAGATACAATAAACAAATCAACTCCGTAGAGGAATTGATGGCAGAACGCAAGGAGGCGGAGGAGTTACCCGAGGACGTGGCTTCTTATTTAAAATACAAGAAAGAGACAGGACGTGGATTCGATGATTTCTTAAAGTTAAGAAAAGACTACGATTCTATGGATCAAAATGAGGTTGTTAAGGAATACCTTTTGACTACGCAGTCAGGACTTGACCGTGACGACATCGAAGTTATGATGGAGGATTACACTTATGATGAGGAGTTGGATAATGAGAGCGACATCAAAAAGGTAAAACTCGCAAAAAAGAAAATTGTTGCAGAAGCAAAGAAGTTTTTCAACGAGCAAAAAGGAAAATATAAAATGCCCCTCGAGTCGAGTACGGCAGGTATTCCTGAAAACGAGTTGCAAGAGTTCAATGCTTATAAACAGTATATACAGAATGCTAAATCTGAAAGTGAAGAAAACGAGCGAAGAAGAGGTTGGTTTGATAAAAAGACCAACGAGTTGTTTAGTGATGAGTTCAAAGGTTTTGAGTTCAATATAAACGATAAGAAACTATCTTATTCTCCCGGAGACGCAGCAGAATTAAAGAAGGCTCAATCAAGTCCCATGAATTTCATAGGCAAATACTTGGACGAGAATGGCCTAATTAAAGATGCCGCAGGCTATCACAAGGCTTTAGCAATAGCAATGAACCCCGATAGATTTGCCAAGTACTTTTATGAACAAGGCTTATCTCAGGCTACCGATGATGTTTTACGCAAGACCAAAAATATAAATATGTCAGAGCGTAAGGCTCCTGAGGTTACTAGCAAGGGGGGAATGCAAATCCGATCTTTAGATAAAGACCACGGTAAGAATCTAAAAATCAAAAGCGCAAAAAGAATTTAAAAATTAACCTTTTAACCCTTAATTAAAAAAAATGGCAGTATTATCTACCCCGGGTTTTGCATTAAACCCTTCGTCAGAGCAGATCGCTTTGTCGACAAATTACATTACCAACTTCAACTTCTTGAATCAGTATCTACCTGATACTTATGAGAAAGAATTTGAGCGTTATGGTAATCGTACCGTAGCATCTTTCCTTCGTATGGTTGGTGCTGAATTACCTTCTAACTCAGACATGATTAAATGGGCTGAGCAAGGACGTTTGCACACAAAGTACAACAATTGCGCAACTAGCGCGGCTGCTGCTGCTTCAACTGCAACTATCACAGTTACTGACTCTTCTGTTACCAATGGTATCGCAGTTCGTGTTGGTCAAACTGTTTTCATCTCAGATAACGCTACAGGTCTTTCAAACAAAGCCATCGTTACAACTGTAAACGCTACAGCAAAAACTTTTGTTGTTGCTTACTATGAGACCGCAGGTCAGTCATTTGCTATCACAGCTACTTGTACTGTTTGGATTTATGGTTCAGAGTTCAAAAAAGGAACTAACGGAATGGTTGGTTCATTAGAAGGCGAAGATGACATCTTCTCTAACTCTCCTATCATCTTGAAAGACAAGTATGCAGTTAGTGGTTCAGATATGGCTCAAATTGGATGGGTTGAAGTTACCACCGAAAACGGTGCTAGCGGATTCTTATGGTATTTGAAGTCTGAGCACGAAACACGTTTACGTTTTGAAGATTACTTAGAAACCGCTATGATTGAAGCAGTTCCTGCTGCTACATCGTCAGGTGCTTTGACCGCAGGGTACAAAGGTTCTGAAGGGGTATTCTACGTTGTTAACAACCGTGGTAACGTATGGGGTGGTGGTTATCCATCTACCTTGGCAGACTTTGATACTATCGTATCACGTTTAGACAAGCAAGGTGCAATCGAAGAAAACGTAATCTTCGTTAACCGTAGCTTCTCTTTCGCTATCGACGATATGTTGGCTACATTAAATGGTTTCAATGGTACAGGTGCGGCTAACGCTGCTTCTTACGGTTTGTTCGATAACGATACAGACATGGCATTAAACCTAGGATTTAGCGGATTCCGTCGTGGTTATGACTTCTACAAATCTGATTGGAAATACCTTAACGACCCTACTATGCGTGGTGGTTTACCTACAGGTGCTTCTGCTTCAGGTACAGTAACAGGATTGTTAGTTCCTGCGGGTTCAACATCTGTATATGACCAAATCATGGGCAAGAATGCAAAACGTCCGTTCTTACACGTTCGTTACCGTGCAACTGAGTCTGAAGATCGTCGTTACAAGACTTGGATTACAGGTTCTGCCGGTGGTGCCGCTACTAGCGACTTAGATGCAATGGAGGTTAACTTCTTATCTGAGCGTTGTGTATGTACTTTAGGTGCAAACAACTTCGTGTTATTCCGTTACGGTGCATAATCGTAGCAAATAAACAAAAGAGAGGGAGTGTCAAAATGGGCACTCCCCTCTTTATTTTTTAAAATCTAATCATATTATATCCAATGGCAACAAAAACAATCCCCGTAGATAAAATCTACAAATTAGTAACATCGACACCGTTATCATTTACGCTTCCGTCGAGAAATACAAGACAATTTCCTCTTCTTTGGTATGATGAGGTAAACAATTTAAATCGCACTCTGCGATATGCATCCAATCAAAAGTCACCGTTTGAAGATGAGCAAGACGAGAATGTTATCGTTGAGCCAATAATCTTTGAGAATGGATTTTTGAGAGTGGCAAAAAACAATCCTGCTTTGCAAATGTTCTTATTTTACCATCCTATGAATGGAACTACATTCGTTGAGGTTAACTATGAGAAAGATGCTGCTAAAGAAATGGAAGTATTAAACAATGAGGTGGATGCCTTAATCGAAGCACGCAGACTTTCAATTGACCAAATTGAGACAGTGGCTCGTGTTTTATTTGGCAAAGATCCATCGAGAATATCGACGGCAGAGTTGAAACGTGACATCTTGGTATATGCCAAGAACGATCCAACAGGGTTTATGCATTTGATAAACGATCCAATGCTTAGTCTAAACTCTAATGTTCATAGATTCTTTGACGCAAAATTGCTGTCATTTAGAAACGGGCAGAAGGAGGTGTGGTTTAATACTACTTCAAATAAGAAAAAAATGCTATCCGTACCATTCGGTGAAGATCCGTTTTTGTGCGTAGCCCAATATCTCCAAACTGACGAAGGCATTGATGCCTTGAAGCTTTTGGAAAATAATCTGTAGTTTTGTGTGTTCGTTTAAAATTGGTTTGAAAGAGGGTGTGGGTGCACCCTCTTTTTTTTTGTTATCTTTGTAGAAAAAAAAGCATTAGATGATTAACTCTGTCAGGAATACAGTCCTATCAATCCTTAACAAAAATAACTACGGTTATATATCTCCTTCTGACTTTAACCTATATGCAAAACAGGCACAGATGGAGTTTTTTGATGAATACTTTGCTAGTTATAACAAAGTTGTTAACATGGAAAATAGTCGTCTATCGGGTGTTGACTATGCTAACATACGCAAGCCTATAGAGGAGACTATGGAGTCATTCTCAGAGACGAAGCCTTTGAGTAAAATATCAAACAATACCTATTCTATCCCTACTTTGTTGACAACGGGAGATGAAGCATACTTGATTAATAGGGTTACATGCTACTCTACCAAGGCTACAACAGGAACTAATACTTCTGTGGTGTCTTTTAGTTTGGTTAATAGTGCCGCATCTTTCATTACAGCAGGTGTGGAGTCGGGCGACATCGTATCTAACGACACGGCAGGAACAAGTACCACTGTGGTTGCGGTTGTGAATGCGACTACGTTATTGTTAAGCAGTAACATCTTCACCACAACGGCTCAAACCTATAGTGTATATACATCATCAAAGTCAAAAGACGCAGAGCGTGTAAGCCAAAGTAAGATTAGAATGTTG
>Ga0209668_10001467_pt1 | contig 10118 bp, 8 predicted proteins | sample FrelakmetPLP11PL_FD_187150 | JGI IMG/M metagenome (GOLD analysis project Ga0209668, IMG submission 187150) | Freshwater lake sediment microbial communities from the University of Notre Dame, USA, for methane emissions studies - PLP11 PL (SPAdes)... | ecosystem: Environmental > Aquatic >... | reverse complement strand
CGCAGTCGGTCCGCCGACGCGATGTGTCGCAGCAGGAACTCGCGCACGTTGCGCAGATCGCTGCGCTTGCCGCGCGACAGGAGGCGCAGGCGGATGTCTGAACGTGAATTGAACAGTGCGTGACCGACGAAGCGGCCGGAGCGGTCCTCGACCTCGACGATCGAGCCGTCCTCGGGCATATCGTGCGGGCGCGCCACCGAGCGCCCGAAGATCCAGGGCCCCGAGGGCAGCTCGTCGGTATCCATTCGCACCAGGGGATATAGCGAGGGCATAGCCCGGCGTTATACCCTTTTGCCAAACCATGCTGCCTCTGTTCCTCGAGAAGATCGCCCTTGTCGGCGCCCTGGTCCACACGCTGGAACCCGCCACCGAGCCCGGCCCGGCTGCCGTCATCATCGAAGCCGATCGCATCGCGGCGGTCGTGCCGCCCGGGGATCCCTCGCTCGCCGGACTGCGCACGATCGACCTCAGCGGCACTCACCTGGTGCCGGGACTGATCGATGCCTACGTCAACTTCGATGCCGATCACGATCGGCTGTACCTCTCGCACGGCATCACGCTGGTGCGCGATGTCGGCGCGGATCTGACGCAGATGATCGCGGAGCGCGACTCGCTGGCGCGCAATCGCAATCCCGGACCTTCACTGCTGATCGCAGGCGCCGTGCTCGATGGCCCCAACCCCGCGACGCGCTCGGCCATCGTGCTCGCCTCGCGCGAGGAGGCCGTCGACAAGCTCTCGCGATTGCTGGAGCTGGGGCCGATCGATTTCTTCTCGTTCCATCTGGGCCTGCCGGAGCCGGCCTGGCGCGCGACGATCGAGTTCGCGCATCGCCAGCAGCGACCGCTGCAGGTCTGGGGCCCGCTGCCGCGGGGCGTGAGCCTCGATGCCGCGCTCGCTGCCCGACAAGACGGTCTGTTCCACCTCGATGCGCTGCTGCCCGAGGGACGGACTTGGGAGTCGGTGCTCGACAGCGAACTGAGCGCTGTGGTGGAGAAGCTTGCCAAGAGCGAGCTCGCCGTCACGCCGACGCTCGCAGCCTACGCCCAACGCCTCGTGCCGCCGCGCAAGGATCTGCCGGAGCTCGCCTACCTGAGCCCGATCACCGTGGCGCAGTGGCTCGGCGACGCCGCGCAGCGCGAACAGCTCTACAACAAGTCGCCGGAACTGCTCGAGCGCGGCATCAAGGCCTTCGCGCGGCAATCCGCGCTGGTCGCAGAGCTTCACCGCGCGGGCGTGCGGATCGTGCCCGGCTCCGCGGCGGGGCAAATGCCCTGGCTGCTGCCCGGCGAAGCGCTCGTCAATGAGCTGAAGCTGCTGGTGCGCGCGGGCATTCCCTCCGCAGACGTGCTGCGGCTGGCGACCGAAGCCGGCGCTCGCCATCTGGGATTCGTCGAGCAGCAGCATGGCAGCATCCGTGCCGGCAAGACCGCCAACCTCGTCGCGCTGGACACCGATCCTCGCGAGGACCTCGCGTGCTTCGCGCGTCCTCGTCAGGTCTGGACCCGCGGCCGCGGCATCGGTGCGGCCGAGCTGCGCACCCTGCGCGACTCGCTGGCGCAGCGGCAGAAGGAACTGCAAAAGCTCTCCTTTGCGCCGCTCGAGATCGCCAGCCCACAGCTGCCGCCCGGGGAGCTGGTGCTCTCCGGCCTGTGCGAGACGACCTTCGCCAACCAGCGCCTGCGCGGAGAACGCTGGGCCGTGGTGCGCGCGATCGACGGCGGCCTGTACTACTGCGCGCGCATTCTGAGCTTCGGCACCGCCAGCACGGCCGATACGCTCGTAACGCTGCAGCAGAAGGTGCTCGACAACCAGCTCGTCGAGCTCAAGTTCGAAGTGCAGTCCGGACCGCGCGTCGTGACGCTCGAGGGCGAGCTGGCGGCGGGCACGCTCAACCTGCAGCAGCGTCTCAACGGCGTCTTCCAGAAGTCCGTGCGCATCCGCGAGCGCATGCTGTTTCTCGACACCGGCAGCGTCACCGCAGATCTGATCCTCGGCCAGCACGGCCGGGCCGGCGCCTTCAAGGCGCTGTTCCTCGAGGACTTCGAGCCGGCGAAGGGCGATTACAGCCTTTCCGTCCAGCCCAACGGTGAGCGCTGGCTGGAAGCCCCGCTGGGCAAGCGCATCGTGGAGTACGCCGTCGATGGTTCGGTCGCGAAGGTGCTGCGTCAGCAGGGCAACGGTCTCGTGCTGACGAAGGGCCTCTCGGCCGAGGTCTCGGGCGAGCCCTCCGCGCGGCTTTCGAATCCGCGCGCCGCAGCCGGCGCAGCCGACAATTCCAAGGTTGCCAATCCGGCTCCCCGCTGAGCCGAGCGACGCGATGCGCTTTTCTTCGCCCGAGAACGAGGCCGTGGGACTCGCCGAAGCCGGCGAGTTCGCCCCGCTGAAGATCGGCCCGTTGGCGGTCTGGCCGCCGGTGGTGCTCGCACCGATGGCGGGCGTCACCAACTATCCCTTCCGCAGCCTGTGCCGCGAATATGGTGCAGGTCTGTACGTCTCGGAGATGATTACGGCGCGCGCCTACCTGATGGGACACCGGCGCACGCTGCTGCTCGCTTCCAGCCAGCCCGATGAGACGCCGCGCAGCGTGCAGATCTACGGCACGGATCCCAAGGATGTCGGCGAGATGGCGCGCTCGCTCGTGGATGAGGGCGTGCACCATCTCGACATGAACTTTGGTTGCCCGGTGCCGAAGGTGACGCGCGCCGGCGGAGGAAGTGCGATTCCGGTCAAGCCGCGCCTGCTCGCGCGCATCGTGCGCGCCGCCGTGAAGAACGCCGGCTCCGTGCCGTTGACGATCAAGGTGCGCAAGGGCATCGATGACGCCCTGCTGACCTTTCTCGATGCCGGACGAGTGGCGCAGGAGGAAGGTGCGGCGGCGATCGGGCTGCACGCGCGCACCGCAGCGCAGCTGTATTCGGGCGAGGCGGACTGGAACGCGATCGGCGAGCTCAAGTCACGGCTCTCGATTCCAGTGCTGGGCAACGGCGATATCTGGGAGAGCTTCGATGCGCTGCGCATGATGCGCGCCACCGGCTGCGACGGAGTGATCGTCGGCCGCGGCTGTCTCGGCCGCCCTTGGCTGTTCCGCGAGCTTGCGGAAGTCTTTGACGGGCGCGAGCCGGCGCAACCGCCCGATCTCGGCGGAATCGTGGCAATCCTGAAGGGCCATGCGCGCCGACTGGTGGCCTTCTTCGGAGAGCGCGAGGGTCTGCTGCACATGCGCAAGTGGTGCGCCTGGTACACCAAGGGCTTCCCCGGCTCGGCCAGCGTGCGCGACAGCCTCAGCCGTCTCAACACGTTCGAGGATCTCGAGCGTGAGCTCGCGCGGCTGAACCCGCGGGAGCCCTTCCCGCGCAGCGCACTGCGTGCGCACCGCGCCAAGGGCTCGCGCGTGCAGACGGTCGCGCTGCCGGAGAATTATCTGTGCTCGCGCGATGATGACACGCCGCCCCGCTCGATCCATTCCTCGGAGGATCTCGAGGAATGGGAGCGCTCACTGTCGGGCGGTTAGACCGATTCCAGCAGCCACCACAGGCCGACGAGCACGCTCAGGCCGCTGGAGAGCGCCAACGATGCGCGGAAGCGGCGGGTCTGTCCCAGCAGCGCCGCGAAGATCGTGATCGCGCCGAGCGAGCCCAGCGCGTAGCCGCCAAGGTAGACCGAAGGGGCCAGCACACCGGGCAGAGCCAGTGCCGGCAGCACGGCAAACAGGTGCGCCAGTCCGGCCGCTCCGTGCAGCAAGCCCAGGCCGAAGGCCGAGCGGTGTCGGCCCGAGTGCTCAAGCAGGTCGTGGCGGCGCAGCACGGCGCGCAGGCCCAGTGCGCCGATGACACACAGCACCAAACCCACGATGCGCTCGCTCCACAGCGAAAGCGTCTGTTCGAGTCCGGGCGTCTGTTCGCGCAGCGCCAGCGCCAGGGCTGCGGCGCACAGCGCTCCGACAGTGTGACCAAGCCCCCAGTGCAAACCGACGCGCCAGGGACTCTTCGGCGCGCTGCTCACCAGCGGCGCGACGCCGGCCAGGTGATCCGGTCCGCTTCCAGCATGGTGCGCTCCGGCCAGCAGTCCGGCCGTTCCCAGCGCGATCAGTGAGGCTTCCATGCGCGCATGGTTGCGGGAAAGCAGGCAGAAGTCCAGTATCCGCGCTCAGGACAGGGGCATGCGGGTGGAACGGCACGAGGCGGTGGTGGTGGGCGCGGGCGCGAGCGGTCTGTGGGCGGCTGCGCGCCTCGCCGAGGCCGGCATCGATGTGCTCGTGCTCGAGAAGACCGCGCGCTGCGGCACGAAGATCCTCGCTTCGGGCGGGTCGCACTGCAATCTGACAACGACGCTGGATGCGGAGGCTGCGGGAGCGCTGTTCGGCAAGGCCGGCGCGCGTTTTCTGCGTCATGGCCTGCGCTTGCTGCCGCCCGAGAAGGTGCGCGAGCGCTTTCACGAGTTGGGCGTGGAGACCGTCGAAGCGCCGCTGGAGAAGATCTTCCCCAAGAGCGGGCGCGCGCGGGATGTGCGTGATGCGCTCTCCGAGTGGATGCTGCGCGCGGGCGCCAAGCTGCGGCTGGAGTGCGGCGTGCGCAGCGTGGAGCGGCACGCGGAAGGCTGGCTGATCGCACCCGAGCGCGGCGCAGCGCTCGTGACGCAGGCGCTGGTGCTGGCGCTGGGCGGCAGGAGCTACGAGCGCACGGGCACCACCGGCGATGCCTATGCTTGGCTGGCGGCGCTGGATCTGCCGCTGGTGGAACCGGTGCCCGCGCTGGTGCCGCTGACCAGTCCCGCCGCATGGGTGCGCGAGCTCTCTGGCATCGCCGTGCAGGGAGCGCATGCGCGCATGCTCGATGCGGCCGGCCGGCAGCTGGGGGAACGCACGCGGCCGGTGCTGTTCACGCATCAGGGCATCTCAGGTCCGGGCGCGATGGACCTCTCGGAGCACGTTGCGCGGCGCAGCGGCGCGGCGCGCGTGCTGAGCATCAATCTGGCGCACGGCCTCACTGACGAAGTGCTGCAGCAGCGTCTGACGCGCGCGGCTCAGGAGAGCGGTTCGGGCGGCGTGGCGCGCGTGCTGAATCAGGAGCTGCAGCTGGAATTGCCGCGCCGGCTGCTGGAGGCGGTCTTGGCGCAGGCGGGGCTGGCTCCCGATGCGCGCGTGGCTCAGCTCGCGCGCGACAAGCGCCAGCGACTGGTGGCGGCGCTCCAGGGACTCGCCGTTCCTGTGGATGACACGCGCGGCTTTGATTGGGCCGAGGTCACGGCCGGGGGGCTGGCGCTTGCGGCCGTCGATCCGGGCTCCATGGAGGTCAAGGGGCGGCCCGGGCTGCATGTCATCGGCGAGCTGCTCGATCTGCAGGGCCCGATCGGCGGGCTCAACTTTCAGGCGGCCTTCGCCACGGCACAAGTCGCGGCTAGCGCCCTTGCGAAGCGTCTGAGAAAAGCCTGAGCGCCTCGCGCGCCGCGCTGCGCACGCTCTCCATCTCGCGCGCGAGCGTGCTCTGCCGCAATTCCGCGGCCTTCCACAGCTCCGGTTCCGCCGTGCCGCGCGCAGCGAGAGCGTCCAACCACGCGCGCCATGCGGCGCTCTCCGGCAGGCGCGGCTGCAGTGTGGCGGGCGTGGAACTCGCTTCCTCCCACAGCATGTGGAAATTCCCGATCAATCCGCCGTAGCCATCGCGCAGCTCCGGCTGTGCTTCGAGGAAGCAGGCGGCCAGCGCGCGGCGCAGGCCGCGATGGCGATGGGCCGGCTGAAAGAGCTCGCCGAGCTCCTTGTAGAGCGGCTCCTGCTTGGGACCTGGAATCGGCGCGATGTAGACGCTCGTGCTGCCTTTGAGCGTGTGATAAAGGCCGAGCGTGTCGACATCGGGCATCTCGAGATCGGCACCGCTGGCCCACGCATCGTAGAGCGTGATGCCCGGATAGGCCTTGCCCAGTCGGTCCGTGTAGGCGTGCGCGAAGGCTGCCAGCGCCGCTTGCTGTCTGCCGTCATCGAGCAGGCGCTCGATCACGGCCTCGGCCTGATCATGACCCGGCGAATAGCCCCGGCAGGCGTTGGCAAAGATGCGCGCGGGCGAGAGCGCGCCCGGCAGTCGCACAACGCGGCGCTCGCCGGGCTCGTAGCGAAAGCCGCTCTCGAGCTTGCGCGCGGGCAGCTTGCCGAGGATCTGGCGCGTGGCGGCCTTGGCGGCGGTGTCCGTGGGCTCGAGCCAGCGACGGGGAATCGGCTGCGCGGGCGCGTGCGCCTGCGGATCGAACCAGACGGTTGGAGCGGCCTCGGGTACCTGGGCCGGAGGCGGTTCGGAGGCGAGCACGAAGCCGATCAGCGAGCGCACGAACAGGCCGCGCTGATCGAGGTCCATGGCCAGATACTCGAGCACTTCGCGCTGCTCGGCTTCTCCCAGAGCTGCGAAGCGGGCCTGCGAGTCGTCGGTGGTCTGCTGGACGAGCAGCAGCAGGCAGGGCAAGAGCGGCATCACGGCATCAGCATGACATGCGGGCCGGGCAGGAGAAAAGGCCGCCGGAGCGCCCGCTGGTGGGCAGCTCCGGCAGGACGAAAAGGCCGGAGCCGGGGAGGGGGAGGACCCTCCCCGGCCGGCAGGCTCGTCCAGTTGCCTGGTTCCGATCCAGTCCTTCCCCGCGCGGGACGGCTCGTCGCGAGCTCCATCGGAGGTTCTCGCGCGCCGCGTTCACCGCATTGTCCGCAGCGCAACTCCGACCCCGAAGGGTTGAGGAGCTCGCCGGCTGTCCCGGAAGGCCAGGATCGATTTCCGAACCAAGGAAACGTACCCCCAGCAGAGGGCCCGGGTAGGAAATCGCAAAGAAATTTGGGTTCGCAGGGCTCACCCCGCGGCCGGATTGGGCCTCAGTCGGCTCCGGAACCTCCGACAGAGCTGCCGCCGGAGCCTTTGCCAGAGCCTTTGCCCCGCCGCCGACGGCGACGCCGGCGCGGTTTGGCCTGCTTGCGCTCGGCCTCGACCTCCTCAGGGGAGGCCTCATGGGCGGCCTTCTGGCGTTCCAGCCAGCCCTCGTACACATCCCAGCCCTGACCACGGGCCGTGGTGCGGATCCGGAACAGCTCCAGCGCCTCAGGGAATTCCTCCGAGCGCACGAAGAGCAGGGGTCGGAACCGGCGTGAGGCAGGCTGCGTGAAGCGCGGCTGCAGCAGGATCAGGCGCTGGGCCTTGGCGCAGTCGCGCCGTCCCAGTCGCGCCTGGATGGCCAGCGGCTCGAGCACCTCCGCGCAGACCTGGTCCAGTGTCTTGGCCTCGCCGGGCAGCGTGCGCGTGCGCGGATCTGCCTCGCGCTCGATCGTGCGCAGAGCCAGCAGCGCCAGACAGACTGCGTTGCCCGGCTGATAGCCGGCGTGAACGTCGTTGTCGAGCGCTTCGAGCAGGCGCCAGAACAGGTTCGCGCGCTCCGTGTCGACTGCGTTCTCAGGATCGCCCAGGTAGGCATCGATCATCGGCAGGATCACGCGCAGGGCACCGAGCGCCCGCAGCATCCGGAAGGCTCCCAGCGCGCTGCCCGAGCGCAGCAGACGCAGGATCTCCTCGATCACGCGCGGCGGGCTGGAGCGCGAGAGCGCGGGTGAAAGTTCCACCATCGCCTCCCAGGTCGGCTCGTCGATGCGCAGTCCCAGCCGCGTGGCGAACTTGACGCCGCGCAGAATGCGTACGGGGTCCTCCGCGATGCGAACCTTGGGGTCACCAATCGTGCGCAGCAGGTTGTCCTGCAGATCTCGCAGGCCGCCCACGTAGTCGATGATCTCGTTCTGCACGGGATCGAGGAACAGCGCGTTGACCGTGAAGTCCCGACGGCGCGCGTCCTCCTCGGCGGTGCCGTACTCGTTGTCCTCGGTGATCAGCAGGTCTTCAAGCTCGCGTTCGCCGCCGGCGTTGTCCGCATCCAGCTCGGAGTCGCCGGGCGGCCGGCTCTCCGGATCGCGGCGGAACGTCGCGGTCTCAATGATGTGATCGCCGTAGTGGATATGCACCAGCCGGAAGCGCCTGCCGATGATGCGCCCGTTGTGGAACAGCCGCTTGATCTGGCGCGGGTGCGCGCTGGTGGCGACGTCAAAGTCCTTCGGCCGGCGCCCGATCAGCAGGTCGCGCACGCAGCCGCCCACCAGATATGCCTCGTAGCCCTGTCGCGTCAGTCGCGAGACCACGCGCAGCGCATCCTGGTCGAGAGCGCTGCGGTCGATGGAGTTGGCGCTGACAACGCGCGCGGAACGGTGGGAGGGGTGTTTGGTCAAGCAGGCAGGCCGGCATCGCGCCCGGCGGGCGGAGAATCCTAGCCGTGAGACATCTTGGGCGCGAGTGCTTGCCCATGCAGAAGGCATGGGATAGGCTCTCCGCCCCGCGTGAATGCACGGGCTCAGGTCCAAACTCAGGCTAGGCCAGTAGCTCTAATGGTTAGAGCGACTGATTCCAAATCAGTAGGTTGGGGGTTCGAGTCCCTCCTGGCCTGCCATCCTGACCTTCCTGCGCGTTCGCCGTTTTCCTCCGCCGTCTCCGTTCTCCCAGTCCCTGCTGCCCTGACCGCATGATTCCGTCCGATGAGCCGAATCCCGAGGACGCAGCGCAAGCAGGTGATGCCGCGTCGGCCGAGGATGCGGACCTCGCGGGCCATCCCGATGCCCCCGTTCCCTCGCGCGACGAGCTCGAGTCCGCCATGGAATGGGCCTTCGAGGGGCAGGAGATCACGCCCGAGCTGCGCTCGGCCTACGCGGCGCATGCACACTTCGTGCTGCTGAAGAATCGCGAGATCAACCTGACCGCGATCACCGATGCGCGCGAGGTGGCGGCCAAGCACTACCTCGACTCTTGGCGTGCGACGCGCTTTCTCTCTCTGATCGGCAAGCGCGTGCTCGATCTGGGCAGCGGTGCGGGTTTTCCGGGCATTCCGGTGGCGCTGGCCGAGCCGGAGACACGGTTCACGCTGCTTGATTCCACCAACAAGCGCGTGCTCGTGATTCAGGAGGCGATCGAGTTGCTCGGGCTCAAGAACGCCAAGGCAGTGCACGCGCGCGGCGAGGATCATCTCGCGAGCACGCGCTATGACATCGTGATGATGCGCGCGGTTAGCTCCGTGCGCGAGAACGTGCGCACGCTGCGCCGCGTGAAGCACGCACTCAAGGATCTGGTGATGTGGAAGGGGCCGTCCTGGTCGCGCGAGGTGCGCGCCGGCGAACGCGAAACCGAGCGGCTGGGCTTCCGGCTCGACACGGTCTTTGAGTACAAGCTGCCCGGCGACATGGGCGAGCGCGCCATCCTCGTGTACCGGGCACCGGGCGGCCAGGGGAGCTGAACGGATGCTGGCGATTTCGCTGGCTGGCTGGATCGCGATCGGGCTCGCAGTGCTGGTCGTGCTGTTCGTCCTGATCGGGATCGCGTTTTATCCCCGCGACAACTCGTTCTAGGGCTGGCGTGCGCCGCTGACGATCACTGTCTGCGTCGGGTAGGCGAATTCGATGCCCTCGGCTTCGAAGGCGCGCCAGACCGCGATGTTGATGCTCTGCTGCGCGTCCATCATGGCGTTGTATTCCTGCTTCTGAACGAAGTAGGCCGCCTCGAAGTTGAGCGCGAAGTCGCCGTAGTTCTTCCAGTGGGCGCGATCGAAGCGCACCTCCGGCGTCGACTCGATGATGCCTTTCAGGATCGCGGGAATGCGCTCCAGCTTGGCGGTCGGTGTCTGGTACGTGACACCGAGCGAGAACACGACGCGGCGCTCTTCGATGCGCTTGAAGTTGCGCAGGCGGCTGTTCACCAGATCGGCGTTGCCCATCACGATCTGCTCGCCGTTGATGCTCTTGAGACGCGTGGTCTTGATGCCGATCGACTCGATCGTGCCGGTGAATTCGCCCACTGTGACCGAATCCCCGATCACGAAGGGCTTGTCGAGCAGGATCGTGACCGAGGCGAACAGATCGCCCAGCACGTTCTGCAGCGCCAGCGCGATGGCGATACCGCCGACACCCAGACCGGTCAGCAGCGCCGTGATGTCCTGATGGAAGGCGTTCTTGAGGATCAGCAGCGCCGTCAGAGTCCAGACCACCACGCGGCCGATGAAGCCGAGGATGGTGGCGCCGGTCTTGGCGCCTGGATCGTCGGGACCGCGCGTGCCGAGCGTG
>Ga0209668_10001466_pt1 | contig 10119 bp, 10 predicted proteins | sample FrelakmetPLP11PL_FD_187150 | JGI IMG/M metagenome (GOLD analysis project Ga0209668, IMG submission 187150) | Freshwater lake sediment microbial communities from the University of Notre Dame, USA, for methane emissions studies - PLP11 PL (SPAdes)... | ecosystem: Environmental > Aquatic >... | reverse complement strand
TCAGAGAATCGGGGCCGATGTCGAGGCCCATCCAGCCATCGGGGATGGCCTCAATCTTGGCGATCTGGCTGTTGGCATCGGGGGCGAAGTTGTCGGCCAGCACCACATCGGTGGGCAGCAGGAACTGCACACCCTTGGCTGCCGCCTTGGCCTCCAGCTCCTTCGCCAGCTCCAGCTTGTCCTCCTCCACCAGGCTCTTGCCCACCGAGAGGCCGCGGGCCTTGTAGAAGGTGAAGATCATGCCGCCACCGATCAGGATCTTGTCGCACTTGTCGATCAGGGCCTCGAGCACGCCGATCTTGCTGCTCACCTTCGAGCCGCCCACGATCGCGGCCAGGGGGCGCTTGGGTGCATCGATGGCGCCCTGCAGGTAGGCCAGTTCCTTCTCCATCAGGAGCCCAGCCACGTTGGGGCTGAGGAACTTGGTAACCCCCTCGGTGGAGGCGTGGGCGCGGTGGGCGGCACCGAAGGCGTCGTTCACGTACACCTCAGCCAGGGCGGCGAGCTGCTTGGCGAACTCGGCTTCGTTTTTCTCTTCCTCGGCGAAGAAGCGCACGTTCTCGAGCAGCACCACGCCGCCCTCGGCCAGGGCTGCCACCTTGGCCTCGGCATCGGGGCCAATGCAGCTGTCGGTCTTGGTCACAGGTACGCCCAGCAGCTCGCTGAGGCGGGCGGCCACCTGGGTGAGGCGCATGCCCTCGTTCACCTGGCCCTTGGGCCGACCGAAGTGGGCCGCCAGAATCACCTTGGCGCCGTTGTCGCGCAGGTGGGCGATCGTGGGCAGGGCGGCCCGGATGCGGGTGTCGTCGGTGATGGCACCGGCATCATCGAGCGGTACGTTGAAGTCGACCCGCACCAGCACGCGCTTGCCGCGGAGCTCATCGGCCGAAAGGCTGGCCAGGGATCGCTTCGCCATGGGTTACGGAAGTACGGAAATGCGGGGGGAGATTAGCCCCCGGCAGCTCCTCCAGCTCACAGATTTCGGATTTCCGCCAATCGGCCGCCCTGGCCGGATTCCGGATCGCCCCCCAGACTGAAATTCCTGCCTGCTTGGGCCCTGCTGTCGTTCATCGCTCCATGTTTGACACCGTTCTCTTTCCCATCGACCGGAGCCGCCAGGCGATGGACACGGCAGCGGTGGCCCTGAAGCTCGCCCAGCAGCACGCCAGCACCCTGGTGCTGCTGTCGGTGGTGGAGCCCGGCCAGGACGATCCCGCCGCCGTGGCCCAGCTGCTGCAGCAGGCGCGAGCCCGCTTTGAAGAGGCCGGGGTCACCTGCCAGGTGGTGGAGCGGGAGGGCAAGCCCGCTTTCGTGATCGGCGATGTGGCCGACGAGATCAATGCCGATGTGATCGTGATGGGCACCCGTGGCATCGCGATCGAGAGTGACCAGCAGAGCACCGCGGCCCGGGTGATTCAGCTGGCGCCCTGTCCGGTGCTGGTGGTGCCCTGATGTCCCAGACGCTTCCGCTCAGCGTCAACGCACCGGCCATTCAGTGGTATCCCGGCCACATCGCCAAGGCGGAGAAGGCCCTCAATGCCAACCTGGCCAAGGTGGACCTGGTGATCGAGGTGCGGGATGCCCGCATCCCCCTGGCCACGTCCCATCCCCGCTTGCAGCGTTGGATCAGCGGCAAGCAGCACCTGCTGGTGCTCAATCGGGTGGACATGATCCCGCCGCCGGTGCGGCAGGCCTGGACCGCCTGGTTCAAGGCCCAGGAACAGACCTGCTGGTGGTGCGATGCCAAGGTGGGTACCGGAGTGAAGCAGCTGCAGCAGGCGGCGATTCGGGCCGGCGCGGCGCTCAATGCCAGGCGGGCCGGGCGGGGCATGAAGCCGCGGCCGGTGAGGGCCCTGATGCTGGGCTTCCCCAACGTGGGCAAATCGGCCCTGATCAATCGGCTGGTGCGCCAGAAGGTGGTGGACAGCGCCCGACGCGCTGGCGTGACCCGCAGCCTCCGCTGGGTGCGTCTTGGCCAGGACCTCGACCTGCTCGATGCCCCCGGCGTGCTGCCGCCCCGCCTGGACGACCAGCAGGCCGCCCTACGGCTGGCCCTCTGCGACGACATCGGCCAGGCTGCGTACGACAACGAGGCCGCCGCCTTGGCCTTTGTGTGCCTTCTGGCCGGATTGGAGCAGCTTCCTGCCGCCGGAGTGCCCCCTGGATTGCTGGAGCGCCGTTATGGATTGGCTGTGCAGGATGTACGAAGTCTTGAAGGGCCAGCGTTTCAGCCTGATGCCCATGCCTGGCTGGCAGCGGCCGCCGAGCGTCACACGAGTGGCGACACCCTGCGCATGGGCCAGCGTCTGCTGGATGATTTTCGCCGCGGCATGCTTGGGCCGATTGCTCTCGAGCTGCCCTGAGAGCGGCAGGGCTCAGCCAATCCGCTCTCCGATCAGACTGATGTGGTAACCAAGGCGATGTAAAATCTCCCCGCTGCTTAAGACGCCGAGCTCTGCTTTGAGTTGAATCGAATCAACGGCGGCATCCTCCATCGTCAGGCTAAAAGAGTTGATGGCCCAACCAACATTGCTGAAGCCGGCCATGGCGTTGATGCCCAAAAAGGGAACTGCTTCGAGCATCCTAAAGCTCTGCCCTTCTCCCAGTAGATTCGCGGGAAGGGCGATATTCAGAGATAGGTTCTGGAGGAACCATTGGGATGCGGCATTCTCATTGGCCCAGCCTGGTGATTTTAGGTCTACACTGACAATTCCGGAGAGCAGAGCCATCTGGCGGCCATCGCTTATTTCATGGTAAATGGCATGTGCTGAGCTGAACTGATCAGCCTGTTTTGGGTCGAGTTGATTGATCTGCATCGTCAACATCATGCTTGTTGCTAACTGTAGGGCATCTGACAAGTCAGGGCGCTCAAAGGGCGTTTCTGTCTGGATCTTCTGCGGATCAGGCCAGTAGGGTTGCTGGCTCGGAAGAGGGAAGCGATGGTCGAGGCCAGCTTCGGAGCCGGTGCTGGCGAGCTGCTGACGCTCACCTATCCCAAGCCGTTGCCGATGCGACTGGACCGCTGGCTGGTGGCCCAGCGGCCGGAGCAGAGCCGCGCCCGGATCCAGAAGTTCATCGAGGCCGGCTATGTGAGGGTCAACGGGGTCACCGGCCGGGCCAAGACCCCCTTGCGGCAGGGCGACACGGTGGCGCTGTGGATGCCGCCGCCGGAGCCTCTGCCCTATCTCGTGCCCCAGGCGATGCCGCTGGATGTGCTTTACGAGGATGCCCACCTGATCGTGCTCAACAAGCCCGCCGGCCTGACGGTGCATCCGGCCCCCGGCAACCGGGACGGCACCCTGGTGAATGGGCTCCTGCACCACTGCCCCGACCTGCCCGGCATTGGCGGCGAGCTGCGGCCCGGCATCGTGCACCGGCTCGACAAGGACACCACCGGCTGCATCGTGGTGGCCAAGAGCCAGGAGGCTCTGGTGAAGCTGCAGGTGCAGATCCAGAAGCGGATCGCCTCGCGCCAGTACCTGGCGGTGGTGCACGGCCAGCCGGCCGTCGATTCCGGCACGATCGTGGGGGCGATTGGTCGCCACCCCGCCGACCGCAAAAAATATGCCGTGGTGCATGACGACAGCGGCCGCCACGCCTGCACCCACTGGCGCCTGATCGAGCGGCTGGGGGACTACGCCCTGCTGCGTTTCAAGCTCGACACCGGCCGCACCCACCAGATCCGGGTGCACTGCGCCCACATGGGCCATCCGATCGTGGGTGACCCGGTGTATTCCCGCTGCCGCAAGCTGCCGATCGAGCTGCCCGGCCAGGCCCTGCATGCGGTGCAGCTGGGCCTCGACCATCCGATCAGCCGCGAGCGCCTGGTGTGCGAGGCGCCCCTGCCGGAGGTGTTTGAGCGGTTGCTTGAGGTGTTACGCCGGCGCCGGTAGCCGCGGGCAGGCGCCCACCAATTGTCGGGTGATCGCGGCCTGGGGATCGCGCAGTAGCCGGGCGCCGGGTCCCTCCTCCACGATCAGTCCGCCCTCCAGCACGATCACCCGGTGGCAGAAGCCACTGGCCACGGAGAGGTCGTGGGTGACGAACAGGATGCCCAGCCCGAGCCGTTCCTGCAGCTCGCGCAACAGGGCCAGGACGTCGGCCTGCACCTCCGCATCGAGCATGCTCACGCTCTCGTCGCAGAGCAGCACCTTGGGCTCGAGCACTAGGGCCCGGGCGATGGCCACCCGTTGCTGCTGGCCGCCTGAAAGCTGGCGGGGCAGGCGGTTCTCGAAGGCCTCCGGGGGGGTGAGCCCCACGGCAGTCAGGAGCTCCCGGGCCCGCTGGCGGGCCTGGGGGCGGCTGGCCAGACCGTGGATCAGCAGGGGATCGGCGATGGCCTCCCCCACGACCATCTGGGGGTTGAGGCAGGCCAGGGGGTCTTGAAACACCATCTGGATGGCGCGCCGCGCCTCGCGCAGGGCCCGGCCGCGCAGGCTCAGCAGGTTGCGGCCCTCCAGGCGCACGCTGCCGCCGCGCACCGGGGCCAGGCCCATCAGGGCCCGGCAGAGCGTGCTCTTGCCGCAGCCTGAGGCCCCCACCAGGCCAATGGTTTCCCCCTGCTGCAGCCGCAGGCTCACTCCATCCACGGCCTTCAGCCAGCGGGCCTGCCAGGGCAGGGACGGCAGAGAGTGCCAGCTGCGCAGCTCCTCCAGTTCGAGCAGGGCCGGGGCCGGAGCCGGTGCGGGGCTTTCGGCACCCTCCCGCTCCCGTGCCTTGGCCACCAGCCGCTGGGCCAGGGGGGAGGCCGGGGCGGTGAGCAATTGGCGGGCCGGAGCCTGTTCAATCAGGTGGCCCTGGTCCAGCACGGCGATCTGGTCGCACCAGCGGCCCGCCATGGCCAGGTCGTGGCTGATCAGCAGCAGGGCGCTGCCCGCTTCGCGGCAGAGGTCCGTGAGCTCCGCCATCACCTGGCCGGCTACGGCCACATCCAGGCTGGTGGTGGGTTCGTCGGCGATCACCAGGGGGGGCCTGAGGGCCATGGCCAGGGCGATGGCCAGGCGTTGGCGCATGCCACCGCTGAATTCATGGGGGTAGCTGCCATAGCGCTCCGGGTTGATCCCCACCCGCTCCAGCAACGTTTCGGCCTTTTTCCGCACCTGGCGCCGCCGCCACTGGGGCCGGTGGGCCGCCAGGGTGTCGCCCAGGTGATCCCCGATGGTGAGCAGGGGATTCAGCCGGGTCATGGGGTCCTGAAACACCAGACCCACCGCTTCGCCGCGCAGCTGGCGCAGGGCCGAGCGCCGCAGCCGGGTGGGGTCTTGCCCCGCCAGCAGCAGCCCACCACTGCACTGGCTGCCTGGGGGCAGCAGCTGCAGCACCGCCCGGGCCACCGTGCTCTTGCCGCAGCCGGATGGACCCACCAGGGCCACCCGTTCGCCCGGGCTCAGGCTGAGGGTCAACCCCTCGAGGGTGGGGCGCTCCGCACCGGGGTAGCGCACCACCAGGTTGTCGATCGCGAGCACGGGGCTGGTCATGGGGCCCAGCTTGGATCCCCTTGGATCCGCAGACCAGCACATCGGCGGATTGGTGACAGCCCCTGCATACGATGGAAGAACTCCGCAGGGTGGAATGCTCAGGGCGGTTCCCGATCTGGAATCCACCGCCGGGGCTGTTTCAGTCGCGGCTGCTCCAGCTGGCCCTGGGCCGGTGCCCGAGAGCGCCGTTCCGGTGCGCAAGCCGATCCGCACCCCCGCCGATTACGGCGTGCCCCTGCCCGAGTGGTTGCAGCGCTGCATCGAGCACGTGCCCCCGGGGGACGGGGAGAGTTGCCCCACCGACGCCGAGGCCCTGCTGGCCTCCGCGTTCGATTTCGCCTATCAGCTCCACGAGGGCCAGTTCCGGGCCAGCGGCGAGCCCTACATCATTCATCCGGTTGCTGTTGCCGACCTGCTGCGCGACATCGGCGCCAGCGCTGGCGTGATTGCGGCCGGCTTCCTCCACGACGTGGTGGAGGACACCGAGGTCACCTCGGAGGAGATCGAGCAGCATTTCGGTGCCGAGGTTCGAGCCCTGGTGGAGGGGGTGACCAAGCTCGGCGGCATCCATTTCACCAACCACACCGAGGCCCAGGCCGAAAACCTGCGCCGCATGTTCCTGGCCATGGCCAGCGACATCCGCGTCGTGCTGGTGAAGCTGGCGGACCGCCTGCACAACATGCGCACCCTCGGAGCGCTCAAGCCCGAAAAGCAGCTGCGCATCGCCCGCGAAACCCGGGAGATCTATGCCCCCTTGGCCAATCGCCTTGGCATCGGCCGGCTCAAGTGGGAGCTGGAGGATCTGGCCTTCAAGATCCTCGAGCCCGAGGCCTATCGGGACGTGCAGCAGCAGGTGGCCACCAAGCGCAGCGAGCGCGAGGAGCGCCTGGGCGTGACCGTGCAGCTGCTGCGGGATCGGTTGGCCGCGGTGGGTCTGGCGAGCTGTGAGGTGAGTGGCCGGCCCAAGCACCTCTATGGCATCTGGAGCAAGATGCAGCGCCAGCAGAAGGCTTTCCACGAAATCTTCGACGTGGCCGCCCTGCGCATTCTCTGCCCCAACCTCGAGGGCTGCTATCGGGCCCTGGCGGTGGTGCACGACACCTTCCGGCCCATTCCCGGGCGCTTCAAGGACTACATCGGCCTGCCCAAGCCCAACGGCTACCAGTCGCTGCATACCGCCGTGATCGGCCGGCACCGACCGATCGAGGTGCAGATCCGCACCACCGACATGCACCAGGTGGCCGAGTACGGCATCGCGGCCCACTGGAAATACAAGGAGGGCGGCTCGCCGGCGGCATCCGGCGCCGATGCCGAGCGCTTCAACTGGCTGCGGCAGCTCGTCGATTGGCAGAAGGACGACGGCGGCACCGACAGCAGCGATTTCCTGCGCTCGATCAAGGAGGACCTCTTCGATGAGGAGGTGTTCGTGTTCACCCCCAATGGCGATGTGGTGGGGCTGCGCAAGGGGTCCACGGCGGTGGACTTCGCCTATCGGATCCACTCGGAGATCGGCAACCACTGCCAGGGCGTGCGCATCAACGATCGCCTCTGTCCCCTGGCCACCCCCCTGCAGAACGGCGACTTCGTGCAGGTGATCACCGCCAAGACGGCCCATCCGAGCCTCGACTGGCTCAACTTCGTGGCCACGCCCACAGCCCGCAATCGCATTCGCCATTGGTACAAGACGAGCCATCGCGAGGAGAACATCCTGCGGGGCACCGAAATGCTCGAGCGGGAGCTGGGGCGCGACGGCTTTGATGCCCTGCTCAACGGCCAGGCGATGGCCAAGGTGGCCCGCCGCTGCAACCTCACCGGCACCGAAGACCTGCTGGCGTCGCTGGGCTTCGGTGGAGTCACCCTGCACCAGGTGCTCAACCGCCTGCGGGAGGAGCTGCGCCTGGCCAGTGCGGCGACAACACCGGTGCTCAGCAACGAGCAGCTGGCCGCCAGCGTCTCGGCAGCCCGCGGGGCTCAGGCGGAGGCCCAGGGCGCATCAGCGGGGGGTGCCAGCCCGATCCTGGGGCTCGAGGGGCTCGACTACCGCCTGGGGGGCTGTTGCAGCCCCCTTCCCGGTGAATCGATTCTGGGGGCGGTGGCCCTGGGCAACCACGGCATCACGATCCACCGTCAGGATTGCTCCAACGTGGCCCAGGTGCCGGCCGAGCGCCGCCTGCCGGTGCGCTGGAATCCCACCGCTGAGGCCCGGCCGCGCCGCTATCCGGTGCAACTGCGCATCGAGGTGCTGGACCGCGTGGGGGTGCTCAAGGACATCCTCACCCGCCTCTCCGATCACCGCATCAACGTCAGCGACGCGCGGGTGCGCACCAATCCGGGCAAGCCCGCCCGCATCGACCTGCGCGTGGAACTGGAGAGCGCCGGCCAGCTCACCAGCACCATGAACCAGATCCGCTCCATGGCGGATGTGCTCGACATTGCCCGCACGGGCATCGGCTAGGGGCCCAGGCCAGGCCCTACGGGAGGGTGAAGCCCGAGGTGTTCAGGTGCTTGAGGTCGAGCATCACCAGGGTGAGCCAGAGCAGCAGGGCCAAGCCTCCAATCGAGCCGAGCAACAGGAGCAGCCCGGATAGTGCGGACCTAGGGGATTCCTTGTCGTCAGCCACAAACCCGCCGAAAGTTAGATGATCATCGCACCCTTGAATGGTAGGTGGCCCCAATGGGCTTCAGGCCGCTCGCTGGGCTGAAGCTGAACGGAGGCCAGGCATTGCAGTGACGCTTCTCGGGTCGCGCTTGCGCTCTCCATTGCTCTGCTTTTGGCGTTGTGGCAGGGACACCAGAACGGTGAGGTGATTGAGGCCATGGGCCAGCAGGTTCCAGGTGGATTCCAGCTGGGGGAGCATTTTCAGACCGATCCTCACGGAGCCGCTCGCGACGGCAAGCACCCCCATCACAGCCACCACGGCGAGGGCGGCGAAACCGACCATCTGGGTCAGCCCCAGCAGCAATTGGGCGATGCCCTCAGCAATGCCTTTGACGCCACTGACCACGTTGAAAATTGCCTGACTGACTACTAAGAGGCTGTCGAGCCGTACGAAATGGGTGAGGCTGAACAGCCCAGCCAGAGCGAGGGCGCCGCTGAGTGCAAGCATCACGCCCTTGCTCACCTCCCGTCGGTCGGCCTTGGATGGAGTTGTTTTATTCACGGGGTTGGCTATGTGCTTCATGGAAGGGCGAACCACAGGAGCTTGATCCTGTGGAGATGCTGCGTTTCGGCTGCTGCGGTCGCCATGGCTTCAGGACGGTTGGCCAGCTGGCCAACCGTCCTGAAGCCATGGCGACCGCTCTCCTCAGCTCTGCGAGTGGGCTCTGACTCAGGTTGCGCTCGCTACAGCACTGGATGTCTGGTCTTCTTAGAGAGCTTGATCCTCTGCGTGCCACGCCATGACCTCCGAGCAGGCGGCCCAGCTGATCGATGAGACCCTCGACCTGGTCCATCAGCGCCTCCAGGACCTCCAGGCCCAGTGCCTGTCCCGGGAGCAACACGCCCTGGCCCAGGAGTTCCGGGAGTGGCGTCATCCCGAGGGTGGCCACATCGACTTGATGGTGTTTCCCGGCCTGGCCAATCCCTGATCAGCCTTGGCGTTTGCCGCGCCGGTGTTCCCGCTCCAGCCACTGCCAGTAGAGCCAGCCTCCCAGCACGGCGCAGGCCACCCCCACCAGGGTGGAACCCAGCAGCAGGCGGCTGACGAAGCCTCCGCCGCTGTGCCAGATGCGGCCGGCCTGCAGGTCGTCGATGCCGGGCCAGCCGGCGCCAGGCCCGATCAGCCAGCAGCCGATCTGGTAGTTGAACCAATACAGCGGTAGGGAGGTGAACGGGTTGCTCACCCAGGTGCCGGCCGCCGCCAGCAGGTGGTTGCCGCGCACCGCGGAGGCCAGGGCCACGCTGAGCAGCATCTGCAGGCCGAAGAAGGGGTAGCAGCCGCAGAACAGCCCGGCGGCCAGGCCCCGGGCCCGCTGGCCGTGGCTGCCCTCCTGGTGCCAGAGCCAGGCCAGCAGGCACCGCAGTCGGCGGCCTAGGGCGGTGTGGGGCTGAAATGGGGGCATGCGTGTTGACGACTCCCAGACCACAGACACGATTGCGGCCATTGCCACGGCCGTGGCGCCGGGCGAAGGCAGTGTGGCGATCGTAAGGATCTCCGGCCCGCAGGCGGAGGGGATCGGCCGGCAGCTGTTTGCGCCGCCCGGGCGGCAGGCCTGGGAGAGCCACCGGGTGCTTTATGGCCACGTGGTGGATCCCACCAGTGGCGAGCGCGTCGATGAGGCCCTGCTGCTGCTGATGCGGGCCCCCCGCAGCTTCACCCGCGAGGACGTGGTGGAGTTCCACTGCCATGGCGGTTTGGTGGCGGTGGGCCGGGTGCTGGAACTGGTGCTGGCTGCCGGGGCGCGCCTGGCCGCTGCCGGTGAGTTCAGCCAGCGGGCCTTCCTCAATGGTCGTCTCGATCTCACCCGAGCCGAGGCCCTGATGGAGCTGGTGGCGGCCCGCAGCCGCCGGGCGGCCCAGTTGGCCATGGCGGGCCTCGATGGCGGGCTGCAGCGGCGGATCGGGGCGCTGCGGGAGCGGCTGCTGGATCAGCTGGCGGAGCTGGAGGCCCGGGTGGACTTCGAGGAGGATCTGCCGCTCCTC
>Ga0209668_10001465_pt1 | contig 10120 bp, 15 predicted proteins | sample FrelakmetPLP11PL_FD_187150 | JGI IMG/M metagenome (GOLD analysis project Ga0209668, IMG submission 187150) | Freshwater lake sediment microbial communities from the University of Notre Dame, USA, for methane emissions studies - PLP11 PL (SPAdes)... | ecosystem: Environmental > Aquatic >... | reverse complement strand
CAACAGCGGTGCATTGTTCACAAACGACAAAAGAGAAAAAGAAACGCATCCACACTACCAAGGAAAAGCAACTATTAACGGAGTAGATTACTACGTTTCAGCATGGGTAAAAGACGGAGCAAAAGGTAAATTTCAAAGTCTAAGTTTTAAACCAGTTAATGAAACAGCTAAACAACCCCAAAAGAGCGGTTTTGATGACTTTTTAAGCAGCCTATGATAGAAAGTAAGATACTAAGCAACGTAAACGATGTAACGCGAAATTTAATTAATGATTATATACAAAAACACGGAATAACATTAAACGCATTTTCTAAGTTAGTCGGAATAAACCAACCTATCTTATTTAAATTTGTCAACTACAAAAAAAATGTTAGCACAAAAACGATTGAAAAGGTAGGTAAATTCTTTAATCATTAAACAACAGAGCAGGACGTAAAAAATCCTGCTTTTTTTATTAAATGTTATTCTTTTTATTATATTTGTAAAACAATTAAACTTAGAAATTATGAAAGATTTATTTTACAGCTGCGAAGAATGCGAAGGTTGGGGATTCGTAACCATTGATTTAAACGATACTCATATCCCGTACGAACAAAACCCTATTGAATATGAGTGTATGTCATGTAGTGGCAAAGGAAAAGTATTACATGAAGACGAATACCAAATCAAACTAGACGGAGTTAACGAAATGATTGAGGGAATGGAAACACGAATCGAAGGACTTTCTCGAATAGTAATGAATGCTAAAAACCCAACACCATACGTTGAACGATTAAAAACTTTGTCCTGCGGTTTATACCGATTAAAAAACTATAAAATAAAATTGCTTAATTTAGCATAAAAAAAAGCATGGAGTTAATTTTATTGTTAGCGGTTGCATGGTGGTTAGTCAGTTTTGAGCCTTTGCAGTTGTTTATTGACCATATTTTTAGACAATTTCCTATTACAAACCTATCAAACTACATTCATTCTAGTTTAGGTTGTTGGAAGTGTTCTTCATTTTGGACTATTTTAATATATTCAGGTAGCTTTCAGTTTGCTTGTTTAGGCGCATTAACAGCATTTATAATAGATTTATGTTTGAACAGACTGAACTCGAAGTAATAAACGAGATTATTAACGCCACAGAGGTAGTTAAATACTCAAAAGTAAGTCTAAATAGACTAAAAAAGATTAAAGAGCTTAAAACGAAGAAAAAAGACGGTGAGTGTTTTTGTTCAAATGTTCGTAGGCGTGTATGGTTTAAAGATTTTGTAAGTTGGTTTGAAAGCAATTCTTGATAAATACCTGTCAAAGCATTACGAAGACGTAAGAAAATACACTAATTATTTTCTAGTGCGTATGAAAAGCCGAATAACTGCGGATGTAGTAATAAACAACAGCTACATTTATTTAGTTGGATTGAAGACTGACATAAAGACGGAAGACCAAATGAAAGCATATCTATTTAATACGATAAAAAAACAAATAATTTGGAATACTAGCCAGTCAAATAAAGACGAGCATATTACAGCCTTTGAAAACACGAACGTACAAGAAGCCGAAGATAACACCGACCTACAAGATAAAATTGAATTAGAACGTAAATACCAACTCCATAAATCATGTATTGAGGTTTACAGAAACAACATTGACGATAGAATTAAGTTATTAATATTTGAGGCATACTATGACAAAGGATATTCAACTGCCAGGGCAATGGGTAAGTATTTTGATTTACCATTTACAACGGCGCATTTTTGGATTAGAGAAATAAAGAATGATTTACTTATAATTAAGAAACAGCATGAGAATTAAAGACGAGTATAAGGGTAAAACGATTGTAAAATACAATTCAATCATGGGTGAGCAAAGAATAATAGTTGATAAATTAGATGTTACCCGCTTTTCCTATTATCAATCAATTGGACTTGGGTATATATTCGAACCTGAACCAATTAATTACACAGGAATAGATGAAGAACCAAAGCTAGAACCTAGAAAAAGACGAAAGAAAAATGGATAAAACGCAAAAAGTAATAGATTTTATAAACTCAATCTCAGCTAAATACCTAAACAAGAATAGAACTAAAATTGAAATACCAATAAGTGAATACTACAACCTATTACAGGGAGTTAGACAATTAATAAACGAGAAATAATGCCAAAACCTAAACTAATAGAAACACCTGAAAAACTCTATTCATACTTTGAAGAGTATAAACAATACATAAAGACGAACCCAAGAACTATTGACAAAGCACTACAAAGCGGTAAGATAGCAAAAGAAACACTTAGAGTACCTCTAACAATGGACGGATTCGAAGTATTCTGCTATCAAAAAGGATTTACCGTTGAACATTATTTTAGGAATAGTAATGATTCGTATGGGGAATATTGCACTATCTGCTCATTAATAAAGAAAGAAATACGCGCTGACCAAATAGAGGGCGGTATGGTTGGTCAATACAACCCATCAATCACTCAGCGTTTAAATAACCTAACTGAAAAAACTGACATCACAACCGATGGCAAAGGAATTAACGAAATAAAGGTTAATATTATAAAACCAAACAACACAAACGAAAACTAATTGAAACCATAAACACGGGTTGAGTATAACCATACTATGAAAAAAATGTGCAAATGGAATTAAACTCTACTATTATCTTCGAAAAGAACTTTAACGCGCTCCAAAATAAAGGGGTGCGTTTTGTCATTAATGAGGGCGGTTCACGGTCAAGTAAGACTTATTCGCTTTGCCAGTTGCTAATCGTTTACAGCTTACAGAATCCTCAAAAGGTAGTTAGTATAATTAGAAAAACTTTCCCTGCGTTACGTGCTACGGTAATGCGTGACTTCTTCGAAATACTTAAAGACCTAGATATATATTCAAGTGAACGCCATAATAAGTCAGAACATATTTACACGTTTGATAATGGTTCAATAGTTGAATTCTTTTCGGTTGACGATGAACAAAAGATTAGAGGTCGTAAACGTGATGTTGCATGGTGTAATGAAGCAAATGAGTTATTCTACGATGACTTTACGCAGCTAAACATGAGAACCGAGTTTAAGTTAATTTTTGATTACAACCCTTCGGAGTCTTCAAGTTGGCTTTACGAGTTACCAAAAGACGAATCAACCCTAATTAAGTCAACTTACAAAGACAATCCGTTTTTACCTGACAGCATTAAAAAGCAAATAGAGGACTTAAAACGTACAGATGAATCATTATATCAGATTTACGCACTAGGTGAAAAGGCAATTAGCAAAAGTAACATTTACTCGAATTGGAATTTCTTAAATCATAGACCTGCAAAGTTTGTTAACTACGTTTATGGGTTGGACTTTGGTTATAATCACCCCACTGCGCTTGTAAGGGTTTACTGGGTTGATAATGATATATTCATTGAAAAGGTAATTTACGAAAGCTATTTAACCACTACAAACCTAATCGACAAAATGAATCAGTTAGGTTTAGAAAAACACGTTACGATATTAGCTGACTATTCACGCCCCGAAATAATAGCAGAAATGAACAACGCAGGGTTTGACGTTCAGAACGCGAATAAGGTAGTTAAAAAAGGGATTGACAACATTAAAACTTTTGGTGTATTTTGCGAGGATTCAAAAGAAATAAAAAAAGAATACGACAATTACAAATGGAAAAAAGTTGGGGATATAATCACGGATGAACCTGTAAAATTATTTGATGATGCAATGGACGCTATTCGATACGCAGTTACTCATATAAGACAGGAATATTACACTGACGATTCTTACTTTGCATTCTAAACATAAACACGAAAAAAATTAATATAGTCATGTCGTACAGAGAAAGACAAAAGATTAGTCAAATGACTCCAAAAGGCTCTAACTTATCATCTACAGATTTAGTTGAAGTTAGCGTTTTAGAAAGTGGTTCGTATGTCACTAAGTCAGTAACAGGTCAACAAATAATTAATTCAGCATCTGGTGGCAGTTTTGTTCCGTATGTTGGAGCAACGCAGGATGTTGACTTAGATGCTAACAAATTAAGCGCACGTTCGGTTTATATTGAGGGAACAAATGGAGCAGGTCATTTACATTTAAAGCATCAATCAATAGATGCAACTGCAACAGGTCAAAGTACTTCTTTATATGCGAATGGAGACGGAGATTTAAAATGGAAAAACGATAACCAATATTATACAACTTTAAAAACATCCTTAAACACGGATAATAGGGTTTACACTTTTCCAGATTCAACGTGCGAACTTCAACAAGAAGTAGTATTAACTACAAACGGAGAAACAGGAGCGGCAACTTTTGACGGTGTTACGTTAAACATTCCTAACTACATACCAACGAACGCAATTCATAGAAGCGCATCTGAAATATTTAGAGGTTTTTATTTTAGCAATAACTCAACAACCGTTACAACAGAGGGCGGTTTAACAGCATCTGCAACAGGTTCAACACTTGCTCAATCAGTTGCATCAACAAACTTTGCAACTAAGCAAATAAGATTACGTTACTATGGTTCTGTGGCTAGTACAGGGCGATATTCAGGTTTAAGAGGTTCATCGTTACTTTGGTTTATCGGTGGCGGGTTTAAATTTGTTTGTGACGTTAATATATCAGATACAGCATTCAGTTCAAACTGCCAACAATTCTACGGATTAGCAGGGCAAACAACTGATTTAAACTATGGCGGTGCAACTCAAATACTAGTCAGAACAAACTTAAATTTAATTGGAGTTGGTAGTGATAACGGAGATACAAACCTTCAAGTATTTCACAATGATAACTCTGGCAATGATGCGACAAAAATAGATTTAGGGGCTGCTTTCCCTGCCAATAGAACCGCAGGGGCTGCAATGACAACCGTTTATAGTATTCTACTTTATAACGCCCCAAATTCAACAAGCGTAATTTACAACGTTATAAACAACGAAACAGGAGCGATAGCACGTGGGACGATAACAACAGATTTACCTGCTCCCACGCAAGGTTTAAATGTCTTTGCTAGTCGCGCTATGGGTTCACCAGTTACGAATACAGGGCAGTTTGATTTAATGAGATTAGGTTGTTTTTCATTACTATAAGACATGGAAATATTTGATTTAACATACGAAATAATAATAGAGGAAGATAGCCAAGCAAACGTTTGTTTAAAGCCTTCACACCCTTTAATAAGTCATTACATAGCAACTTATAGAACCTATGAAAATGAAAGTGAAGCGGTTGAAAACCTACCTTCATTTATTGAAGAAATGACTCCGATATTATATGAACAATTTGAAGCAATGGAAAACGTGCCATTGTCAATACGTGAACAATTTACACTTTAATAAATAAAACAATGAGTACAAATTTAATGGGCGAATTAGTAGCCAACAAAGGAACGTTTATCCTAAATAATACAAACGAGTTTACAGGCGTAATCGATGCAATCGTAGTTTTACAAGATACGGTTTTCAATGCTGTTAAAATAGCAGGAACGGACGTAAAGACGGATTATATCGGAACACCTGCAACAGCGGTTAAAGCGGGAGCGATTATAACACCAAAATCTGATTTACAATTTAGTGGAGTAGATTTAACTTCTGGTAGTGTTGCACTTGTTTTAGGTTAGTCATGTACGGATACGGAAACAGCTTTTTTTTAACCACTCGCGCAATTTTAGCAGAAAGTAATGCGGCTGTTTTACCTGTTAACACGGTTGCACCTGCATTAAGTGGAACAGCACAAGAAGGACAAACTTTGACTTGTTCAACTGGAACATGGACGGGAACGCCTACAATAACTTATAGTTACCAATGGAAGCGCAACGGTTCTAATATCGGAAGTGCAACTAATTCAACTTATACACTTGTAACAGCAGACGTAGGTCAATCAATACTTTGTACGGTTACAGCAACGAATGGAGCAGGTAGTGTTAATGCGGATTCAAACACGGTAACGCCAACAAGCGCAGTCGATCCAGATGCACAAGCATTCATAACAGCGGCTGCAATAACAGATCCTACACAACAATCGGCTATTAATACTTTGGTAGTTGACTTAAAGGGATATAACATTTGGACAAAGTTTAAAGCAATATATCCAATAGTTGGTGGCGTAGCAAGTTCTCATGCGGTTAATCTTAAGACTCCAGGAACTTTTAACCTTACTTTTGCAACTGGTTGGACTCATTCAGCAACTGGAATGACACCTAATGGAACTACTTATGCTGATACATTTTTAACTCCTTCAACATCATTAATTTTAAATTCGACTCATATTAGTTATTATTCAAGAACAAATATAGATGAATTAAAATATGATATGGGCTCAGCAACAGACCCTAATAAATACTTAACAATTGCAATAAGACAGGCTGGAAGTTTTAGAGAGTTAATAAATGACGGCGCAACAGATTTAGTTTCAAATTCAGATTCAAGAGGTTTTTATGTTGGTAATAGAACAGCCTCAAATATTAAGAACGGATGGAAAAATGGAACAAAAGTAATTAATACAACAACCGCTTCGGGAGCATTAGATACAAGAAAAATATATTTAGCAGCTTTAAATGTTGGATATGCAGCTTTTACTTCAACAAAAGAATGCGCCTTTGCTTCGATAGGAGATGGTTTAACAGATACAGATGCAACTAACTTTTACACAGCAGTTCAAGCATATCAAACAACTTTATCAAGACAAGTCTAATGCAAGGAAGAATAGTAACAAATCAACAAGCTCAAGAATTACAAGGTGTATTTTTTGACAACGATACATTTTTTAATTTCGTTCAAGATATTAACGATGTATATTTCTTATTTTTAAGTGAGCAAGATGAAGCGGACATTGCACCAACTCAATATGCTTATTTATTAGATATACCGTTAAGTCCTTTTGAACCAAAACCAACACCACCACCTTTTAGCTAATGGCAATAACTTTAATAGCGAGACCGCAAGATATAACACCCGCTTACAACCCTGTTAAATGGATTGTAGATTCTAGTATAAAAAACTACGATGGCTTTCGCTATGTATTTAAAATCAAAGATTCGTTAAGTAATATTATAGCTGAATATAGACTTTTACCAATATACGGAACTGGCTACGGTGAACAGGATTTATCTAAGCTATTAAGCAACTATGTTTCGTTTGACTTAAACACGAATGTTACTACTTATTACAATGCTGCTAATTCAGTTTTCAATTATAAAATAGAATTAGGCGAGGAATACACAACGCGAGTAGATTATACTTCAACTTTGGTAGATAGTTCGGGTAATGTACGAATAAACGTAACAAATAGTTTTGTCGCAGGTGACAGAATAAACATTAAGCAAAACGATAGCGGAGCAGCGAATCCATATTTAGAGGGATTGTTTACCGTGTTAAGTGCAACGTCTACTTATTTAGTAGTTGATTCTTTGTGGTCACTTGTAACTGATTCATCTATTGACGGAGTTATAACATACGCTGATAACAGAAAAACCTACGATTTTGGAGTTGAATATTCAAAGGGCGTAATTAACGCAGCGTTACGTTGGTTAGATTTTCCTGTTTGGAATTATACAGATTTCAGTCTAACAGCCAATAATAAAAGATGGCTCACAAATCAACCTACAACTTTCTATAGTACACTAGGTCAGGATATGTATTTAAATGCGTTAAATCCAACAGGAACACCTGACTACGTTATTTTCAAAAACTCGAATGGAGAATATTTTTATAAGTCAATTTCGGGAACAGATACTATAAACCAAATTGCAGTCGGTGCTAATAACTATGGGGTGTTGATTCCAATAGGCGCAGCTACTTTGCCAATGATAAAAACCGATACTACGTATTACGATATTTATTATTCAAACGCAAACACGGGAACACCTGCGCAGCGTTCACTAACTTATAGAATTAACTTAGATACTCGCGTTCAAATTTCCGAATACCATTGTTTATTTCTTGACCGCATGGGTTCGTTTAGTTCTTTTGCTTTTCAGCTTAAAAATTACGAAAGAGGAGAAGTAACAAGGGATGAATACAATAAAGACGTTACAGGGTTTATAAACACTACACCAACGCCTGACCAATGGAGTTACAATACGATTGAAGACGGGTTTAAATCGTTTAATATTAACGTCAAAAAGACGATTGACTTAAATACCAATTGGATGAGTGAATCAATGGGACGTTATTTCGAAGAATTAGTAACTTCGCCACAGGTTTATCTTAAACTTGCATCGTACACAAACACGGAAAACTGGCTTTACCCTGAAGATGAAAGCGGCTGTCCTTTAAGAATACCCGAAAGTACAGAATATCAACCCGTAATAGTTACAAATACTAACTACGAAATATTCCAACAAAGAAACAAGAACTTAATTAAGCATTCAATTAGTGTAAGGTTATCAAATCAGGACGTAATCAATGGTTAGAATTCAATTAGATAATGGATATTTAGACGTAAAAGAGGGGACAGCTTTCCCGCTTAACTTTCAAGTTGGTGATATTCGCGATTTAACGCAACGTAAAGGAACTTTCTCAAAGACTATAACACTAAGCGGCACAAAGAACAATAACACGCTTCTAAACAACTATTACGATGTAAATATAAAGGCGGGTACTTTTGACATTAATAAAATCACAAAGTGTACGGTTTTACAGAATGGAATTCCAATTGTAACAGATGCTTTACTTCAATTAGTGAACGTTAAAAAAGTTCAATTAACAGATGCATACGAGCAAGGCGTTGAATATGAAGTTTTAGTTCGCGATTCACAGGCTGAATTTTACACTACGATAACGAATAAAGAGTTAACGGATTTAGATTTTAGTGATTGTAACCATGACTTTAATATTACAGCTATAACGGATAGTTGGAGTCATACGCAAAGTGATAACTATAAGTATTTAATGCCATTTAATGACACTAATATTTATACGGTTAACCATTTCAAACCTGCTATTTACGCAAAGAGTTATTTTGATAGGATATTTTCGAATGCGGGTTTTACTTATGACTGGCAAAGTTTAGCATCTTCGCATTTTGATAAGCTATTGATTCCGTATAATGGTGACGTAAACAACTTTGATTATACAGATTATAGAGTTACAGCAGAAACAACTTATTTAAGCAGCTATTCACAGCCTATTATTGGTAGAAATTCAAGTTTTTTATTTTCAGTAGCTACTTGGTCTGAAACTTTAGACGTACAAAATTTATTTAATCCAACGACAGGAATATATACAGCACCATTTAATAGTTCATTAAATCAAGGGCAAACGTATAATTTTAATTTTACTTATTCGTACGAAATATTATTAGATAATACAAGCGGAGCAAACGCTTATTTAATGCAAAAAAATCTAAATACAAATTTATTAGTAAATGGAAAATATAGATATGCATTAATATTTAGAGTAATAAAAAATGGAATTAACGCTGGGGTTTTTACATCTGCTGCGGATACAATAATATTTAATGGAGCGGTTAGTAATCCAATTCCAAATGGCACAACAAGTATTTTAAACGCTTCAGGAACAACTACAATTCCATTACCGTATAATGTTACATCAAGTGATACTTTGCAAATTCAAGTTGGTTTATTTGTTGCTGAACAAGACCAAGGAACAACGCCAACATGGAAAAATTCAAACGCATCAAGCGGAAGTACAAATGTTCAAGTAAATCCACAAGTAGATTTAAGCGAATTAAAAGTTGATATTACACCTTCAAATAATATTCAAGTAATTGGAGGTACTCAGGTAGTAAATGAATTTATACCACAAAAAATAAAGCAATCCGATTTTGTGAAAGCTATATTTCAGATGTATAATTTATATGCTTATCCTGATATTAACAACCCTTATAATTTAATTTTAGTTTCTCGCGATGAATGGTACGATGCAGGAGCAGAAAAAGACTGGAGTTCAAAACTTGCAAAGAACCAAGAACAGCAACTGATATTTTTACCTGATTTAACTAACAAAAAGTTAAAATTAACGTACAAAGAAGATACTGACACGCCAAATAAAACCTATACACAAGCAACCTCTGAAATTTACGGGCAAATTGAATACACGTTTCAAAACGAATACGTAAAAGATACGGATGTAAAAGAGATTTTGTTTAGTCCTACGCCTGTAAATAAGACTTCATTCGA
>Ga0209668_10001464_pt1 | contig 10121 bp, 20 predicted proteins | sample FrelakmetPLP11PL_FD_187150 | JGI IMG/M metagenome (GOLD analysis project Ga0209668, IMG submission 187150) | Freshwater lake sediment microbial communities from the University of Notre Dame, USA, for methane emissions studies - PLP11 PL (SPAdes)... | ecosystem: Environmental > Aquatic >... | reverse complement strand
GTTATGCCAAGGTATTGTATTATATTTGTACAACTTAAAATAAAAAAACATGATACGAGACAGTAAACAGTTACAGGTTGGGAAAGCTGGAGAATATTTAGTTTGTGCCGATTTGATTTTAAAAGGGTTTATAGCGTTTCCAAGCGAACAAGGCTTGCCGTATGACGTAGTATTAGACACAGGGTACAGAATACTAAGGGTTCAAGTTAAAACCACAGAAAGGGCGAGAATTATACCGCAAAGGGGAAACCCAATACCTGCATACATTTTTTCAATTAAACGAGCTGGGGCAACAGGAAAAACAAGATACGACGAAAATGAAATAGATTTATTTGCCTTAGTATGCTTAGACACCATGAAGATAGGTTATTTATCAAACAAGGATATGCCTACAACTATAAATATAAGAGTTGATTCCGAAAAAGGGACATACTACGATGAGCAAGGAATTAAGGCTTATGAAAACTGCCTAAGACTAAAGGCTAACGGAAAGATTCAGAAAGAAATAGTTCAAGAGCTTGGCATATCGGCGGCTACCGTTTCCAGATATTTAAGCCAAGATTGGATTCCATTTAAAACGAACGCAAGATATTTTAGTGATTTTATGAAAGAAAAGGATTGGTTTTATGGAATATAAGGGATTTAAAAACGAATTTCACTCAGGCGATATTAGCCTCTATAATGGGGATTGCATGGAGCTAATGAAGCAAACTCCAGATAAATATTACAGTCTTGCTTTGGTTGATCCGCCGTATGGAATAGGAGAAGATGGGTTAAAAAACCATTCACGAGGTAATTGTGCTAAGCCAAAATTATATACAGCAAAGCAATGGGATAGAGAAAAACCAAATGATAAATATTTTAATGAATTAAGAAGGGTGTCTAAAAATCAAATAGTATGGGGCGCTAACCATTTTATAAGCAACAACCCTTTAGATTCAAGTTGTTGGATTGTTTGGGATAAAGAGAATGGAGAAAATGATTTTGCTGATTGTGAATTGGCTTGGACTTCTTTTAAATCTGCAGTTCGCCTTTTTAAATTCAGATGGGCAGGGATGTTGCAAGGAAATATGAAAGATAAAGAAGTTCGCTATCACCCGACACAAAAGCCCGTACAACTTTACAAATGGATTCTTAAAAACTATGCCAAGGAAGGCGATACAATACTCGACACCCACGGCGGTTCATTCAGTTCAGCCATTGCGGCACACGACGGACATTTCAAATTTACGGGTATCGAATTGGATGATGAGTATTACGAAGCGGCTCGAAAAAGGATAGAATACCACCAAAGACAGCAAAATTTGTTCTAAAACCTGCTGCGTAACATATAAATTTTTGCCCAAGATCCATAAATTGAATATAAATTTGCCTAATTAAAAATTGAAACTATGGAAACTATATTAACTATCAGGGACAGCCACAAGGAAATTGCTATTATTCCTTTTGATGATGATAAAGAGTTGGAAATATGTATTAAAAACATTTCAACATATCAGGATTTAAGTATGTGGCTTAGTCCTAATCAGGTGAATAGTATTATTATTCATTTAGCCGAACAACTTGAATTAATTGGAGAACCGATTGAATTATTAAACAAATAAAATCAAGACTATGAAAACCAAACTTATTATTTTCGCATTGCTGATTAGTGGGGCGGTGTCCTCTCAAACGACCGTAAATGGTCGAATCAAGTTAAACCTATTGGCAGGCTTGCAGGTCGTTGAGGTGTGTTCACTTAATGCAGGAACCGTTGTAAATATTGGAGAAAGCACGATTACTATCAGCCCAACAGGACGCACAACAACAGGCGGAGCAACTGCGAGCGGGGATTTTTCATGTAACGTATTTTCTGTACGTGGAAATCCTAGTAAGACTTTTTCGATTGCCTTGCCTTCGTCTGCATCAATTACAAACGGAACCACAACCCTGCAAGTCATGAACTTCACATCAAATACGGTTAATAATGTAGCCACACTTGGAGATGATGGCCTATTTGAATTGCAGATTGGCGCAACTATTGTGCTTCCATCTAGTTTTAATGGTGGGATAATGACAGGAAATTATTCGTTTACTTGCTGTTACAATTAGCCTTATTTAAGAAATAACCCCAAAAACTTAACTAACGAAAAAATAAGTAAAGAATTATGATACGAATAATAAAACAATCTGGAAAATTCTACGGCGTTGACGTAAGCCTCGAAAGTGATGAGGAATACGAAAACATAGTCTTATTCACAGGCGAAGGGACTCCAGTTATATTGGTGGATGATTTACAGGATTTATCCGCAATAGATATCGACCCATCCGAGGTTGAAATGATTTATTAACAATTAAATAATATAAGTTATGACCGAGATTAATAAAAAGGAAGTACAAAGCATTTCCGAGGCGTTTTCGCAGACTCCAGCATTATTTTATATTGGTTCCTATTGTGGAATAAATGGACGCAAGGTGTCAAATATTATTCTTGAATTTGAATCAAACTGGCCTAATGGTACGCAAAGGGGCGAATATGTCTATCATGGATATGACGTGGATGGAAATATTCTGTTTGAATTTTTGGCAAATTCCGTAAATGTAACTTATAAAAACTAAAACTATGAGCGAAAAGAAAGCCGAAATGCACGTAATCAAAGAAGATATTAAAAAATATCTTAATGACTTTGACAATTTATCCGAATGCGGATTTTTTAGTGGTGCATTTATTGATGACCACGTATTTTACCACAAAGGATTAACGCTATATCAGTTTCTGCAAGTTGGACGGGAGCTTATTCGAGAATACGGAATGACTCCCAGACTTTCCGAACTGCAACCCGAACCGAAGCCTGTCAATAAAACAGACGAACAAGCAGCTATCAATTATACCGAATTGAAAGTTGACATTAGGGCCGAATACTACTCACATGAATACGACTTATCTGAATCCGCTTTTTTAGCAGGTTGCCAACACGCACGAGCCAATGAGGCCGAAAAAGCCTTATTGTTCGCAGAGTGGTGTTCAAAATCATCGTTGATTTTTCGGGAGGTTGAAAATAGATGGTGTATGGTAATTCGATTTAACATACTAAAAGAACATGACATCGAATATGCAGCCACCTCCGAACTTTATGCCTCACCTGAATTTCTTGCCTATTACGAAGAAAGGAGGGTAAAATGACTAAACGCAAAATAAGCCTATTTAAGGCACTGTTTTCTATTGAGGCATGGCTTATATCCATTCGCCACCGTTTGACCCACTACAAGGCTAGGATTTACGTTGCAGGGCAAATTACTGGCCTAGATGAGTTTGAGTACACGGGCAATTTCAACTATTGCAGTTCAGTTGTCAAACGACTCGGATTTATTGCTGTTAATCCATTAACACTTCCGAAGCGTAAAACTTGGATAGGCTACATGGTGCAGGACGTTTTTGAGTTGTTGCTATGCAGGAATGCGTACTTCATGGACAACTGGCCTGAATCAAAGGGCGCAAAAATCGAACACTTTGTTGCCGTGATTACTTTCAAGAATATTATTTACGAACAATCAAATTATAAAACAAAATGAAGTCAGTAATTTTAAAAACGAAAAACAACGATGGTGATAGGTGTAAAACCTATATTTACGACTATAATAATTCTTTGATATTCCACAAGTTTACGCTTGTAGATAAATCAAAAGGGTTTGCAAGTATGTTTGGAGGCGAAACGCTTGCAAAAGAAACGGATAATTATATAATTACGTTTCACAGATTTTCAATAAAGAAATCGACACTTTCTACTGCGTTAAAGCAATTAGGGGTTGAACTTTAAAACAATATAAACCATGAACCAACCAACCAAACTACCAACTCCACGTATCACGAGGACACCGATACGTTGTAACTTACAGTGACAGGCCAAACGAACTAAAGGGTGATTTCAACAACACAGGGCTGTATTTAGCAGGCGAATTGCTTGGCGAGGATACACTCGATGAGTTTATTCTACGGCAAAAACAAAGGGAGGTTAGCCGTGTCGAAATAATGTACAAACCACTGTCAGAACGCAAGTCAGCAACGAACCACAGGCCAAGAAAGACGGATGCAAAAAGTGGAAGCAGTTACATACCGACGGGAGCGAAAAAAGGCAGACCGAAAAAATCAATTATTTCGTATTAATCAATAAAAACAAAAACAATGGACGATTTATCTATAATTGTAGTAATGACAACACTGATTTGCACAGGCATATTTGCGATTCTATGCTTTGGAAGTTGGATGAACGAAAAATCAAAACGGATGGAATGCGAACGCAATTTAGGAATGAAGGATGAGATAATAAAACAGCTTCAAAATAAATCCGTTTGCCCGACAGATGATACTTGCGAATATCTGAAAACTAAAAAGAAATTTATGGAAATTAGGTGCAATATCGAAAAGTTAGAATTGGCATCCGATAGGTTGGCTGAAACCTTAAAGAAATTTAAAGTTGATGTTTTATAACATATCCCATAATAGCACAAATCCGAACTAAGCACCCTATATTTGCAGAAAACAATTAAATAATTAAATACCACAAACATGGAATCCTTTATCAAATTTATCGTAATTATGGCCTTGGCTTTTTTATTCGCACTTTTGCTTGCATGGCCTACAATGCTGTTATGGAATGTTCTTATGCCTGAAATCTTTGGATTGATTAAAATCACATTTTGGCAGGCACTTGGAATAAATGTACTTGCGAGTATAATTTTTAAACCAAATAGTTCTACAAGCAAATAGCCAACATTTAACCAAATGATCGAACTCCACCCCCTTATACTAGCCATCGAGGAAGCAAGCGGACTAAACTTTGAGCAAATCGAAGCGGAGGGGCTTGAGCCGTGGATTGGACTGTATAGGGAGGAGCTTGCGGTTATTTTAGACGGGCAGGAATTGCCTGAGTCGTTAATTTTGGACAAACTGATTAAACACTAATATTCACTAAAAACATTTAAAACAACAACATTATGGCAGACGTAAGTTTAACAATCAGTCAGGATTTAGTAAATCCTATCGTTCAGGCAAAAATCAAAGAGGCTGTTATTGAGGCTCTTGGTGGTACAAACATCCTTATTGAAAAGGTGGTAGATAATATCATTAGACAAAAAGTAAATAAAGATGGCAGGGTGGATAGTTATTCATCCGAAAATAAATATAGTTGGATGGATGTTGTTCTTACTCAACAAATTGAAAAAGTAGCAAAAGAAGCTATTATCGAAGTATTATCAGAGCAAAGTCAGAATATAAAAGATGAATTGATTAGGCAACTTCAATCTAAAAAAGGAAGTAGTTTAGTTGCGTCCGCTCTACTTGATTCGATGAATGGAACATTTGCGTCAAATTGGAGGTCTAATTTTAAAATAGACCTTTGCAAATTAAATGGAGATTAACCTGATATACTAAACAAATTAAGCGGTCTAACAGCCGCTTTTTTTATTTGCAGAAATTTGGTTTTTGCGTTTCGAGTTGCTATATTTGCATCGGCAATAGTGCCAAATGTATAAATACATACAGACATGTTTATTTTAAGATCAGTCCACGATTTTCAAATTGAAGCGGATGCTCAAAACGTCCAAAGAGTTACCAATATTGAAATTGGCAACCAGTACTGCGTATTTTTAAAAGATGAATCATTGGAGTATAAGGCTGTGTTCGGTGACGACCTTGATTTGTTTGAAAGAAGTTGGGCTGTAATCCATCAAAAGGATTGGCCTTTAATTTTGTTGAAGTCTGACGATCTAAACAAATATTCATACTATATTATGACGGATAGCGGAAAGACGTTTGAAAGATTATAATATTAACCGCCAAAAGGCAAAATAAAAAAATAAGATGAAAGTAAGAGCAAAATTTCAATGCAATGCGGTAATCCCTAATTCGTGGGGTAAGGGAGTAACGGCCCATTTTTGTGCTGTCTATGGAACGGAAGGTGAAAACGCTGATTACTCAAAAGCGACACCATGCGGTAATCTTAATATGGTAATTGACGAAAGCACACCCGCATCAACATTCTTTGTCCAAGGAAAGCAGTATTACTTGGATATTATAGAGGCCACCAAATAAAACTAAGAATATGCAAGTTAAAGAGCTTATAAAAGAACTTTCCAAATTTAACCAAGAGTTGGAAGTTGTAATTCCCATACGTGGGGAAAATGAATTTACGTTTGAGATTGCGATTAAACAAGAAAAAATAATGGCTGCAAGTTTAGAGCCGTGTATTATTCTTGATTCAGAAGATTGAATATTTTCCTTTCAGTTATGGATTAATTGAAAACCAAAAAATATGCCCCGCTTGCGAAAGTAGGGCTATTTGCTTTTCAGAAATGCCCCTAATCACTTAGAGGCATAACTTTCATCTATGAAAAAACTCCTTATACCGGTTTCAAAAGTTTCAATATCGGCTTGCGAAAAATCCAAAGTGACAGCAATAGAATGATGCCCGATAGCTTCCAATTTAATGAGGCTTTCTTTTTGTCGGATGCCTTCAATTTATCGTATCCGTTTATCTTGTTTTGGTCTGCCTTTGAAATAGGCTGAATAATCGTTTTGGTTGTGGTGTCCCTAATTACTGTCTTAATATACTTGAAGTGTACAGGAATCGGAACATCTAAAACATCTAGTGTGTGGGTAAGAACCCCTTGGCTTATTTTGGCGGTAGTTACAGCCGTTTTACGCTTTATGGTAGATAAAGTATCCTTTGTCTGTATAAAGTCGTGTGACGGGACTAATTTAAAGACTACAAGGGTATCCACTACGGTTTGTATTTCAGTCCGTACGGTTTCGGTGTTTACGGTTACGATTTTTGGTGCACAGCCAAAAAGCAATACTGCCAATAAAAGAAGGCTAAAGTGTTTCATTTGTTCGGTGCAATTTTTTCCAACAGACCCGCTGCAAGTAATCCGGCAGATACCCACATAAGTTGAGAAAGTAGTTCGGGATGCCAGCCGCAAATAAATACAACACAGGCAAGGAACCCGATAGTACCGTTCAGTCGTTTGGCTGATGCCTCCGAATTGGAAGACATTGCCGTTTTTAGGAATTTAAAAAAGTCTTTCATACTACAAGTTTAAATGATTGATTACGATTACCTGTTTTCTTGCTTGACAAATGTACCCACATTGCACCAGTCTTTGAATTACGCTCGTTTATCACCTGGTCAAAAGGTATTTTCAAGTCCTTCAAAGCTAAAAGAACAGCGTCCCAGGTTTCGGATGCGTTCATACCTTCTATGCAAAAATCTATTGCCGTACCTGACAAGTGAGCCGAAGTTGCAACACCTCCAATAGCTTTGTTTAAGGCAGGTGAACGATACCATGATGTAATATTGAACGGTTTGTCTATCTTGAATCTGATAGGCTGCAAAACGTTTTTAGCGAACCATTCAGCATTACGAAGTACTACGGGTGTCATTGAATTGTCGATGCCGTGCTTAACGGCGTAACTCGAACGGGTTGCTTCCTCGGTTGTGAAGTTGGTTGATAGTTTCATGCTTTCGTTAATTTATGAAATTCCTTTGCACCCGGGCACTGTTCAAAGTTCGGGCAGTCCTTCATTTTCTCGGATGCAATTTTGTAAACAGCTAGCAGATCACGATCAACCTTGTAGACTGTTTCCTTTTCGACCATCTCTTTACGCAGTTCGGTAAATTCGCCCCGTAGCTCGTTATACTTTGCTAGGACTCCTTGCAGTTTTTCCTCGTAAATATCCCGTAACGTGTTGAACTTTTCATCATAGATGTGCTTTAATCCCTCAACGGCTGATTGCAGCGACTCGGTTGTCGTTTCCTGCGTTTCGGCATCAATCTTGCGTGTTTCCGCTTTTAGCTTTTTTAATTTTGGTGAAAAGTATATTACAGACCCGACAATAGAAACTATTCCCGTTGCTGCGCTTGATATGATTGCTAGTGTGTCCATGCTGTTCGCTTTTTTTCTTTGCCTCGATAATTAAATACAAACCATCGATTAGCTGTTTATATTCAGGTTCATTCATGCGGTCGCATAATCCGCATTCTATTTCAGTTGCTAAATTTCTTAGACCTCTGACTAGCTTTCTTTTGGTAGCATCCATTTTTACGATATAACATAAAAGCCGTTATTATTGATGCAATGTTTAAAGTTAAACAAAGGTAAAAGTAATTATTAAATTCTATTTTAAACCAAATCGAAAGGGAAATGACTGCATAAAACACAATGTTGTACAGTAAAACCCTATGCCATGCACAAAAGTGCATTTGTTTTGATTGAATTAATAGGTTTGCCAAAGGCCATAGTCCTAGTCCGGTAACCCATGCAAATATCCCCCTAAAGTCCAAATCTATGTATTGCACAACCATAAGCATGAGCAAAATAAGATTTGCAAATATCGGGAAATATTTGACGGATGCGGTTTTCATTCGGGTTTGGTTGGAACGGTTGGAGGAACATCTGGAGGAAGTTCAGGACTTCCATCGTCAGGGTCAATTCGGTACTTGTTCATTTTGTTTATTATTAAGCGGTTAAAACATCCATAATATTCAAATCTGCGGTAGTCATTCCATCAACTCCATATCCCGCCATGGTTACGGCTGTTGCTGCCACATCGGTTAGATAGGATTCTGTATAAATACCTGCGGCAACGGAAAAGGCCACTAATGCTGCCGTAATGCTTGCAGCGTCAGAACTTGCGAATACATCATTGCTTGCGGTTTTAAGTGCGGCTACGGCTGTTATATGCGCCTCTGTTAGTACGTCAATAAACCAACCGCATCGTGCCGTTGGGTCGGTCGCTAAAACCTTAACCAAAGACGCTGATTCATACGACAACCACGTAACACGTTTTTTCATTCCGTACTTTACAACGATTGCCCAAAGTGCGGCTACTTGCGGATCTGTTAAAACGGTATTGATATGGATATAAGCATGAATGCTTAGTTTTTTACATAGCAAAATAAACTCGTCAAATGTTGGAATTCTTTCGTTGGTATATACAGCATTTTTCCATAGCCCAAAATCATAGGTCTTTACAGTTGCGAGTGTTAAATCAATAATATTGCCTGTGCTGTTTGAAGTGCGATTAATTGTTGTATCGTGTAGCAAAACAGGCACGTTATCAGAAGTCCAGCGCACATCAACCTCCACGTAATTATACCCCTTACGTTTTGATAGTTTAATTGCCGAAAGGGTATTTTCAGGGGCAATAGTCGAAAATCCGCGATGGTTTATTGCTTTGACAAATTGGGTTAATTTATTCTCGGTGCAAAAAGGAACAGCCCCCATAAATTTATCATCCTGAACATAAGGAATGTCGGGCATTGATAAATAAAATTTACCATCAACATCATAACGATATGTTGCCACTATTATGTGAGTTAGTGCATAGGTGATTACAGAGCTATACCCAACGGTTAAAAACGTTTTGTTGGCAATATCCCATAATATTACTTTTGCGCTTGTCCCTGTCGAGTCTAATGCTATTGTTGCCCCTGCTGTTGTTATCGCTCCTGTGTAATGCTTGCCTCCGATATAAAATACATAGTCAGAGTTAGCGGCTGGAAATGTGATTGTTTTGTATAAATTATCCACTATTGGATAATACCTGCCACTTCTTATTGCACTGAATCTCATGTACTGTGGTTGAATATCGAAACCGTCGGAGGTCGTATAAGGAATTGGGCAAGCGAAATTAAAATAAGCCTTTGCGGATGAAATACGATATGTAGCGAATATTACGTGTGTCCATTTATAATTTGCAACGGTCGAATAAGGAACGCAAAGGAACGTTTTTGCAGTAATATCCCATAAAATTGCTTGTGCTGTACTTCCTCCATAGGTCAACGAAACAACCGCCCCTGTGTCTGGAATCCCTGGATTATAAAGAACTCCCCCAACCCAAAAAACATAACTTTCACTGGCGGGAAATGTCAATGTTTGTGCCGTATTATTCAAAATTGGAAGCGTTGCGCCATTTCTTAAAATTGTAAGCTGTTGAGCCATCGGTGGTATAGGAGTGGCCGACCAATTTGTTAATGTTGACCAGCCCGCTAGTAAATTAGCTGTATATTTCCACGTTTCCCAAACTCCAGAAGCGGTTTCAAACGAAAGAATAAGTCCTTTCTTTTTTACACCAACAGGCACGG
>Ga0209668_10001463_pt1 | contig 10122 bp, 15 predicted proteins | sample FrelakmetPLP11PL_FD_187150 | JGI IMG/M metagenome (GOLD analysis project Ga0209668, IMG submission 187150) | Freshwater lake sediment microbial communities from the University of Notre Dame, USA, for methane emissions studies - PLP11 PL (SPAdes)... | ecosystem: Environmental > Aquatic >... | reverse complement strand
TTCAGAATGCCTGTTGATTCAGCAATGCGAGTGAGTTGACCATTTGCAGCGAACGCATACCCTTCAATAGCACCTGATTGAGTGTCACCGATGCACTCGACGACCCACTCACCAAGGTCTTGAAATCGTCCAACATCATCCGAATAAGGTGGATAGGTGTGCGGATGGAATGATGGATGAGTGACTGTTGCTTGCCTTGAGGTCTTGGCGAAGTAATGAAACTCACAATGAGAGAGTGGAACAAACGGAATGTCAACATCATATGGATGAATCACGCACACGCATGGCGATGTGAGTGAGAAATCAATGCCGAAACATTTAGGACTCAGGTGTGTTGGCAAGTCGTGCCTTCTTCCTTGCGATTGTTTCGTACTTGGTCTTGAGCACTCGTGCATTGTGGTGCGCTACGACTTCGGGACTACGATCACCTTGAGCATATCTCGTATTCAACGATTTCAACTCAAGTCCTCGAAGACCGTGAGTGACTGATGTGCCAATTGGATGGATGCGTTTCTTCGATGGTGGTTGCCATGCGTGGAGGGGAGGTAGGTCGCTCATTGTGAATCCTTCATGAACTTCTTGTTAGCATTGCCGCCACCAATTCTACGATTATACCCGTTGATATTTGTACCAAGCGCAACGATTGCCATCTTTTCCAGTTGAATTGCTACATCCTTATCCGTGGTGGTCACATAAGTCTGCGCTGTCCACTCAGGAAATGTATCGGTGTCAGTTGTGGTCATCATTGCGATGTGAAGAGGTTGCGTATCCTTTGATAATCTTGCTGCGGACTTGTGGTTGATCCAACGAGTAGCGAGCGTTCCACCAGTTCGACCGACATATATGATGGTGTTACCCTCGCTGATTGTGTAGATGGTGAATGTTTCGCTATTTGATCCGTTAGAGAAGTGCTTGTAGAGGCGATTCGCATTGGTCGCTTCAGTTGACCTGTTGCCGTGATGCTTATACTCCATGAACAAATTCCAATTCTCTTGACCATGCTCTGCAATGTATGCTGATTTATGTTTGTTGCTCATATTTAATCTCTCCTTAGTATGTATGATAAATTATTCTTCAGGATCAAACAGATCGGATCCGTAGCGATCATCGAAAGACCAGCAGTCAGTTAGTCCGTCGATGCTCACCATTCTACAGGATCCTTAGTTAGATGTCAACAGGAAACTATCAAAGTGAAGATATTTGAATCAGATCTTGATGATACAGTATCCCCCATCAATGGAAACAAAAAAATACATTGATAGGGGATACTGATTTGAATCGAGTCTTTCAAATACAGGTGTGCTAATCTATGCCCTTCGGCACTCCGTAAACCCTTTGCACACTACTGAAGTGGAGTGAGGATGATCCTCCACAGGACTGACTATGCCTTTTTATTTAACCTTGGCAGGTGGTGTTACCACACATTGGTTTACCTCATCAATTATTTCCGCTGAGGAACGAAAGCGTTTGGTTGTCGATGGTATTTATACATCGAACTAATCCTTTTGTCAATGGAATACTGGATTTTCTACCAAATATTCTAAATATTATATGAATTTCATATTACAAGTATTGTTTTTGCTTCAAATGGAGGCACTTTGCTATATTTCAACGCCATAAAATATCATAAACAATAACATTTAAATGATTTATCTCAGAATATCAACCCCAACCCTTGACATCGCTGTCAACTATGGTAAAATATGCGTATGAAGACAGCAGCACCAACAACCTCGTCTGAATACCATTACGCAATCCATCATGCTAACGGACTCCGAGTGGATCTCTACGAAGCAATCTCATACCATATCTTCTCGTGCATCGCCCAACATAACAACGGGATCATCCGCAAAGAAACCGCACTCGACGGCAAGGAAATCTTCATCGCCCCAAATATCAAGGGACTCGCATTCAATCCGTATCTCACTCATCGATTCGGTCGTGACATCTATGGTGATGGACTCGAACCAATCAAGGAACCCATTCTATGAAAAATACTGAGCAATCGTCCACCCCGTCCGCAACCCCAACGAAGAGGTTCTACCGACTCCACAATGTCATCATGATGACCCACGATGTCTATCACACCATCGAAGCAGAATCAGTTGACGAAGCGATGCGCTTGATCCACGATGTTGACTGCTTCGACAACATCGAAGTCGATGACTTTGTTGAATGCTCCCCTCCACGATATGAGTGGGAGTGCGTGGAAGTTCCTAGGGATGGCAATGGTTGGTGGAAGCGTCAAGCAGACGGCAATGAGATTCCTGAAGACGACGATGAGATTCCTCTTGACAAAGACTGACACCTTGTTATAATACACTTTGTCCTATCGTATGGACTTGCTTTAGCGTATTTCTCTCCCTTTCTTTGACCCCACCTATGAGTTGTTCGTAGGTGGGGTTTTCTTTTAGTAGGACTTCGTCATCCAATCTTTATGTTGTTCAGCAGTGCTTTGCGCTTCGCACACCCGCATCCAGTCGATTTCTTTGGCAACCATGCTGATGGTACTACCTTGGCGATGAAACGCTCCACGATGTCACCTAGACCCCGCCTAATTTTAAGTTTTTCATACTTGGCAGCAGATTCGGTTTCAAAATTAACCTTGCGAAGGAATGCCAGTTGCCGTTCTTGGTTGATTGATTTCATGACACGGTCGCTGTTCCAATTGCAGTCCACGCTGATAGTCCCTCGCACATCGTTGCAATCGTTGATGCGTACAGGGTGTGAGTCCCTATAGGTGTACAGGTTTGTCCGTTCCAACCAACGATCAGGACTTCAGGGGGTGTGATGCTGAGTTGTTGACCACAGCAGTCGCAATCATCGTAGAGAACGCTAGAACAATTTGCATGGAAGAAGCAGGGTCCACAGGAATATGAATTACTGATGGTGTCGCATCCCATGCAACTGGGACCAGTTTCCAAATATCCAAGAGCAAAATTGGGACTGCCACTCACGAACCGAACATCATGGCAACCTGCGGCAGTCTGTGATGGAGAGTCGAGGTGGTTCACGCAGTCTCCGTTCGCACCTGCGCAAGGTCCGTGTGTTGCTTTCCACGCTGCGTTGATTCGAGTGCAAGCATTGTTCCAAAGTCGAGTCCAACCTGCTCCGTTGCTGATTGGTTTGGATGTTCCACAGCAGTTCAACGAACTCATTCCTGTGTATCTTGGGTTCTCCAAGTACCAATGGTTGAACTTATTCCTGTATCGCTTCCATCCTGCATGGTTGCGTTCAACTGGTGTTGCACCAACATAGTCACTGCGGTTTGGGTATGGAGAAGTCCAAGTGAACCCTGCTTGTATCGGAGTATTGCGGCAATCAGGCGTTGACCCAGGCGGAACCAGTTCGCAATACGGAATGTCATATGCTTCGAGTCCAAGCACATATGATCCGTAGTTCACGGTGGTGTTGCAACCCGATCCTGCGGTAGTTCCAATGACTCCACCTGAATTTGCACTAAAGGATGTCGTGACTTTGCTCAACCCCTGCTCAGAGTAGGAGACACCACATGGGCATCTCGGATTCTGCAAGCACCAGTTGGATGGAGTGAATTCAATATCCACAGTCATGCGAGTGGATTGACCTGCTCGTTGAATGTTCTGATCAATCACACCCGTTGCAACGACATCTCCATCAGGAAATCCAAAGACTCCACCTGAGATTGGATCCCACGGGTAACCGCTATCGACTGAACCAAATAGGAATCGTACTTTGCCTGCTGTTGTCAGCACGATCCATACACCGCTAGTGCTACCGAACTCTTGAGTGGTTGAGATTCCCCATGCAGAGAAGGTGTCGTACAGGTCTTGATCTTCAACATCAATTGCCCAACATGCATTCTCTCCACCATTCTCAGGATTGTCCACATGAGCGATCCATTCAACCGAGTTTGGTAGTCCGCACTCTGATGGGATATCATACTTTTCGCAGTTCTCTTTCTGAGCGTTCGTGAATGTGGTCTTGTGACCAGGTATTACCGTGATTGGTAAGTCCATGCATCGAGCAACCGTTGTGGAGGATGTGGTGCTGTTGCATCGGTTCGTGACAAGCGGGACACCACAGGTTGGATTGGTATTCGGATAGTTCAGGTTGTTCATTGGTGTACGAGTCAGCGTGAGCGACTCACCATAGAACCTTGGAGCAATATTGCGATTCTCGCCAGGAAACCATGCACCTGATCCGACTGCTTCAGGTCGATCAGGACTCACACCGCTTCGGGTTGTATCGACAATCGAATTTGGAAATGGACCAGGTGGCATTGAGCAGTATGGTTGCGGATCCTGTGGCGAACCAACAGGATATCCTTGCGCTAATGTTGGTGAATCATCAACGCATGGGTCTTGATCTTTACTGCCACCTTGAAATGCCAATCGACCTGAGAGATTCCATATCATGTTGTCCATGTATTGATCAACTTTGCATCCTGCATCGTTGGCAATCGCATTGAATGTGCAGTTAGCAGCACGACCAGGAGTTGCTAGAGCATCACAGGATGGATGCCCACCGCATCCACTCTGCACTATGGTTCGCTGCCATGCATTAATCTTGATTGAGATTTCAACTGATGCATCTCTGCTAGTGATAGAGTTGTGCCAAGCGCACCAATATGGTCCCTGAAATTGGAGTGGACCAGCAGGTTTGCCAATGGTTGCGTAACCTGCAATCGCTTGCTTGGGATTGGACTCACAACCAACGCCGTCACAGAGTCGCCACGATTGGCAGTTGGGAGCACATTGCGCTTGCTGACAGCAATCTTTGAAATGCGGTGATGTCAAGACTTGCCCTTCTTGATTGGAGATGGGAGCAGCAGTCCTGTCACACCTGTCAACAGACCGAATATCATTCCTCCGTAAGGAATGCCACCAGACACCCCGCCAGCAGTCTCTAACGCAGTTGATGTAAGTTGGTGTAGCACCGCATAGGATTCCTCAGAATGCGCTACAGCGGTTCGTAGTGCGTCTGTGTTGATTTGAACATAGGAGTTCCAATCCGCAACAACCTTATCAGCATCGTCGTAGGTGGTCTTCTCTGTGATGTCAAGGGTTTCCTTAACACCCTTTGGAGGGTCAAACTTGACGAATGATTTCAGATTACATGCTTGGAGTAGCAGCATCAGTCCGACAAGAGTTCCACCAACAATTCCAATTGTTTTAGTATTCATTGATTACTTTTACATCCTTTTGTAGTGTGGTGATGTCTGCTTCGATCTTCTCAATGCGATATGAGAGATGCTCAAGTGCTTTGTTGATTCGTGCTAGTTCTAATGTCACCTTGCCAAGTTCATTAGCAATACGCCAAGTCACGGTGACCAAAGGAATAGCAACGGTGACGATGGTGATTATCAATGATGGTTCCATTAGGTGTTCCTCACAAGATAGACAAGTGGAGGAGTTCCGTTGACGATTTCTGTGGCAATGTTTGCAGCAGTCAGAGGAGTCGTAGTGTAGTTGCGCCAAGTTCCAAAGGTCACGGTGTGCTGAATGATATTCAATTGATTGGCAGCGTCACTCTTTTGAACCAATGGAATCAGAGATGCACCTGCGATGGCACGATAGGATGGGTTTGTAGTGTTAGGAACTGTTGATTGCTGTAGTGCCAACCAATATTGGCATCCTGCTACAACTGGTGTCGTGAATGCTGATGTCTTATCACCCGTTGACATCACCGAGATGGAGGATGGTGTGTTTAATGGCGCACCCATCGGGTGACCTGTAGCAGGGTCAGAAGCGTAAATCGCCAACTGGCAATTACAGGTTGGTGTTCCAACACCTGCTGTTGAGACATTGGTTCCAATCAGATTGGGAGTATAAGAGAATGCTGCAACGAATGGATACATTGTCACCTTATCCTGCAATCCTGATCCGCTGACAGTGGTATAAGCATCTGCAAGAATACCACCTGCATCCATGCCAGTTGCCACCGCACCTGTAGCGAATGGAATAAACTTTGGAATGCTGTAAGGAACATTCCAAGTGTTGTTGCCACACAAGTAGTTGTTCACCGTTGGAGTTCCTGTGGTGGTCAACTTGGTGGTTGGATCAATCGTTGATGCTGCAACCTTTGCACCCGTGACTGCCAATGCATCAATCTTGGCAGTGGTTACTGCGAGTGCATTGATGTTTGCAGTTTGAACAGCATTGTCTGCCAACTCGAATGATCCGACTGCATCTTCACCGATGAGAAATGCTGGTGTTGCCCAAGTTTGATTTCCACATAAAAAGTTAGAACCATTCGATACACCCGAACCAAGTCGTGCTGTTGAAATAGTTCCAGATGTAATTGCCGATGCAGCGTGAGTGTGAGATGCTGCGGCAACACCCGCCACTGCTAGCGTAACATGCTTCCAATTATTTGCAGCGGTATTCCATTGAAACAAATCTCCATCAGCAGGAATTCCTGCTTGAATTGGGTGTCCTTGAATCTGATGAACCGTTGGACTTGCGTAGGTTCCACTCAAATCTCCACCTGCTGCAACACCTTCAATGGATGCTAGACCACCACCACCCGAACCGCTTGACCATACGACACCAAGTGAAACTTGCGTTGGTGGATTCACGGTGAGTGCCACAGAGGTTGCAGATGTCACCTCCAATGATATCTCACCAGCAGTTGTGACATTCAATTGACTCATACGACACCTACTTGTGGTGTCAGCACAACCAATCCTGTCATCAAGGTGGTCACGACTGCACCACTCGTCACGCTGTAATCGTAGATCCAATCTCCACTATCGGATAGCGCAGCAGTCTGTGTTGCAGTAGCGGTGATCACCACAGTCGTGAGATTAGTTGTTGCATTATATGAATCGGTGATTCCACTAGCAGTGTTCAGAGTCAGCGTAGAACCTGCGGAGAAGTTCGTTGCCATAACCAGTGCGTGAGTGTGCGACGAGTAGTCACCACCAATGGTCAGGGTCAGAGTGTAGGTGTCGCCTTGGTATATGTTCAGATTGTAAGTTGCTGGCATGATTTTCCTTATTCGCAAGTGCCTGTGATTGCTTGAGTGTTCAGAATGACATAAAAGAATTTACCAGTTGAATCGAGTTGACCATAGCATAGCACGATCACTCCATCAGGAATTTTAACAGGTTCAACATTAGCGGGAAGGTCAGCAAGAGGAACGCCGAACGCAACAACCGTTGAGGTGTTGCCCATTTCGGAAATTGAATACCCATCCCATTCAAGATCAACTTGCTTTTCTCCCGTGGTGAATGTGGTTGAATCCCATATAGCGGTGGTCAGCGTGTACTTCCATATGAACTTGGGTGACGATGCCACCGTTGCACTCTTGACTTTCATCAAGGTGAATGGCGAAGTCTCCATGCGTTGCGGTCTGGTCTGAACCGCAATCATTTGCTTCGCTCTCGGACGAAACGCTTTGTCGATATTCATCAGCAGACATCCTGTAGTATGCCCTTGTCCTCACCATTGTTGAATAGTTTCCACCAACCTTCTTGAATGTTCTCCCAAACCTGTTCATTGCTATTGAAGATTTCATTGAAGTCAACTGCTTGGCGAACTGGTCGTATCCAAAGCACAGTCTCTGCTTTGCCGAATTCATTGAATGTAGGAGTGCCATCACCATTCTGATCTGCAACTTGAGAGTGTTCCCAAAACTGGTCAATGACAAAATCAAATACTACCTCATAGAAATTGTCCTTGAGTGGTTGGAATGCAACTCCATCGCACCATACTTTTCCTGCTTCGTACCCCAAGAAAGTATCAGAGTTACGCATTCCTGCACAGACCACGAACTGCTCCATTGAATCCGTAATGCCTTCAACGGTGTTGGTGGTGTCTTGTGTGAGTCGAATACGCAATCTCAACTGCGGAACATCGTATGGCATTCCAGGGTATGTGACAGAGGTGTTGAAAGTGCCAGGAGTGTTTGCAACACCTGCAATGTCTGCCGATGTATAGTCTTGATCGTATGGTGGAATGACTCCATCATCGGGTGCTGCTTGATTCACATCACGGAACATCATCACCTGTCTGAATGTGGTTGTGGACTCTACAGAGGTTGGTAGCACCAAGGTGTCATCAAGATATGTGAGAGTGCAGATGACAGGAACCTTTTGGTACATCGTTGAGAATCTGCATTGCAGAGTCAGCGTACCCAACTCACCTTGAATCAGGGAGTAGTCTCGCAGTCGTGCTTCGGATGCCCACATACCTCCTGCATCATCAACGAAGAGTGCGTCCCATGCGTCCTCAAGTTTGGAACCAATTGGTGGAATCACCTTATCTTCTACAAGTTGCGCTTGCCAATATCCAAAGGGTTTAACTCCACGGGTGGTGAGTTGCACGAAAGGTGCATCACCATTGCCAGGAACAATTAAGAACGACATGAGAATCTCATTCTCACCACCAAGATCAGTCTGCTTGGTATTGCATTCCTTCATGATCAGTTGCCAACTTGGATTAGTTTCACCAGCGATGGATGATAAAAAAACATGACCGCTTTCAAAGAGTGTACTCATATAGCATTCCGTTCTGCGATGTTTGCTTGTCGTTGCATTTGGCGTTTCATCTGTCGTTGTTCACTAGCAGTTCCAAGATTACGAACATACCATTGGTCGAATGTATCTTTGAATATTTGACCAACTTGCTTTGCACCAACTTGTTCTGGAACCATTGTTGGTCCATCCATTCCCGCAAGGAGTCCTAGTCCACCAATTGCAAGTTCGGGTATTGCTCTTGCGATGGATCCGTAAAGCGCACCATTGGCAAACAGACCAAGTCCAGCGGACATTGCGTCCAAGGAACCTCGCCCTGCTGATCCAACTGATGCACCAAATCCTGCCATGAATCCAGCAGGTTCTTTAGGAGTTGTTGCACCGTATGCCTTCTGCATTGCAATGGCACTCTTGCCGATAGATGATCGTGGATCGAATGAGGAGGTGACACCTCGCAATCCACTTGCGACATTGTCGTTGTAATTTGCAAGTCCAACTCCTGCTGTGATTGCAGCACCTACTGCACCGATTGCTAGTCCACCTCCGCTGAACAATCCACCAAGTTTTGCAAGTGCTTTTCCAGGTTTGCCCATCATGCCTACAAGTTTCGCCATTCCTCGTTTGCCGAACCTGTCCGCAAATGTGCTGTACTTATCGGTGTTCGCAGTAGTGACTGCCCTTCCTGCAATCAACTCTCGGGTCACCGTGTCAAGTCGATCTGTGGTTGCTTTGCTTCGTAACGCAGCAGGAATTGCGTTAAGCGAATCCCGTTCAGCGGTGAGTTTTGCAAGCGCATCCTGCTTGTTCACTCCTGCTTGCCGTTTGTTTGCACCCCACAGGACTCCACCAAGTCCAATTGCGCCTGCTAATCCTCCTGCTGATCCACCACCACCGCCACCACCGCTTCCACCTGCGCCAGTGCCTCGACCAAGTCCACTACGACCGATCTTGCCTTCAGCACCACGCAGTTGGTTTTCTAGTTTTGCAGTATCAAGGACAACTGCAATTTTAATTGGAGAGATTTCACCTGCCATATTATTTGGTTCCTGTTTTCAAACGATGAATGACTTCGTTGACCGCAATCTGAACTCTTGCACGAACATCAGCATGACTGAAATTTGCATTGTCGATGAAGTGAGTAGCGTAGATCAATGCACCAACTCGCTTGTCACGCTTGCGCCAACCTTTGCCCTTCTTGTCCACGACTGCACCTTTAGGGAATGGTCGCCAACCTCGGTCGTACATATGCGCTCTCCAACCAGGATTCACTTTCACTTTGCGATTGCCTACACCTTGTGATCCTGCTTTGAGAACACCAACACCAACCCAATAATACTTTGCCCTTTTGTACGACTTGATTTTATAAGTACACGCCGCTCTCATATACTTGGAATTCCAGGTGATTCCTGAGCGCATTCGATCAACTGCTAGTGCGCCTATGGTTTTGAAGATTCCTCGGAAGGGTTTTCTTATGAGTGAAGGAACCTTTTTTAATGATCGGTGCATTCCCTTGAGATCTGTTTTGCGTATGAATACCGCCATTGAGTGCCTTCAACCTTTCTTGAATCCCGCTGATATCAGGTATATCCAATTGAATATTGATGTACGCAACAGAGAGTTCATCAATGTCCTTGTGAAGATATTCCCTTGCAGCATTCAGGACT
>Ga0209668_10001462_pt1 | contig 10123 bp, 10 predicted proteins | sample FrelakmetPLP11PL_FD_187150 | JGI IMG/M metagenome (GOLD analysis project Ga0209668, IMG submission 187150) | Freshwater lake sediment microbial communities from the University of Notre Dame, USA, for methane emissions studies - PLP11 PL (SPAdes)... | ecosystem: Environmental > Aquatic >... | reverse complement strand
GATAATAATGATTATTATAATTTTAATAATTAAAATTTATTTAAATTCTTAACGCGAAAAGTAAATTTATTAATTAAATTTAATGAAATTAATAAAAATAACGAGAACAACATAATCACTAAAGCGGGGAAACTAGTTAATTGATTATATCTACCATTAAACTCTATCATATTAGGCTGTATAGGGAAACTCGTCAATTGATTATTATCACCAATAAATTTTTTCATTTTAGGTTGTACAGGGAAATTTGTTAATTTATTGTTTGGACCATAAAATAGTTTCATATTAGGTTGTATAGGAAAACTCATCAATTGATTATCACCACACCTAAACTCTTCCATATTAGGTTGTATAGAAAAACTAGTTAATTGATTATTATGACAATTAAAACGTTTCATATTAGGCTGTACAGGGAAACTTGTTAATTGATTTGAATTACCATGAAAGAAAGTCATATTAGGTTGTATAGGGAAACTCATTAATTGATTATTATCACCATAAAAGTCTTTCATTTTTGGTAAAACTGGGACTTCATCTATATTCATTTCATTTACATTGATTTTTATTTTATCATATAGATTCTTTATATATGAATTTAATATTTTAGTAGGTTTAGAATTTATTGTAATAGTTTGATCAATTTTAAATAAAAGATTGTTTGGCGAAGTGATATTATATTGTTTTAATAATTTAGGTGCTAAAATAGGTAAATAATTTTTACATATTTCTTTATTTCTTATATTAAGATTACAAAAGTTTAGTTTCAATCATTTCAACAGGTAAATTAGATAAATCAACAGGAGGAGACCCACCAACTTTATTATTTCTTATTTTGTCACATAGCTGTTCTTTTGTTTCATCATTAGAACAATGTAAATTTAATATATGTAATAATTCTTTTTTTAACCAAGAAGAACATTGTTTATTCATTAATATATATTAATAAATTAATTTATTAAATTAAATTAATTTAAAAATAAAATATTTTAGAATAGAAACAAATGTCAGAAAAAATTTTTGAGATCAAAAGTGGAAAAGCATTAATTATAAAATCACTTTTTGAATGTATTAAACCATATCTCAAAGAGACAAATATTATTATTAATAATGAGGGTATAAAAATTTCTACAGCAGATCAATCAATGGTATCTGTGACATATATTAAATTATGGGCTGAAAAATTTGAAAGCTTTCATTGTACATCTCAAAAAATTATTGGTATTGATACTAATCTGTTTTATAGAACAATTAAATCAGCAAATAGAAGAGAAACTATTACATTATATATGAATAAAAACGATGAAGATAAATTGGGTATTGAGTTGGCTGATCCACTTGTAGGAAGAATCAAAGATTATAAGCTTCCATTATTAGCATTAGAAGAGGATATATATAATATACAAACTATGGATTTTCCATTTAGACTAAATCTACCAACAGTTCAATTTCAGCAAATTATTAAGGACATGCAAATTATTGATGGCAAGGTTTTAGATATTCAAGTTTCTGGTCATCAAATTGTATTTTCATGTCTTGATGGAAATATAGATTTTAAAACATCTATATCTGATATAAGTGATAATATTAATATGGATCAACTTACTTTATTACAACAAAATGGAGAAGATTTACGTTCTGTTAAATTTGAAAAAACAAGTAATACTATTGTACAAGGGCGATTCCAATTATCACATTTATTATATTTTATTAAAGCATCTCATTTATGTGAGAATATGAATCTTCTTATTAATAATGATGTACCACTTGTTCTTGAATATTTTATAGCAGATATTGGTTGTTTAAAATTTTTATTAGCTCCTCTACAAAATTAAATTAAAATAAGATAATTATTTATTTTATTTTAAATGTATTTCGTTTTCTTTTGATTTAAAATTCCATTTATATATATAATAACAAACTGTAATGGAAAAAGTAGCCAATACATCAAGCGACGATAAAAAGTCAAACTCATCATTTTTATTAACTAAAAAAAGTACATATCATAAGAAAAATGAAAAAGTAACAGAAGATGATATTTCAATAACACAATTAGAAATCATGGCAAATAAAGCAAAAGTGAATAAAGTTGATGATATTATTTCGCTAAAAAATGAACAACAAACACCAATTCAACAAGTAGATATAAAGAGTGAAAGTAAAAAGTCTTCTAGAAAGAAAAAGAGTTCGTCAAGTAGTTTTAGTTCATCTGAATCGACTGATGCTACATATTTAAAGAAAAAGAAGGAACGTCTAATAAATAAAGAAAATAATGATGATAAAGTAAGAAATGAAAAATTAGATTTATTATGTAGATATAATACTATAACAAATAATGGAAAAGATGGTTCTATAAAATTAGATTTAAATAATACATTAGATGAAATAAGGAATGAAATATCTAGAATTACAAATAGTAGACAACAGGAAAAATCAGTAAATTTTATAAAAAGAATGATGGTTTTAGGATTTCAGGGGATTGAGATGCTTAATACAAGATATGATCCTCTTAGTATAGATTTAGAAGGATGGAGTGAAGCAATGGGATATAATATGAATGATGCCCAATATGATGAAGTTCTTACTGAATTATATATTAAATATAAAGGAAGTGGGCAAATGTCTCCAGAATTAAAATTACTTTTCTTATTAATGACATCAACTGCATCATTTGTATTAATGAAAAAATTAGGGAGTGAATCATCTTTAAAAAATATATTGGGTACAATGATGGGTTCAAATCAAAATAATAATGAGCAATTAAAGCAACAAATGCAACAACAATATCAAGAACAACTAATGCAACAACAAATGCAACAACAAATGCAACAACAAATGTTATTACAACAACAAATGCAACAGCAGCAGCAAATGCAACAACCAATAAATCAAAATTATCAATTACTTCATCCTGGACCAGAAGAGTTACAATCAACAGTAGATGATCCAATGCCATCAAAATTACATACACCAGATAATGCAGAAATAAATAATATATTACGAAAAATGAATGAAAATAAAAATAAAGAACAGTATTCACAAAAATCAGACGCAAGTACTGATGAAGTACTAAAAAGTATTCCTCTTAGTCAGAAAAAACCTAGAGGAAGACCAAAGAACATGAAACGAAAAGTTGTACGATAAAATCATATGATAAGTTGTATGAAAAGTTTAAAAAAAAAAAATAAAATTTAATAATTTTATATATAAATGCCATATATAAAACAAGAACGTAGAATTGAATTGAATAATAAAATGACAGATTTATTATTAATAGCAGATACTTTAGTAGAAGATGAGTTGAATTATATAATTAAATACACATCTTAATAATAATATTAATTATACAAATTGTAATAAAATAATTGGTGTACTAGAATGTGTAAAACATGAATTTTATAATATTGTAACACCATATGAAGATATGAAGATATAAAGATTATAGAAAATGGAAAATTATATGAGACATCACAAAATAAAGAAAAAAACTTTTATATTTATTTGATGCTAAGGGAAGAGAAACTACAGACGAAGAATGTGAGAATTGTTATGGATATTTTTGTCAAGATGGTTGTGTAAATGCTAATTATTCTGATTAATATTTTTTTATAATTTTAATTTTTTAGATTCTGGACGTTTAATTCTTTCATCGACAAGAGTAAATACAGTTTTTGTCAAAAATGCGCTAGTAATGACTGTTTCATCTATATCAGTTAATACAGCTCCAAAGATCATTGATAAATAAAATGCAGTAAATAATATTACATTAGAAAAAGTTGTATCATTTGATCTTGTTATTTCAAAATATAATAATGAAATTAATATACCTTTAATAAATTGACCTAAGAATTTTGATAACATTATTATTATATAACAATAAAAAATTTTTATTAAATTAAAAATTAAAAAATTTTTTTTATGATGTATTAATAGAAGTAGAATGAGTTTGCTAAAGAATGTATATCCATCAGTTGATGAATCATATTGGTATTCTTTGTCAAAGAATAAAAACTTGTATAATAATTTAGATTCATTAAGTATTAATGGTCAAATTTTTTCTCCACAACCATTAGATAGTAATACAGAACTTCCAATATTGAATAAATTAACAACTGATGAAATTATTGTTAATGCACCATCTAAACTTCCATTAACATCGCCATATATTTCTTTTAAACAAGAAAAACCTATACAAATAGATGGATCATTTGCAGAATTTAAATCAGACCCTATATCTACAATGCGAATAACACCACAAATTAAATCAGATAAAGATAATCTTCATTTTTATAATATACCATCACCATCTATATATAGAGAACAACAGCAACAACAACAACAATATAATACATCACCAAATAAAAATACAATAGAACAAATGACTTCAAATATGCAATCAGACGATTGTAATTTATATACAAAACATGTATTAGATTGTAATAAATGTAAAGGTATGATACTAAAACAATTTAATATAGAAAATGATAGAATAAGGAATGAAGAAATATTGGAATTAATTTCATATATAATGTTTGGAATATTAATATTATTGATAATAGATTATATTAAAAGAAGTAATTAGTTCACTAAATATTATTAATTTAAATAATAATATTAATAAATGGATTATGGTGACGAGAATGATATTTTATTTACAAATCAATTCATATCTAAACCAGAGTTGACAGATGTAACACTACATGATGAAGAATTTAGAACATTTTATAAAAGAGAAATAGAAAAAAGTGAACAAAGTAGTGATAAAAGATCTATTAAAAGTGGTAGTATATTACAACAAAGTTTAATTAATGATATAGATGATGAAAATAGTCTTTTAAATACAAATAAATTTAATAAAGAAAGTAATAATATAAATGATATAGAAGGTACTCGTAAAAGACGAATTCAAAAAACATATGTGAATGTGGATTCTAGAGATTCTGATCGTAGACTTTATCCTAAACCTAGTTATTTTAAAATTTTTCTTGGAAAAACATTTTATAATGTAAAGTCTGTAAAATTAGCAAGTATAGAATTTCCTAATACTAATGCTGTTATTAATAGTAATAATAATAGAATTTATTGGAGAAATAAAGAAGATATAGACATAGATATTATAGATAGCATTACAAATACATATCCAGTATATGAAACAGATTTACATATTGGTAGTTATATAGCAACTGGGTTACAGACAGAAATGACAGATAAATTAGATTTAATCAAGAGAAGAAATAAATTTGGGGATTATCATTATTTTATAGTTGAATTAAATATTGAAACTGATATTGTTACATTTACATCACTTACACTTACACAATTAGCTGTAAATCCAATTAATGTTACTGCAGGACTTGGTCTTATTAATGTTACAGTTCCATCAAATATTGTTTCTACTATATCAAATGGTGATATATATTATATAGTTGGGTCTAAAACAGTGGCTGGGATACCATCAAATAGTTTAAATGGTCCCCAAGTTATGACAGTTATTAATTCAACTACAATACAATATGAAATTAATACAAAAGCTGGTGATACAGTACAAGGAGGAGGATCTACAGTTAAACTTGGTAAACTTGCTCCATTTCAATTATTATGGGGTGAATATGATTCTACAGTTGCGCAAAATATAGGTTACCCATTAGAAAATAGTTCTCTAAGAATTGATACATATATTAAATCAATGGAAAATTTATATCAAGTTAAAATTGTTACATCAACACCACATGGATTTTCTAAAAATTTTACATATATTAATCAAATCTGTACAATGACAAATACTGGAACAACTCCAAATTTAGATGGTATTCGTGTTATAGTTGATATAATAAATAGTACATCTTTTACTATATCATCTAGCACACCATTAACAATTCCTAGTTATTCAGTTGGCCAAATAACATTTAATAGCAACACTTTTGATATTGTCTCTATAACTAATTTAGAACAACAAACTATACTTGTCACTACATTTATAAATCATAATTATGATTTTTCAGATATATTAAAAACAATTACATTATATAATACCACAACCGTACCTGTATTAGATGGCGATAATGTAATTTATGGTATTCTTTCATCCACACAATTTTTATTATATGGTTATTTACAATCATCATCAAGTACAACTACACCAGGTACAATAGGGAATATAGCTCGTAATAAACCTATTACTACATCTACTTTATATATACAATCAATTACAATAGGAAATCCTACTATGATTACTTGTACAACAAATCATAATTTGAAAATTGGTGATACTATAAAATTAGTAAATGTTTTTACATCACCAAGTATTATAAATAGTGGTGGTACATATACTGTATATTCAGTACCGTCATTAAATACATTTACTATAGATTTTACAACAATATCATATGATGTTACAAGTATTAATAATGGTACAGCATATATAAGTACTGGATATATAACTGTATCTTTTCCTGGACATGGATTTAATAAAATTGTTAGTATTCAAAATACATCTGGGTATCCTACTGGTACATCAAGTGGTAATTTATTGCTTGTACAAACACAATTACCAAATACTTTTACGACTGGAAATTTAGTTAGAATTATGGAGGCTAATTGTACACCTTATATTGATGATGGATATGTAATCGATACAATTATAGACACTGATGAATTTACAATACCTTTGGCATATCCAATAACAACACCTGCCACATCAGGTATTATAGGATTTAATCAGAATTTTTATATTTATGGAGCAACATCAGTCGGAGGATTACCAAGTACTGCTATTAATAAAAATCAATTTGTAGTTAGAGATATTATTGATGAAAATTCATTTGGTTTTTACATGACAAATGGATATCCTACTAGTACAGAAACTGGCGGTGGTAATAATGTTTATATTTCATCATTGTTTCATGGATTTGATGGTGTACAAACTAATACAAAAAATAGTCTTTTGAATCGTTCTATTAATTTAGAAGGTGAGAATTATGCATTTTTGTGTTGTCCTCAATTAGCTACTATGCGAAATACAGGAAAAGTAACTAATATTTTTGCACGTATTATTTTAGATCAATCACCAGGTATGATGGTGTTTAATTTTCTTAGTAATCCTAAAGATTTTGATGAAGTACCATTGAATAAATTAAGCGAATTAGAATTTTATATCTTAAATTGGGATGGAAGTTATTATGAATTTAATGATTTAGATTATTCATTTACTTTAGAAATCACTGAAATTATTGATACCAATACAGCATTTAATTATAGTACTCGTAGAGGTACTATTAATATTGAATCATTATCATAATAAACACTCTTTGATATCTAAATATTCTTCTGCATTTGTATTTAATTCTTCTATGTCTTTTATATTTAATTCTTCTATGTCTTTTATATCTTTTATTTGACCTTTTCTTTGTTTAAATTGTATTTTATCCATTGTTATATCATCAATTAAATATTCATCTAAATCTATCATTCCTTTTTCAAAAATACCATTTTTAAAATGTTCTTTATAAAATACTTTCCTACTATTACCTTGTGATTTATAAACTGAGAAGTTATCAAATATATCAATTATAAGTGGATTAATATTAATGTGTTTTTGTCTAAAAACACGGCCTACTATCTGCACTAGCTTTCCACTATCATTTTTTTTATTTGTTTTATTTTTTACATTAGGATTTATATATTTCTTAGGAGTACAAAGTATTAAACTATTTAACTGAGAAACACTTACTCCTTCACTAAATGCCGCAAATGTAGCTAATATTATATCACATGATTTACTTTTTTCTAAATCTGTTATTTTCATTGAACCTAAAAATAATCCATATGTAAATGTAATGTCTTTATCTATATCCAATAATTTCTTTAATGATATTAAATGACTTCTTCTTTCACTTAATACTAATATCTTTCTTTTTTCTTTGTAACATTGTTTTATCATTTCAATTACTAATTTATTCCTTTTAGGCATATTTATTAATTCACTTATCATGCTTGTAAATTGAATTTGTTTTTCTCCTGTAAATTTATTTATAGTACTTATCTCTTTATATTCGTTTGAATCTATTTGTATTGTTCTTATTATTGGTTCTTTACCTTTACGTTCACTTTTACTTTCATATACTATATCTCCTATATGCCATTTAAATACATATTCACAACCATCTCCTCTTTTTGGTGTAGCTGATAAACCTATTGTATATTTTGATGTTAATTTAAAAAATATCTTTGAAAAACATCGACTACTAATATTATGACATTCATCAAAAATTACTGCTTTATATTCATTAAATAATTCTTGTGGATAATCTATTTTTGAAAGACTTTGTAACATTGCTACTGTTATATCTTTATCAAATACATCTACATTTTTTTGTCCTTGTATAATTCCTATACTTGCATCTGGTAAAAAATTTGATATTTCATTTTGCCACTGTTTTAATAATGATATTTTATTTACAACAATTAATGCCTTGCATTTTAATTTTGATAAAATATATAGTAAACACACAGTTTTTCCACCACCGCTTTGGAGATTTAATATACCACCACCTTTTTCATAACAAGCTTTTAATAATAATTCAATAGGTTCTTTTTGATAATCAAATAATGTACCATTAAATGGTATATCATACTCTAAGTCTTTTCCGTTATAATTTGATAATACTTTTTCTGGGAAACCATACTTGTCAATACCATACATTTTTGGTATATATATTTTATTTTTGGTTTCTATATATACTGGAAATGTAATATCTATTCCATTATTAAATTTCTTATCACTTAATGGTTTAGCTACTAATTCTTTTTTTAATGTAATTAATTCTTCTATTGTTAATTCATCTTTTTTTATTACAAACCCATTTTTCCCAATATACATTTTTTATTGATTTGATAAAAAATATAAATTTCAGTTTTTATTTATGCACTCCAAGTCTGTGGTAATTCAGCTGGAAACATGTCATTAACACCTTCAACTTTAGTCATGTCGATCATACGTCTAGGATAACAAGATGATTCTGGAGCAGTGACTTGTGGAGGTACAACAACTGGACCACTGGGTGTATTCACAACTTGGGGTGTGACGACAACTGGACCAGCAGATGTATTCACAACTTGAGGAGTGACAAGTACAGAACCATTTGGTGTGTTTTCAAGAAATTCCCATAATGGTTTCTTATTAACATAATTCATTGTCATCATAAATGCCAATGCTATTAATACAGATGTTGATGGACTAAATTGAGCAGTCCAAAGAATCAAGGCGAAAATAAATAATTTAAAATAAGCATTTTCAAATACTTGTAAAACTTCTTGTGGAAGTGTAGGTGCTAATCTAGTAGCATATAAAATAATTAATAAATGTATAATTGCTTTAATAACAGTTGGTTTATATAACATCATTAAGTTTTCATTTACTATCGTATCAAATTGTCTAATAATATTCATCTTGTGTTTTTATAATATAAAAAAATAAAATAATTTTTTTAATTAAAAATATAATTTAATTAATTACTTTGAATATCTTTTAGATTTCTTTTTATTTGAACGCTTGGGCTTTGATTTCTTTTTATTTGAACGATTTGGTGTCTTTGATTTCTTTTTATTTGAACGCTTTGGTGTCTTTGATTTCTTTTTATTTGAACGCTTGGGCTTTGATTTCTTTTTATTTGAACGCTTGGGCTTTGATTTCTTTTTATTTGAACGCTTTGGTGTCTTTGATTTCTTTTTATTTGAACGATTTGGTGTCTTTGATTTCTTTTTATTTGAACGCTTTGGTGTCTTTGATTTCTTTTTATTTGAACGCTTGGGCTTTGATTTCTTTTTATTTGAACGCTTTGGTGTCTTTGATTTCTTTTTATTTGAACGCTTGGGCTTTGATTTCTTTTTATTTGAACGCTTTGGTGTCTTTGATTTCTTTTTATTTGAATGCTTTGGTGTCTTTGATTTCTTTTTATTTGAACGCTTTGGCTTTGATTTCTTTTTTGGTGATTTCTTTTTACTCGTTAATCTTTTTAATTCTTTTCGTAATTCTATTATACGTTGATCAATCAATTGTTGAGAGTTTAATTGGGGTGATGTTGGTATATTATCTTGTAATATTGTAGATATAGAATTTTCAACATTT
>Ga0209668_10001461_pt1 | contig 10125 bp, 9 predicted proteins | sample FrelakmetPLP11PL_FD_187150 | JGI IMG/M metagenome (GOLD analysis project Ga0209668, IMG submission 187150) | Freshwater lake sediment microbial communities from the University of Notre Dame, USA, for methane emissions studies - PLP11 PL (SPAdes)... | ecosystem: Environmental > Aquatic >... | reverse complement strand
TCTACTATTATCTATGGATGAGACAATTGAGCGCAAATATGAGACCTTTTGGCTATACAATGATTTACATCCATTAATGATACATGAAAATTATATAAATAATACATTAAGTGCGAGGGATGAAGTTAAAAAATTAGATAATTTATCTTATTCAGCAGATGCTTTAACAGACACAGATATATTTGATAAATATGTAAATATGACGAACTGGGAGTTTGAACCACATGTTGCATTCAGTACAATTAGAGCAGCATCTAAATGTAATAAAAAAGCAATGATAAAATTTCCACAGATACTTGGAAGAATATCAACAATGTATAAAAATAAAAGAGAAAAATTGAATTATGAAGATGTTGAATTCTTTAAAAAGGAAAAAACAGTTGTTAAAAAGGTAAGAGAGCCAAAAGAAAAAAAAATAACGGAACTAAAAGCAAAAAAAGAGACAAAGTCAAAAACAAAGAAATAATATATTTAAAAAGTATTTAAAGAAATATATATTATTTATAAAAACTACTTAAAGCTCTTTAAATAAAAAATTATATTATATTTTTTCTCTCCATTTTAAAGCGTTTAAAACCTCGGCATATGACCAAGTTAAATCATATGCTGATATTTGTTTACCATTATTTTTATCTATTTGTTCATACATATGAAAATCATATGGTTCAATATATTTTTTAATTCTATTTAATATTCCATCACCTTGTAATTTAAATAATTCAACTAAATCTTCTGGTAAATCTTTTAAATTAAGTGCTATTAACCACATATATTTAGTTTCAGTACTCATAATTTTTCCTTGTTTTAATTCACCAGAAATTCTATACATAATGGATGCTAAGGCTGCTGTAGTTAAGATCCAAGGGTTTCCTCCTGCATATATATCTCCTGGATATCTACCATATAAAATACCATAATATGACATATCATATTTATTAATTGGATATTCTTCACTAAAAGCTAAATTATAAAAATAAACTGTAGATGCTACTTCATATGATAATGGGTTTAAAAAATTATCTTCACTATCATAACCATCATTTATTCCTACAATTACAGCACCATCTACTGGTCTATTATTAGACTCATAAAAATAATATCCATTCCAATGTGTAAAATAAATATTTGTTTTTATTGTATTAGATATTGTTTTCCAATTTATCTCATCATCCTGATGACCTAATTTAGCTGCTAATTTGGCTCCCATTGAAAGTGCTTTGGCCATTGTTACTCTATTCCAAAAAAAATCATTATTTGTTATTTCTTCCCATAAGTCACATGTATTATCATCATAGCCATTTATTATATAATCTAAATTATATTTAATTATAGGCCAAGATATATCTGTTGATACAGCTGAATTTATAAGAGCGATTGCTTGTAATCCTGGACCATCATTTTGAGGACGACACCAAGCGCCTGTATAAGCTGTTCCACTTGGTATATTGTATTTTGGTTCAATTCTTATATCAATATTATTAGGATCTACTTTGCTCTGAATATTTTTAATCCATTTAACATAATCATTAGAAAATTTTAAAGAAAATGATGAATTAGTATAGAATTCAAGAGTATCCATAGTTAATCCACCATCCCTCGCCCAATGATAAAAATAAGAACCTCCTGGTGTATTTAAATCAGGCGCAGCTGCTACTGCTCCTGTAGAGTTGATATCTATATTGGCAATAAAATAATTAAAAAATGTATTAATTTCTTCCTTCATGAATGGAGTAATTGAATTAAGATTTTGTTTATAATAATTTGCTTTACTATATTGATTAGGATATGTACAGTAAGGTGATTTATCATTAGTAGGTTGCCAGCAACAACCCTTATTAATACATTCTTCTTGATTTATTCCTGTATAACCGCAATCTGTTTTTCCATAAGAACTTGCTGTTTCAGGACAAATTAAACCCTTTACTAAGTGGATGATAGAGAGAAACAAAATAAACTTACTCATAGATATAATGAATAAATTATTTTAAACCATTTATAAAAATATATTAAATTAAACTTAAAGAATAAGGATGTTTAATGTCTTTAAGTATTCTTAATATATATTATTTCAAATCAACTTAAAGGGAAAAAAACGTTTTCACTACAACCATGTAGTATAATGTCTGGTAATTTTCAAAAAGTCATGGAGTGAAAAAAAATTTTCTGAAAATGGAAAAGTATTTTGACTTTTTAAAATTGGACATTTTTGGAATTTAAAAATGTCCAAAAAAAAATAGTGCCGATATTTTGCCGACTTTTGTTTTCCTCCTTACCATATTTTAAAATTAAGGTAAGGCGACCAAAAAAATAATTTTCATTTTGTTACGATAATTTTTTTTTGACATAAAATCTTAAAAAAGTTGTAAGGATACTTTAGGAAACTATTTATATATATATTTTGAGATAAATATATATAAAAAAATCTCAAAATATACTATAAAATGCCAAAAGATAACATAGACTATTCTAATACTATAATATATAAAATATATTGTAAAAATAACTCTATCAAAGATATTTATATAGGTCATACTACAAATTTTACAAAAAGAAAATATCAACATAAGATTTGTTGTAATAGTGGAAAGAAATTAAAAATATATGATATTATAAGAAAAAATGGTGGTTGGGAAGAATGGGATATGATTGAAATAGCCAGATACAATTGTCAAGATGCAGTAGAGGCTAGAATAAGAGAACAAGAACACTATAATTTACTAATCCCAACATTAAATATATTAAAACCTATTTATGAAAATCCTTATCAAGAATGGATTAAAGATGATATTATTAATGACAAAGATACAAATATAATTTGTAATGATAAATATATATGTAAATGTTGTAATTATTCTACAAGCAGAAAAAGCAGTTATGACAAACATAATGCAACATTAAAGCACTTTAAAGTTGCAGAGGAAACTAAAAAATTGCATTTTGACACTGAAAAGTTGCAAACAGTTGCAAAAAAATGCAAAGAAATTAAATTAACATGTGAGTTATGCGATAAAGAATTTGCACATCGTTCAGGATTATGGAAACATAAGAAAATTTGTTTAAATTCAAATAATGACCAAACTATAAAAACATGTCAATCAATATCCCAACCAAGTAATGTTATAACTACAGAATTAGTGATGGAATTAATTAAAGATAATAAGGAGATGAAACAAATTATTCTTGAACAACATAACACCATAAATAATCTAGTTAAAAATGGAATTAATAATATTAATACAAATACTAATTGTATGAATAATAATAAGACATTTAATCTACAATTTTTCTTAAATGAGACTTGTAAAGATGCTATGAATATTACTGATTTTGTAGAATCAATCAAGGTCCAATTATGTGACCTTGAAAATATGGGTGAAGTTGGATATATTGAAGGAATTTCAAATATTATTACTTCAAACTTGAAGGCACTAGATGTGACAGAAAGACCAGTTCATTGCACAGATAAAAAGAGGGAAACAATCTATATAAAAGATGATAACAAATGGGAAAAAGAAGATGACAATAAGTCACATTTACGAAAAGCGATCAAGAAAATAGCATCAAAAAATCAGAAGTTACTTCCTGCATATAGAGAGAAATATCCTGGATGTCAATATGCCGAATCTAAACATGGTGATAAGTATAATAAAATGGTTATAGAAGTTTTAGGAGGTGAAGGAGATAATGATGCCGAAAAGGAAGATAAGATAATTAGAAATATATCCAAAGCAGCTATCATCAAAAAGGATTAAATAATAAATTCAAATATTTATTTTATTATTTATTTTGTTCGATAAATTGCTTATGTTTATTACTTCTATAATGTTCTGTTTTACCGGAACATCTAACTTCTGAGCCACATTCACATATAATTATTTCTTTTTGTTTCTGTAATATTTTTTCTTTATTTTTTTGATACCATTCATCCTTATAATTTTTAATTTTTTCCTCATTATTTTCTTTATATTCTTTAACTTTAGCTTTTATTTCTTCTTTATGCTCTTCATAATATTTATGTGTTTGCTCTTTAATATGTTCTTTGTAAGTTTCATTGTATAATTTCTTAAATTCTTTTATTTTTTCAGCATTTTTCTCTCTATATTCTTTTTGTTTTTCACGTAAAATTTCATTTTTCTCTTCTTCTGTAATTTCTTGTTGTGGCTCAGTTATTATCCCACAAAGTTTATTTTGATAATCAACATGAATTTTTGATTGTAAGTGTCTATGTTTATTTCCAAATGTATATTGATTACCACATTCACAATTAATTATTTGTGATTTTTGTTCTTTTAATTTTTCTTTATTTGCTTCACGCCAAGTTTTTTGTTTCTCTCTAGCTTCTTCTTTATGTTGTTCTCTATATATTTTCTTTTGTTCAGCTAATTTTTCTTTATTTTTCTTTCTATATTCTTTTTGCTTTTCTGCAATATGTTCTATATGCTCTTCAGCATATTGTTTTTGATATTCTAATTTATGTTCCTTATTTTCCTCATATTTATGTTTTGCTTTTTCAAGAACATTATCTTTATTTATTTCATACCATTCTTTTTTTTGTTGTTCTTTTTCTTTATGTGATATAATAGGATTTACGCAATTCAACTGAGCATTTAATGTTTCTATCCAATATCGTTCCCTTATTTCAGCTTCTCTTTTATTATTACAATTATACATTTCTATTTGAACCATTGTCCAATTATCCCATCCTCCATTATCACGAATAAAATTATAAACATAAAGATTATAATTATTGGAATTTTCATTACAACAATTAGTTTTATGATTATTTTTTCTATTTATGAAATTAGTTGTATGTCCAATGTATATTTCACTAATTTCTGGATTTTTGCAGCAAAGTTTGTAAATAGTTGTTTGAGAATAATCCGTTTGAGTTTTAGGCATATTATAATATATAACAATAATTTATTTCTAAATTATTTACGAATATCTTATAATATCGTATAATGTTGTTGATTTATTCAATACATTAAAAATCGTCTGTGAAGTTAAATGCTTCTTCGCTATTATTTTTATTAGCCAACGCATAATCAGGGACACGTTTTTCAAAGAAATTGGTTTTCCCTTCTAGACTAATTAAATCCATAAAATCAAAACAATTAGTAACATTATAAATCTTTTTATAACCCAACTGAACAGCAAGACGATCTGCAACAAATTTAATATATTGAGTCATAAGCTCGGAGTTCATTCCAATTAATTTACATGGTAAAGCCTGACAAATAAATTCAGTTTCAATTTCAACAGCTTCTTTAATAATTTCATTAATTCGAGACTTATCAATCTTCTTTTGAAGCTTGCTATATAAAAGAACAGCAAATTCGCAGTGAAGTGCTTCATCGCGTGAGATTAATTCATTAGAAAATGTAAGACCTGGCATTAATCCACGTTTCTTTAACCAATAGATACTACAAAATGCGCCACTAAAAAAAATTCCCTCTACACATGCGAACGCAACTAATCTAGTAGCAAAGCTGCTTCTATTATCGTGAATCCATTTTTGAGCCCAATCAGACTTCTTTTTAATACATGGATAATTAGAAATAGCATTAAAAAGCTTATCTTTTTGCTCTTTATTTTTTATGTATGTTTCAATTAAGAGACTATAAGTTTCAGAATGAATATTTTCCATTGCAATTTGAAATCCGTAAAAGGCTCTTGCCTCAGCTAGTTGAACATCATTCATAAAACGTGATGCTAAATTTTCCAAAACAATACCATCACTAGCAGCAAAAAAAGCTAGAATCATTGAAATAAAATATTTTTCCTCATCATTTAAGCTTTCCCAATGAGTTAGATCCTTTGTTAAATCAATTTCTTCGGCTCTCCAAAAACAATCAACTTGTTTTTTATACATCTTCCATATATCATCACATTTAATTGGAAACATTACAAAACGATTATCGTCAGGGGCTAATAGCAGTTCTGCTGAATTTTTTGACATCCTAAATAATATATAACAAAGATTTTAAATTTTTTTTTTTAATATTAAAATAATTGTTTATTTTAAGAATGGAAATAGTTCCTTTTGAATCAAAACTCATAATTCCTATTAGAGAAAGTGATGAACAATTTATTCAAATTCAAAATTTAATTGAAGCCAAAAGAAATTTTTTAATAGAAAAACAGAAAAAATTAAGATTCATAACTAAGCAAAACCGATTTTTAGAAGCAGTTAAAAATGATTATAAAAAATATAATGAATATTTAAATGAACAAAAGAGAGAACAAATTAGAGCACTTGAAATTCTGGATAATTACATAAAAGATTTAACGATTTCTGGTAAATTAACAAAACATAATATTGAAGACGCAAAAGTAGAACAATCAAAAATATTAAGAGAAGTAAAATCTATTAAGGAAAGTTTAGATTCTATTATTAATAATATAGATGAAGTTCAAAATACTTTGAATAAAAAGAAAAATTATTTACATTAATATCATTTATATTAAATTTAATATCAGTTTAATATATATATATGTCGACATCTAATGATTTTATTACCCAGTTTGAAGCTAGTATGTCTAAACTTAGTGACATAAGAAGAGCAATACAAACAAATATTCAAATGAAAGAACAGTTTTCAAATAATATAAAGGACAGCCTAGTTCAAATAAATAATCGTTTGAAAGATTTAGCTGGTAAAGTAAGTGTATTAAAACAAACAGCAGATGATTTACAATTACAACTTAATAATAACACTACATCTATTGGTGATAAAGATAGTCAATTAGCTCAATTACAGGCTCAAATACAACAATTACAAGGAGAACGTGATAATGCTATAGCAAAACTTAATGATGAAAAGCAGCAATTAATAGATCAAGCAAATCAAAAACAAAGTCAAATTGATCAATTAGAAGCACAATTAAGAGATTTAACTACATTGAAAGATAATTTAACTGCTGAAAGAGATGCATTAAAAAATGAAATTCAAGGTAAAGGTGATCAATCTCAACAACATGCTGATGCAATTCAAAAATTAACACAAGAAGCACAACAGAGGGAAACAGATTTAAATAATAAAATAAATGATTGTGATGCTAAAATTCAACAATATGAACAACAAATTAAAGATAAAGATGCTCAAATAGCTAAAATTAATGAAGAACATCAAAATACACAAGGAGCTACTCAAAACGCTGCTCAAAATTTACAGAATCAAATTGATAAATTAACTCAAGAAAACCAACAATTAATTCAAAGAATTGTTCAGGCAACACAAGCTATTAATGAGGCAGCTGATGAATTAAATAATATATCACAAGCCGTTCCAAACGCACAAACACAACAAGAAGTTAATGAATTATTAGCACAAATTGAACAATCATTAGAAAATATTGGACGTGCTATTCAAGGACAAACCGCAGCAGCTCCCTCTCAACCCCAACAAAGGAAATTGAATCTTAATGCTGTAATTGAATTACAAGATATTGGTTCTGGACAAAAAATTAATTTACCATTAAATGTAATTTTACAGATGATATCTAATAAAGCTAAGCAATTTCCAGTAGGACAAGATAATAAATATAGTACATCACTTAAGGACTTGAGTAATATAACTGATATAAATGATGTCATAAATATTTTAAATAAAAATGGAATTGAATTTAAAAATAATAAAATAATGGGTGGTCGTACAACTAGAAAAAATAAAAAACAGAGTGGAGGTTTTACATATAAATCATCTTCAAAAAGAAAAACTATTAGTTCAGTTAAAAGTTTAAGAAAAACATCAAGAAGAAGCTCTAGATAATTCTGAGAGCATTCCCTTTATTCCAGAATAATTTATACAATTGTTTGGCCATTTTCCATAAATTTCTCTATATTTTATAGAATTTGGATTACATCTATGGATTAGACATAATTTTCTCTCTTTATAAATACTCTTCCATTTTCTTTGTATTAATTTTATCCATAATGTTTTAATAATTGCTACACAATGACCTGTATCTAAATAAATACATTCAGTTATTTCTGGTTTAATATAATTTTTATTATTAAGTATTTGTCTATAATTTCTAAATATATCATGATTTTTATCATTTAAATTATTATGCTCATTTTTAAGATGATTGATCGTATAATTTATATATTCTATATTTAATTTTTTATATCTTTCATAAATTAAGTAATGATATAAAACATTCTCACGTAGTGTATTTGCATATCCATGTAATTGTCTATTATATAACTCACATATTGATATATTAAAACGAGTTATACTTCTTTCTTCAGGTTCGTAACATATATCATCATCATCATATTCAATTTCATCGTCTGTAACATCATACTCATCATATTCATAGTTAGAACTTGGCATTTAAAAGTAATCTAAATTAATCTTAATTAATGTTAATGAATAAAATGAATATTTAAATCAATTTTTTTTAAATATTATATATATAATGAAACTTAATTCATTCGTAACCAATTTTTTAACCAATAAGTGGGTTTTAAATATTGTAGCCCTTTTGGCACTATTTAATGTAATAGGATATGCAGTAACTGGAAATACTGATGCTGTTTTATATTTTATAGTATTTGCTGTTTTAGCAACATTCTTTAGTAAAAATATGATTATTGTTTTAGGCATTCCTTTGATTGTTGTAAATTTATTAGCAATTAATAGTATTAAAATAGAGGGAATGGAAAATAATACAAACACAAGTACTGATACAAATAGTAATCCAAGTAGTGATACTAAAGCAACTGATGAACAACAAAAAATAAATGAATTAGTTAAAAAAAATCCTGATACAAAATCAAGTCAGGGATTACAGATGCATAATCTAGACACTACAACTCATAATACAACAAATAATGCTGCTCAATTAAGTGGTGGAGAACAAGAAGGAAAATCTGGTTTTGAAGTAGGTCGCCGTAAAAATAGAGGTTATGAAATTGATTATGCTACAACTATTGAGGATGCTTATGATGAATTAAATAATATTCTAGGCAGTGATGGAATTCAGCGTTTAACAAGTGATACTCAAAATTTGATGAAACAACAAATGCAATTAGCAGAAGCTATGAAAGGAATGGGTCCAGTTATTAAATCAATTGCTCCAATGGTTGAAAACTTAAAAGGAATGATGGGACAAATGGGAGATGGTAATGAAGGATTAGGAAGTATTTTAGATTTAGCTAAAAAATTTTCTAGTCAAGCTGCTCCAGCAAATTAAACAGTTTTAATATTATAATTATATAATTATATAATATGAAAAAATGTCCTCCTGGTGTAATATGTATTGAGAATTATTCAATGTTTTTTATATTGATTTGTTTTTTAATTTTAATCTATTTATTTTATGTAACTATGATTAAGCAAAGTGTTGTTGTAAATAATTCTCCAACAGAGAAAATTGTTATAAAAGATACAACAAGAGAGAGCAACAATTCGGGAAGTTGGTTTGGAAATTTGATACCAAGTTGGCCTTATACTAATTTACCAAGTGATCCTTTATTAAATCCTTATGCTCCACCTCTTCGTGATGAACGATATTTTATTCCTAGTTTTTCTTCATATGGAAGAGCTCTTCCTCCTGGAGCGATTCCAATTAATATATCTACAAATATTGGTGCTGTTGATACTCAATATAGACAACTAGGAATTTTAACTTCTACAAATTCTAAAGGAAAAATAATACCATTAATGGGACGACCATTATTTGTAAATCGTGATAAATGGCAATACTATACAAATAGTGAACAATTAAATAGTATGAGATTACCAGTTTCTAGGAATGGTAAAAGCTGCACAAATGAATATGGATGCGATAAATTATTTACAGGAGATACAGTTTATGTTGAAGGTATAAATGAACCTTATAGAGTTACTTTATATGATAATGATACCATTAAATATTTACCATTTATTTAAAAAATTATATATCCCCAAGAAGAAAAGCAATTATAGATAGAATTATTATATCAACTATAAATATTATTATAAAGTGAATTAGTTTTCTTTTACCTAGATATTTAAGTTCATTATTTGGATATGTTTTATTCCATTCATTTTCAAATATTTTTAATATTTCATAAACTAAAAAACCAATTATAACAAGTATAGCTGTTCGTAAAGAATGAAATAAAATTTTATAATG
>Ga0209668_10001460_pt1 | contig 10129 bp, 5 predicted proteins | sample FrelakmetPLP11PL_FD_187150 | JGI IMG/M metagenome (GOLD analysis project Ga0209668, IMG submission 187150) | Freshwater lake sediment microbial communities from the University of Notre Dame, USA, for methane emissions studies - PLP11 PL (SPAdes)... | ecosystem: Environmental > Aquatic >... | reverse complement strand
GCTCATCTGATTGCAACCCGCAACACACCAGGAATACCTGCCGGTTATGTAATTGCTGAATCGGCTGTAGCAAGAGGCGAACAGTCGTTTAGAAGAGCAGGTGGAGATAATATGTTCTTTAGTAAATCGGGTAAGCAATTATTCTTTGGCACTGCTTTACAGCTTCCGCCAAAAGACACCACACTACCCGAATTCGAAAGAGTAAGTGTTGATATCTGGCACTACAACGACGACCAAATTCAACCGGCACAATTAAGAAGTTTATCAACAGACCTCAATCGCTCTTTCTTAGCCCAATACGATTTTGGTACTAAGCAGGTAATACCACTTGGAAATAATGCCCTTAGAACCGTATGGCCAACTGCAGAAGGAGAAGGCAAGCACTTCTATGCCTCTTGCGATACCGGTAAAAGAATCGCCTCACAATGGCAAGGATATGTACTGAATGATCTTTATCATGTTAACCCGCAAACCGGCATTTCAACCTTAATTGAAAAAAATGTAAAGGGTAGTCTGATTAGTCCATCCGTTGCTGGCGATAAACTGGTTTGGTACGACGAACCTAAAAAAACCTATTATCACTATGATGCACTTACCGGAAAAACGAATGCATTTGCCAAAGACATTCCCTATCCATTATATGATGAAGAAAATGATGTACCCGATGATCCCAATGCTGAAGGTTGGATTAAGTGGACCACCAACGACCGGTATTTACTGTTGTACGATAAATATGATATCTGGAAAGTAGATCCCAGTGCAAAAGAAAAATCAGTTTGCCTAACCAAAGGTCGTCAGCAAAAAATACAATACCGATTTATTGCTACCGACCGGGATGAAAAATATTTTAGCGACAATGCAGTATTATTATTAAGAACTTTTGATGAAAAAGATAAAAGCAGCGGACTGGCAACACTTTCTCTGGCAACGGGGCAAACGAAGGAATTATTTAAAGAGTCGGTTGCTGTAGGACTTTCCGTATTGAAGGCGAAAAATGCACCGGTTTATCTGTACACAAAAGAAACCTTTAGTAAATCTCCCGACATTTATACATTACAGGAAGGCAGTGCACAAAATCGGCTAAGTGAAATCAACCCGCAACAACAGCAATATAATTGGGGAACAGCCAGTTTATTTAAGTGGAAAGCTTATACAGGAAAAGAAACCGAAGGTATTTTGTATAAGCCGGAAAATTTTGACCCAACCAAAAAGTATCCGATGATTGTGTATTTCTATGAGCGAAATAACAATACCCTGCATAATTATCTGGCACCAGCTCCCACACCTTCTCGTTTAAATATTCCGTTTTTTGTAAGTAGGGGTTATGTGGTATTTGTTCCGGATATCTGGTACAAAACCGGCTATCCTGGTCAAGGTGCCTATGATTATATCATGAGTGGAACCAGAGCCGTAGTTAAAGAAGGCTATGTAGATAGCACACGCATGGGCCTGCAAGGACAAAGCTGGGGAGGATTTCAGATTGTTTACTTGATTACTAAGACCAATTTATTTAAAGCAGCCTGGGCAGGGGCTCCGGTGGCAAATATGACGAGTGCCTATGGAGGAGTTCGTTGGGGGCCGGGTATTGTGCGGCAGTTTCAATATGAGAAAACGCAATCCAGAATTGGTGCCACTTTGTGGGAGAAACCTCAATTATATATTCAAAACTCAGCACTCTTTTCTCTACCAAAAGTGAATACCCCATTAGTAATCATGTCGAACGATGCAGATGATGCAGTTCCCTGGTATCAGGGAATTGAAATGTATGCGGGTATGCGCAGACTGGGCAAAAAAGTATGGTTATTGAATTATAATAATGAAGTACATAATCTCGCCGAAAGAAAAAACCGGAAAGACATACAAATTCGGGAGCAACAATTCTTCGATTACATGTTAAAAGGAGATGCCCCTGCCAAATGGATTAAAGAGGGAGTACCGGCGATTATGAAGGGAAGGGATTGGGGATTAGGATATTAATGAAAATTGAAATTGCAATACTATTGGCAATACTAATTATTGGTTGGAATTGCCAATAGGCTTTCTTTCAAAATACAGCCATAGGTATCCCAGTATCATAGCTAACAAAGAAGCAACCAATACCGACATTTTTGCGATGTCTTCTGTGGCTCCATCGGGAAAGGCAAGTGCGGAGATAAAAATACTCATCGTAAATCCGATACCCGCCAACATACCGGCACCAATTAATTTATGCCAGTTTACACCAGCAGGTAGCTGTGCCCATTTTTTTGAAATTAGAAAATAGCAAGCCGCAAATATACCCAGAGGCTTTCCTATTACCAATCCCATGATAATTCCAATACTGAGCGAACCGGAAAGGGAATGAATTGGGTCGGCAGGAAAAATAATGGCAGTATTGGCTAAAGCAAATATGGGTAAAATAATAAAATATACCGGTGTATGAAAGGCCTTTTCAAATTTGGGTAGGAGGGGAACCGGCACCAGCATAGCGAATACAACTCCGGCAACTGTGGCATGAATACCCGAATTAAACATACAATACCAAAGCACCAATCCCAGCAGAAAATGGGGCCATCCGAAAGCTATTTTTCTTTTATTCAATTGGTGTATAATAATAGCAACCACTACAGATCCCAACAAATACATCCATTGCAGAGAACCCCCATAAAATATAGCAATCACCAGTATCGCTCCCAAATCATCAATAATAGCCAGTGCAGTTATAAATACTTTTAATCCGGCTGGCACCCGCTTCCCTAATAACGAAGCCACGCCTAAAGTAAATGCAATATCGGTAGCAGTTGGAATCGCCCATCCCGGCATATAATTACTGCCTCTGGCAATAAATGCAAATAACAATGCCGGCATTAACATTCCGCCAATTGCAGCAAAAATGGGTAGTAAAGATTGTTTTACAGAGGATAGCTCACCCGTTACCAACTCCCTTTTAATTTCCATCCCCGCCAGGAAAAAGAAAATTGCCATCAAAAAATCATTGATGATGAGTGCAGGTGAATTCGGAAGCGAAAACATGAGAAAATGTGCATGATGGTTATTTATACCATCAAAAGAAATATTCCAAAATGAGGTATATGCCGATTGTGTTAAGTGCCAGTTAGCTAACACGAGTGAGATTACCGTACACAATATTAAAGTGATTCCAATCGACTGATTGTTGTGCAAATACTGATGGAGTTTGTATCGGATTCCTTTACGGGAGTTTGTTGCCATTTCCGCTTTTTTTATCATCCGAGGTAATCGGTAGGGGAGTAAACATTAATAAATCTGCTCGGCTCTTAGGTCGTATATCATTGAACCACCTGAATTTACGCAATTTTAAATTTTCGTGATTGGCTGTCCGCATCGGATAAGCCGTTCCCTCATATTTATTTAAAAATGAAACTTTTTTAGGTTCATTATTTTCAAGATTAATATTGATAACATCACAAGTTGATTTGTTTACACTAATAAAGTGTTTTTGCTCATCCTGAAAATAATACACATTCTCTGCACTGCCCTTTGCCGACATAAAATACATTTCTCCATTCTCGAATAAGGCATTGAGTCGGGTGCCCTTTAACTGATTAAAATAGGGTGTACTATCAATTTGATTAATTGCCATAGCATTTTCAAAAACATACAACCGTTCCGGCTTCCTGTTCTTTAAAAATAAATACAAGGTATCTCCTGAAATCTGGTTGGTTTTTGCCCAAACTACCGGCGATTTAAATAAGCGAAAAACCGAATCTGCAGCCGAATAAAACATACTATCCGCAACTGCCTGCAAGGAATCTCCATACACTTTCACATGCGAATAGGCTTCAAAGTATTTGAGGGTAGAATCGGGAGCAGTCTGTTTTTTCTTTTGCATTGTATCCGTTTTTTCCGGAACCCGAACTGCCGGAACTTCACGATACTTTTGCAAATCCTGCAATCGGGCTACATAAAAAGTATCTGCAGCAACAAAAGTGGTATCCTTCTTCTGCTTAATTAGCAGCAACGGCTGAAGGGTAGCCAATAGTATATCTTTTTTTCGGTCTACTTTTATATTATTGGCAATCAAATCTAAACCTTCAATACTATCTTTACTTCTATAAACTGCATTGCCTCTAAATTCACCCCTGCCTGTTGAATCATCCAATGCCATATCATCTGCAGTAAAAGTGTAGGTTGAGTCGATAATCACCGATCGCTCGTATAAGAATCCCTTTTTGTTTTTCCTGTCGAAATAAGCATTTCGCGTTTGGATTATTCTTCTGGATGAATCAACAATTTTAGTAGGGGAGTTGATTCTTATACTTTCAGTTTGGGTATTGTATTGAAGGGTATCTGTTCGAATGGTGTATTCCGGATCGGTTAACACTACCTTTTTGGTAAAAATTACATCACGGGTATCACCATAATAATTGGCCTGATCGCTAACCAGGATCGTTTTTTTGTTTACCAGCTTGCCGCCATTGCGATAAATGCCAATTTTTTGAGTTACCTCATAATCCAGTTCTTCGGTAGTTAAAGTACCCGATCCATCGGTTAACCTCACTTTCTTTCTCAACATGGCTTTTTTAGTGTTGCCAATATATTTAAGATATTGGGCATAAGTATGTACACTATCGGCATCATTGATATGGATATTGCCGAATGCTTCCATGCTGTTATCAAAGCGGTTTACCACAACACTATCGGCATAAAACAAAGTATGCTCCTGCCGAATGCGAACATCTCCAACGGCGATGGTAAAATTATGCGTGGAATCTTTTTGCAAAAACTGTAATTCACGGGCCGACAGAATCTGAATGATTTTATCATCATTTCGTACAGAATCTCTCCCGGTAGTTGAAACTTGTGCTACAGACCAGTGAATAGAAAAGAAACTAACCAGTAATATAACAACAATTTTATTCATCAACGCTTGGGGGGAATGGAATCGTGAAGCGGCTGCATGATTGGTCCCGTTTTGTCTTTTTTACCAAATACGGAAAGACTTACATATCGTTTGGGATGAACCCGCAGATCATCCAGCAATGTATTGGCACTTCTCAGGGTTTCATTTAGTTGATGGTACAATGACTCATCATTAATCAATTTACCCAGCGTTCCCTTATTAGAGTTTAATGAGGCAATCAGGGTATTCAAATTGTTTACGGCTGTTTTCAGCTGATCCACTGTTCCGGGAAAATCGGTTTTTGCCAATTGAGCAGTGGTGGTTTCAACATTGGTTAATACCCGGGTAACTTTATCGTTATTGTCGGCCAGATTCTTAGTAAATCCATTGATATTATCCATCGATTGTGCTATGCTTCCCGATTGTGCAGCCAACATTTGTTGAATAGATGCCGAGGAAATAACCAGACTCGCGGTAGTTTTATTGATATTGGCAACCACTTCCTGAATATTATTGCGGGTAGATGGATCGAAAATTTTATTGATATTTTTTAAAACAGAATCCAGGTGCACCAAAGTTGCCTGAACCTGATCACCCACCGGACCTAACTTATTCATAATTCCGGCAATCATACCGGGATTATTTTGGGTATGCACAGTGTCGCCTGCATTTAGAAAAACAGTTGCATTACCCAATTCAATGTTGATGCTGGGGGTACCCAATGGATTTTCTTTAATGATGGCAACTGAGTTATTCGGGATATTATAAAATTCTTTCAATTTTAAGGTAAGCACAATAGAATGCAGGCTAGGATCTTCGTTTTCAATTTCCATTACGGTTCCTACTTGAAACCCGTTGATATATACCGGATTTGAAACCATCAAACCCTTGGTATCACCATACTTAGCATAAATGTAATGACCAGTTTTGAAAAGGGTTTTGCCTTTTAAAAAATTGAAACCCAAAATCAAGAGGGTAATAGAAATGGCGGTTAATGCTCCCACCTTCGTTTCATTCGATACTTTCATACATGCAAATCTAATGGATATCGCAACAAGCAGCCCTATTTCAAGGGCTTATTTACCGGGTGATTTAGACGCCCCCGGATTCAATTGCTTTTCCAGTGAATACCGATATCGTTTCAGTGATCTCACCAATACCCCACATATTTCCTGTTGCCCTTCCGCACTATTCAAATACATTTCTTCTTCGGGATTGGAAATAAAACCGGTTTCCACCAATACAGCCGGCATAGCAACAGCCTGCAAAACCCAGATACCTTTTTGCCGTTGCTTCGCATCCCGGCTTACCCGGCCGACTTTTTCAAATTCTTCCTCTATGGTAAGTGCCAAACTAGCACTTCTGCTAAAATAAGCCTGGGTTTTCATATTGATAATCATCATCTTAGCAGGGTCATTTGGATTAAAATCTTTCAATTCCAGCCGTGAAACACTGTCTAAATACAAATCCTCATTCTCACTCAACGCCTCCTTGGCAGCATTGCTTTTGTCTACCCCATAAATAAAGGTTTCTGTACCCTTTGCTGTATTCGGAGTATACCAAACCCGGTAATCCTTCACTTTTTTGGTATATTTTTTCTTCTTACTTCCTTTTCCTTTATAATATGTAACTGTTTTATAACCAATAAATTCTGAATGCTTTACTGGTCCGCCCCCTTCATTCACATGGATACATACAAATAAATCTCCCTTTGCGGCATTTGCGAGTTTGGCTTTTCGGGTTACCGGGTCAAATACATCCGTAGTGCGCGTCATATAAATTTCCACATCCGGCATTTGTTCCCGCAACATAGATTCTAATTTGAGCGCAATGGCAAGGGTAATGTCTTTTTCTTTGGAAAAGGATCCCGAAGCACCATGATCTTCACCACCATGTCCGGCATCGATCACTATTTTTTTAAGAACCTGTTTAGGGCGAGCTACATCGGTATTTTGAGCAAAAATTTGGGATGGTAGTAACCAACAACTTACCAAAACCCAGGCAGCGAACATACTTCTCTTCATATCAATTCGTTAAAGCAATGAGGGAAAACAGGATTACCAAACCAAGACCGTATTTTTGCCCCTGTAATGTTGAAAAATCTCCGTAAAATTAACGTAAAATCAGCCCTCCGTATTGCAATTGCGGCGGCATTGATTTTATTAACATTTTATACTAATTTTTCTTCCGGTGCCGGGAATCTTTCTTTTACCCCTGTACCTGCATCCGATACTACCCCCGTAACCCAAAAATTGGGAAAAAACGATACCCTGCTCAAAAAGGCGGGACGGGATACTGTTAAAATTGATACCATACCCATATCTACCGATTCCCTGGATGCCCCTATTACCTATGCTGCAGAAGATTCGGGCGTTTTACTGATCCCCGGCAAAGAGTTCATTTTATACGGGAAAGCCAAAACCGATTATAAAGACCTTAAACTGGAAGCTGCAACCATTCAATTCAATCAGCAAACCCAAATGGTGAAAGCATATGGTAGTACCGATTCAACCGGGAATCCACTTAGCAAACCCCAGTTTTCACAGGGCGACATGAAAACGGTGAGTGATTCTATTTTCTATAATATGAAAAATAATAAGGGGCTCATCAAAAATACTTTCCTGCAAGAGGGGGAAATATTTGTAAATGCACAAACCCTCAAAAAAATTAATGCAGATGAATCTTTTGGTAAAAATGTGCGCTTTACCACCTGCAATTTAGATACCCCCCATTTTGCTTTCCGGAGCACTAAAATGAAAATGATTAACAATAAACTGGCTGTAACCGGTAGGGTATATCCCGAAATCGAATCCATCCCTATTGAAATCATTTCACTTCCTTTTGGCTTATTCCCGCTTAACCGCGCCAGACATTCCGGTGTTCTATTCCCAACATTTACTGCCAGTGAAGATTTTGGTTTAGGATTGGAAGGCCTGGGTTACTATAAAGTGCTGAGCGATTATGCCGATGTTACTACCCGCGCCAATATCTACTCCTATGGAGGATGGAATTTGAATGTAAGTTCAAAATATATCAAACGGTATAAGTTTACCGGTAATGTTTCCGTTAGCGTACTCAATACCAAAACGCTGAATAGAAGTCCGTATTCGAAGGAAGAATTCAATCAAACAAAATCCTATATGATCAACTGGAGTCATAGTAGAGATTCCAGGGCAAGACCGGGTACCAATTTTTCGGCAAACGTTAACTTTGGTAGTAGTAAATTCAATCAGTCGCTACAAAACAATCCCTTCCAGAATTTTCAAAACCAATTACAATCCAGCATCAGCTATTCGAAAGACTGGAGAGGGAAATACAATCTCTCGCTCAACCTGAATCACAACCAAAATAGCAATACCAAACTGGTTAACCTGAATCTGCCAACAGCCACTTTTAATGTAGTAACTTTTTATCCATTCGAAAAGAAAGAGCGGATAGGGTCTCCCAAATGGTACGAAAAAATTGGTATCGGGTATAATGGCAACTTCCAAAACCTGATTTCATTTTATGATACTGCATTTAGCATGAAACGTTTGCTGGATACCATTCAATGGGGCGCCCAGCATAACTTACCCATCAATTTATCGCTGCCTTCTTTAGGTCCGATTACCGTTGCGCCGGGAATGAGTTATGAGGAAAGATGGTATGGGCAAAGAATTTTCCGAACCTGGGACGATAGTAAGAAAAAAGTAGACACCACCATCCAAAAAGGATTCTATACCGCCCGACAAATGTCGTTCGGCATCTCATTCAACACAAGGATTTTTGGTAAGTATAATTTTAAGCCGAGTAGTAAAGTAGTTGCCATCCGACATGAAGTACGCCCCAGCATTTCGTTAAGTTATCGCCCCGATCTGGCATCCCAATATCACTATAGCACACAGGTAGATTCCAATGGAACGGTTTTAAGATTCTCTCAATTTGATGGGGGAGTGCTGGGTTCTTTTTCGGAAGGTAATTATGGTGGAATAACCTTTGGTATCGACAATGTGCTTGAGATGAAAGTGAAAGACAAATCCGATACCAGCAGTAAAGCAACGAAAAAAGTGAAGCTATTAGATGGATTTGGAATCAACTCCTCCTACAATATGCTGGCAGATAGTTTTGCATTGGGTAATTTTTCTATTTATGCCCGAAGCACTTTATTTGATAAAGTGAATATCAGTGCATCTGCCAATCTCGATCCCTACAAAGTAAATGAACGTGGCTATCGGATTAATGAATTGATGATTGATCCCAGAAAACTTCAGTTTGGAAGAATCACATCCGGGAATGTAGCTTTATCCACATCGTTCAAAAGTAAATCGAAGAATGGAAAAGAAACGGATGCCAAGAATACTAGGATTCCGCTGCCCAATGATCCGTTTATGACTCCCGATGAGCAACAGCGGGAATTGCAATTTATTCGGGCCAATCCGGCAGAATTTACCGACTTCAACATTCCCTGGAATCTATCCCTTTCCTATTCACTTAGTTTTTATCGGGTGCTGAATTCAGATTACTCCGGATTTAGAACCGAAACCAATTCCAGTGTTAGTTTCAATGGAGATTTTAGTTTAACGGAAAAATGGAAAATTGGCGGTACCGGATTTTATGATATTACCCGAAAATCGTTGCAGCAAATTAGCATGTTCATCACAAGAGAAATGCATTGCTGGCAACTGGCAATCAATGTTACTCCTATTGGATTATATAGATCCTTCAATATCACGATTAATCCGAAATCAGGCATTTTGCGCGACCTGAGAATTAACCGTAGCAGAACATTTTCTAATTATTGATGTTGCAGATAGTATTGCTTCATGCGGTTATATATAACCTCTTTCAATTCAGCAGCAGATCTGCCATTAACCGGTTCGGCAGGTAGCAAGTGTAATTCTATTCGATGCGGCCAGAGATAGAAAAATTTACCCGGAGGTAATATTTTGCGGGTATGAAAAAGCATCACAGGCAAAATTGGTTTTCCGGTTGCTTCAGCTAATCGAAATGCCCCACTGTAAAAAGGAGCCAGCGGTTCATTGGTTTTATTGCGGGTGCCTTCGGGGTATATCAGCATATCTAAACCAATGTTGAGAATTTGCTTCATAGCCTCAAAACTATTTCTCCTGCTTTCCTCACTGCGCCTGTCTACCAGCACACTGCCAAAAGCATATACCCAACCAAATACAGGTATTTTAGTAAAACTTTTCTTAGCAATGGTTTTATTGGCTTTCGGCAGAAAGGGAGTACTAACCGGAACATCCATTAAACTATTGTGGTTGCAAACAA
>Ga0209668_10001459_pt1 | contig 10129 bp, 8 predicted proteins | sample FrelakmetPLP11PL_FD_187150 | JGI IMG/M metagenome (GOLD analysis project Ga0209668, IMG submission 187150) | Freshwater lake sediment microbial communities from the University of Notre Dame, USA, for methane emissions studies - PLP11 PL (SPAdes)... | ecosystem: Environmental > Aquatic >... | reverse complement strand
TTATAATCGGGTATACTCATCCGGACAATTATAAAAATATGAAATTTGGAAATGTCGCTATTGTGGTTTTGGACAAAGAGACAATTGTGGCGCTTGGAAATTTGCGCAAAAAAATTACAATTCACTTAAAGGTTGATACCGGAATGCACAGGCAGGGAATACCTGTAAACGAACTTAAAGGTACTCTTGAGTTAATTAAAAAATACAAAAAATTGAATCTTGAAGGAATTTGTACTCATCTGGCGGATGCGGACAATTCAAAATCGGACATATTCACACAAAAACAGGTTAATATATTTAAAAAAGCTCTCGAGACTGTGGAAAAACATGGATTTGAAATTAAATGGAGGCATGTTTCCGCAACTGCCGGAGCCGGAAAAATTTTTGGAAGTGAATTTAACATGATTCGCATGGGGCTTGGTCTTTATGGCGATTCTCCTTTTAAAGATTACAAAAAATTAAAACCGGTTCTTAAGTTTAAATCGACAATTATAGATATTAAAAATTTAAAAAAAGGAGAATGCGTGAGTTATGGGTGCGTTTTTAGGGCTTCAAAAGCCATGAAAATCGGGATTATCCCGGCAGGATATTACGAAGGAATTGATAGGGGGCTTAGCAACAAAGGCGTAATTTATCATGGCAAAACTGCATGTAAAATAGTTGGAAGAGTCTGCATGAACCTCACAATGATTGATCTTTCAGAAGCAAAAACCGCAAAAAAATGGGACAGCGTTGAGGTGATTGGCGCAGATGTCGTCCGAAAAAATTCAGCACGGAAAATCGCAGAGGTGTGCAAAACAATAACTTACGTTATCTGGACGCATGTTGCGCCTACTATAAGAAGAAAAATTGAGTAAAGATTATTATTTCTTTTCCTTTCCTTTTTCTCTTTCTTTTTCTTGTCGCGATCTAACCATTTCGCTTACCTTATAGCTTACTGCTCTTTTAAGGTCGGCCATTGCCATTCTAAGCTTTGGATTTTTATGATTAGGGAAACTTAATGTTTCAAGATTAATGTGTCCCTTCCCGTTTCTTGGCTGGTTTTCAAACCATCCTCTATTAACGGCTTCTTCAAGAGCATCGTTAAGTTCATCCCACGATTTTATCCCTGGGACTTCGTTGGTCAATTCTTTAATATGGATTAGCTGGATGCCTTCATCGTCTAATATTTTGTTTTCTTCATTTGCTAAAACATCCGTGTTTCCCTTAAGTGCTGCGCGCACTTGTTCGCGTTGATTCTTGCGTAACCCTCCAATTACTTTTTCTACTTCTTCAAATTCAGTATTGATTTCTTTTAGTCTGGTTAAAAGACCTTCTACTCTTTGAGATTCCTGTGCCTGTTCTTCTTGTTTTTTCTTAGCATTTCCATCTTTAACTTCTTTTATCGCTGCTTTTGCCAAGTCGGCAAGGGATAATTTTGCTGTTGGGGTTTCTGGGGTTTTTGAGTCTCCTGTTTCCATAATTGTTTTGTTGGAAATATAAAAGGAGCATACGATAATCCTTTTATACAGTTTTGTCAAGAGTGGGTTGAATTGTTTTTTTATGGCGTTAATCTGCTAATCATTCGTGGGAATGGAATTGTTTCGCGGATGTGCTTTGCGCCGCAAATCCAGCAGGTTAGTCTTTCCAGTCCGTATCCAAATCCACTGTGCGGAACGGATCCGAATTTTCGCAAATCAAGGTACCAGCTAAACGCTTCTGCCGGCAAGTTATGCTCTTTAATGCGCGCAAGAAGGGTCTCGTAATCATCTTCACGCTGACTTCCGCCGATAATTTCCCCGTATCCTTCAGGCGCAAGTAGGTCACTACACAAAGCGACTTTTGGGTTTTCCGGATCACGTTTCATGTAAAAAGCTTTAACCTCGGCAGGGTATTTTTCAACAAAAATCGGCTTGTCGTATTTTTGCGTAAGAATAGTTTCGTCATCAGCTCCAAGATCGTCTTTTTCCCCTATGTCAGAGCCCATTTCGCGAAGTTCTTTTATAACTTCCGCGTGAGTTTTTCTAATAAACGGAGGCTTAATTTTCTTTAAAGGTTCAATGTCTCTTTCAAGTATTTCAAGTTCTTTAAGGTTTTTTTCGAGAACTTTTTCAACTATAAAAGTTACTAAGCCTTCCTGAATTTTCATATTTTCTTCGTGCTCAACAAACGCGGCTTCGGCGTCCATCATCCAGAATTCGGTTAAATGCCTTCGTGTCTTTGATTTTTCCGCTCTAAATACAGGTCCAAAATCGAAACATCTTCCAACGCTGTAAATTGCAGCTTCTATATATAACTGCCCTGATTGGCTAAGATAAGCCTTCCCTTCGTCAAAATAATCCATTTCAAAAAGTTCTGTTGTCCCTTCGCACGCATTCGGCGTAAGAATCGGAGAATCAATCTTAATGAAATCGTTATTGTTTAAATATTCGTAAGTTGCGTTAATAATTGTGTTTCTTACGCGCTGAATTGCCCACTGTTTGCTTGATCTAAGCCATAAATGGCGATTATTCAATAAAAAATCTGGCCCATGATCTTTCTTTGAAATTGGGTATTCTTCTGTATTTAAATAAATAATCTCGATGTCTTTTACTTGTAGCTCGTAAACATCCTCGAATTTTGGGTGTTTTGTTACGGTTCCGGTTACTGCCAAAGCGGATTCCATTGTGAGTTTTTCGCCTTTTTCAAAAACTTCGTCGGAAACCTGGTCTTTAACGGCGATTGCCTGAATCATCCCGGTGCCATCTCTAAGCTGCAAAAAGTGGATTTTCCCACTTCCTCTTTTGTTGTACATCCATCCTCTAACTGTAACTTCTTTGTCTACGTATTGTCCGATTTTATTTATTGAAACAATCATACTTATAGTTTAAATAGTGAGACTCGCTTAACGCTCGTCTCTAGACAAATGTACTTTAGCTGCTCTTTTTATTCAAGAAAATGTACGCCACTGTGTTTACAAAAGTGTTAGAATATTGTACAATATATACATGGAAATAGAAATTCCTCACAAAAAGCATACAAGGTTTACTCCAAGCGTTGTTTCAAACATCGTATTACTTGTAGGAGTTTTGGTTGTTATAGGGCTTGTTTTATATGCTCCAAAGGCAAATTTCTTTAAGGGGGCGCTTTTGTTAGGGTTACAATCGGAGGTTGTTGGGCAAATTGAATTGCCAAAAGAGAACCAAGTGCCGGGAGCGCTTTTAATTGATTATGTAACCAAAAGCAGCGATGTATCTGTAGATGGACAACTTATTACACTTACAAGTTTGATTTTGGAGGCCGAAAACGAAAAAATGAGCATAAGCTCCTTTCTTTTTGAATTTGAAGGTGCCACAAACGAGTACAGCATTCAGGATACAAAGTTACTTATAAATGGTCATGAACTTACAAGCAGTAATTATATTTGGATTTCACCAAGCCGGCTCTTAATTGAGGTTTCTTCGGATGAAGTTTTCATAGAAGACAGGCTTACTGTTATGCTTCAGGGTATATTAAAAAATGTTGATTCCGGCCAGGAAATAAATATTTTTGTGAGTGATATTTCCGCCACCGGAAAAACTTTGGGCAAGGCAATTGTAAGTATCGGCGCTAAAGGTGAGCCCAATGCCGCCGGGACAATATTGTCCGTTAAGTAAATAAATTGTTACGGAAGAAGTTCCATTACAAATTTGTTGATTATTTTTCCGTCAGCTTTTCCTTTTACTTTTGGCATAACGGCGCTCATTACTTTTCCCATATCCGCTTTTGAGGTCGCTCCAATTTCTTTAATTGTTTCCTGTACGATTTTTTTTACATCTTCTTCGCTCATTTGTTCAGGCAGGTAACTTAGCAAAATTTCCGCCTCTTTGGCTTCTTTATCTGCCATTTCCGCTCTTCCGCCGGCTCTGAATTGTTCTTCGGAATCTTTTCTTTGTTTAACCTGTTTCTGAATTATACTGATTATATCTTCGTCTGTTGCTTCTTTTTTTATTCCGGATACTTCAAGCTTCATAATGTCAGCTTTTAACATGCGAAGAACGCTTACTTTAAGCTCTTCTCGTGCTTTCATTGATGTTGTTAGATCTTCCTGAATTTGAGATTTAAGTAACATGGTTTTTGTATTATTAATTTTAGAAAACTACGCAACTGATTGTAGCAGATTCAATATTGCTTCGAAATAGAATATCGTCTTTTATACAGCCTTAAATTGATTGCGCAAATTTATTAAATGCGCAACAAGAATTTTCTGATTTTCATTTTGAGTCCCGGTTCTATCCGGATGTAATCCGTTTAATAGTGCATTACAAATTTTCTGTCTTTGATGGTTGTCTGAACATTCGTTTAAAATAGAATCCAACGAATCTTTAATGTTTATAGGTTTTTCAATTATTGTTTGAATAACAGTTTCTATAATAACGGGTTCTGTGACGACTGTGGATTCCTGTGGCCTGCTTAAAAGGCTTATCAGCATTAAACTTGATGTTTTTAATTTCATTTGGTGAATTTGGGCTTTTTCAGTTAGGCCTGTAACCATTAATGCCAGAGTTGCTACTCTTTTCTGTAGATCTGTAGTTTCAAGCGGTGCCTGAATATCTGTGGTAGCCGGTTGTGGTTCTACGGTTGTTTGTGGCTTAACATTTATGGCTGTCTGAACATTAAAATTTAAGCCGGATCCATACGTCCGATTCGAATTTTTCCCAGCAATATAGCTGTTGATGCCATCAAAATTCTGGCCGAGATTTTGTTCGAGATTAAATACCATTTTGCTAATTACATAACAAAGGATGTTATTGTAATATAACAATGACAGTTTGTCAAGTATAGTGTGGCGATTACAAATAGCTATGTAAAAAATATAAAAAATGGGTTAAAGTGGAGCGCGTCCATATTAACTTTATTGTAGATGGGAAAACGGTATCATGGTGCGATTTTAAATCCGATCGACAAAAATACTGCTGAATTTGTTTATGGCGGTTTTTTGGATGTTGATGATAATGGGAGGATCGCAGATATAGGTATGAATGATGGGGAAAATGGCGACGAGATAAGTGAAAACGAAGGAAGATTGATTATTCCGGCCTTTGTGGATATTCATACTCATTTACCGCAGTTTGATGTACGTGGCACTTTTAGCGGTAACCAGTTGCTGGGTTGGCTTAAAAATTACATTTGGCCCGAGGAGTCAAAGTTTGGAGATATTGAGCACGTCAGGGGCGTTTCCGGGCGATTTTATAGGGATTTGATAAGACATGGGACTTTAACTGCCGGAATTTATGGCACAATCCACGAGAGTGCTGTATGCGAAATGATTGATACAATGCTGATCCGCGGACGTCTTGGAAAAGTTATGATGGATCAAAATTCACCGGATAATCTTAGTGAAACAACGGGAAAATCTTTGGAAATTACGGAAAGATTATGTGAAAAATATGGGGATAAGCATGTTGTTACGCCTCGTTTTGCGCCTTCCTGTACTATGGCGGCTATGAAAAAAGCCGCAGAAATAGCACTTAAATATAATTGTTTTATTCAAACGCATTTAAGTGAAAATAAAGATGAAATTACGTGGGTTAAAGAGCTTTTTCCGGAGGCTGAAAGTTATACTGATGTTTATTTAAAAGCCGGTTTGCTTGGGCCAAAAACAATAGTTGGGCACGCTATTCATTGTAGCGATAAAGAGTTTGAAATTCTTAAAAAAACGGGGACGAAAATTGCTCACTGCCCGACTTCAAACGAGGCTTTAAAAAGCGGAATAATGCCGCTTGATAAAATAATCGAATTCGATATTCCTTTCGCGCTTGCCACGGACGTGGGCGCGGGCCCAAAAACCTCAATGCTGGACGTTATGCGATGCTTTTTGGACGTTCACAATAGCGCTCGCGAGTTAAAGTACGCAAACCCCGTTTCCGCCCTTTACTACGCCACTTTGGCGGGAGCGGAAATACTTGGATACGGCAGTGAAACCGGTAATTTTAAAAAAGGAAAATCAGCAGATTTTCTCATTCTAAATACAAAAGTTCGCCCCGGCGAAAAACCCGACGAAATAATAAGAAAACTCACCCACGAATCCGACTACGATTCGATTGTGAAAGAAGCCTACCTTGGAGGGCGGAAATTAAACTAATCCTTCAACGCCACCTTTACTGCATCATCAAGCGTTTTTGCGTAAACAAACTTTATACCTTTTATCAAATGTTCCGGAATTTCTTTTATGTCTTTTTCGTTGTCCTTAGGAACTATAATTGTTTTTATTCCCGATCTTCTTGCGGCTAAAACCTTTTCTTTAAGTCCGCCTATCGGCAGAATCCTTCCCTGAAGCGTTATTTCGCCCGTCATTGCAACATCGCGGCGTATTTTTTTGCCTGTGAAAAGTGAAAGTAAAGCCGTCCCAATGGTTATTCCCGCAGATGGCCCGTCTTTTGGAGTTGCTCCCTCCGGAACGTGAATATGTATGTCGGTTTTATTAAAAGCGCTGTCTTTAATTCCGTATTTTTTTGCATTGCTTCTTAAAAAACTCAAAGCCGCTTTTGCGGATTCCTGCATTATCTCGCCTAAATGTCCCGTTAAAATAAGCTGATTTTGCCCCGGCATTTTTGTGGCTTCTATGAAAATTATTTCTCCTCCGGCTTGAGTCCACGCAAGTCCGGTTGCTATACCAGCCATGTCTTTTTCCTGCTTCATGTCTTCATAAAACTGCTCAACTCCAAGTAAATCCGGAATATTTTTCTTTGTGATTTTTGTGATTTTTTTACCTTCTTCGATCATTTTTTTCGCCACTTTTCTGCATATTTTGGCGATTTCACGTTCAAGATCTCTAAGTCCGGCCTCCCTTGTATACCTTCTTATTATGTAGGCAACCGCTTCATCATCCAAAGTAAACGGATTTTTTTCAAGACCGTTAAATTTTAACTGTTTTGGGATTAAATATTTTTGTGCAATCTGAATTTTTTCCTCCTCTATATATCCCGGCAATTCAATAACTTCCATTCTGTCCAAAAGGGCGGGTGGAATTGGGTCCAAAATGTTTGCTGTAGTTATAAAAAGAATGTTTGAAAGGTCAAAAGGCACATCCAGATAGTGATCGTTAAAAGCAAAATTAAGCTCCGGATCTAAAACTTCTATTAAAGCTGAAGCCGGATCTCCCTGGAAATTTCCGATTCCAAGTTTATCAATTTCATCCAACATTATTACAGGATTTTTTTCACCGGCACGTTTTAATTGTTGAATTATATTCCCCGGCATTGCGCCCACATAAGTGCGTCTGTGTCCGCGTATTTCGGATTCGTCGTGCATACCGCCAAGAGACATTTGTACGAATTTGCGACCTAAAGATCGCGCTATACTTCTTCCAAGTGAAGATTTTCCAACTCCCGGAGGCCCAACAAAACACATTATTGTTGCTCCCGGTTTTTCCTGCATCTGGCAAATCGCCAAATATTCCAAAATTCTTTCTTTTATTTGTTCAAGTCCATAATGATCTTCATCCAAAATTTTTCTTGCCTTCTTAATGTCTATTTTTGTTTTACTGCTCTTATCCCAAGGCATTGAATAAAGCCATTCAATGTATGTGTGAACAACTTCATACTCAGGTGAAATTGGATAAATTCTCTTAAGTCTTTTAAGTTCATCCATGGCGATTTTCTCAATTTCTTCAGGCATTTTTGCCTTTTTTATTTCATTCTCAAGATGCTTTATTTCCTTTATTTCGGCCATTTTACCTCCATCATCTTCTTCGCCGAGTTCTTTTTGGATGGTTTTAAGTTCCTGTCTTAGTAAGAAATCTTTTTCATTTTTGTTTATCTCTTTTTCAACTTCGGAATGAATTCTTCCGCGTACTTGAAGCAGGCGCATTTCTTTTGAAAGTTGCCTCATTACATGACCCATGCGGTTTATTGTATCGCTCATTTCGAGCAAAAATTGTTTTTCCGGAATCGGAAGAGTTAAATATGAACATGCTAAATTTGTTAGCTCTTCATAATTGTTTACATTTTGTAAATTTATCAAAATCTCATCAGGTAGTAGTTTGCCAAGTGAAGAACTTATCTCCAGTTGCTGCTTTATTTCCATAGCCAAAGCATCTCCTTCTTCGGATTTTTCAAGAGTCGGAATTATTTCTTTTATACTTGCTTTTAAATATGGAATTTCCTGTGTGTATTTTGAAATTTCAAAACGCGTTATTCCTTCAACAAGGATCATCGCGTCGCCGGCATGTCCTTTAATTACCTGTGAAATTTTGCAGGCCGTTCCAACTTTATATAGATTCTCCGTCGGAGGTACCGGTTTTTCTGCATTTTTGTAGGTTGTAAGTCCAATTAATTCCTCATCTCGCATTTTTTCTTCAAGAACGCTTAAATAATCCGGATTTTTTACGTAAACGGAAACAACCATAGTTGGAAAAACCACACTCTCTTTTATTGGCAGAATGAAGATGTTTTCGGGTAGTTGGTATTTTTCGACACTTTTTGTTTTTATATGCATATTTTTTCTTCCAAATTACTTATATTATTATACATCAAAATACATCGAATGTCCACTTGTGTGGCTTTAAAAAAGGGCTGATTTGTGGTATTATTGTACGATTTATCAATAAAAATAATAAACAAAAACATGGACAATAAAACAAAAATAAACACAGTAATTTCGATTATGCTTGTAACTCTTATTACAGGACTTGTTTATTGGGTTCAAATGCCGGCAAAAGATTTAAAAGCCGAGCTTCTTGATACCGATACCGTACTTGTGCGCATTCAGGATTTTGCTTTTGATCCTGATGTTGTTCGCATAGAGCCTGAAACAACGGTTAGTTGGCTTCATGATGAATCTGAAGGCAATGCGGACGTTCAGCATACTGTGTCTTCTTATGATCCTGCAGATACGTCTGCTCAAGGAAAGGCTTTTGCAAGTTCATTAATGTCTCTTGGCGATACTTTTAGTTTTACTTTTAATGAGCCGGGAGTTTACAACTATAATTGTTCTCTTTATCCGTTTATGACCGGTAAGGTATGTGTAGGTAAAGAATCTGAAGCTTTGGATAGTGACTGTATAGTTGACGCGGTGACTACAGATGTTGTTGATACAACCGAGACAACGGTTCCTGTTGTTGACGAGACTTTGCCGGAAGATGAAGTTGCGCCGGTTATTGAAGATACGGAAACGCCTATAGTTACTACAGATCCGGTTAAAGATACAGAAACGCCTATAGTTACAGACGTTGTTGAAGATAAAGAGCTTTCTCCAGCCGCAGATGAAGATTTTGACATAGTTGACTACAGTGGAACCAAAAATGTTGTTTCTCCGCAGGGGGGAAAGGTTACAACTAAAACTACTGCAAAAAATGATACGGAGCTTGCGAGTTCCGGGCCCGGAGAGGTGGTTTATCTGCTCGTGGCAATTTTCGCTCTTTTTATGGGAAGCAGACTTGCTCGAAATCAAGCATAGTTGTAAACTTAAGCCCTGTTAATGTTAGCATGGTTTAGTTTATGGATTTTATAAATAAAGCTTTGGCGGACTTTGTTCTTTTTATCTCACGTGAAGTTGGGGCGTTTTGGGAGAATCTTCTATTGATGCAGTTTTCATGGCCGCAGGTAATTATTGATATACTTCTTGTTTCAATCGTTTTTTATTATCTTTTTGTTCTTTTAAGGGGAAGTAGAGCGGTTCACATTATAATAGGACTTGCGATACTCGCATTTATTTTTGTATTGAGTAATATTTTGCAGCTTGTAGCCACAGGATGGCTTTTGGACAGATTTCTTACTCTTATCCTGGTTGCAATCCCGGTTATTTTTCAACAGGAGCTTCGCAGGGGGCTTGAGAAACTTGGGCAGACAAGGATTTTTACGAGCACCGAGGTTCGCTCATCCAATATACTTATAAGCAATCTTGTTGAGGCCAGTGTTATTATGGCTGAAAATAAAATAGGAGCGCTGATTGTTCTTCATGATGAAGTTTCTCTTTCTGAATACGCGGAAACTGGTGTGCAGATTAACGGTAAAATTTCAAAAGAACTTCTTTTGAATATGTTTTTTCCAAAGTCGCCTTTACATGATGGAGCCATTATTATTAAGGGTGAAAGAATTGTGGCGGCAGGATGTGTGCTCCCTCATTCATATAAAATAACGGATCATGCTCTTGGAACTCGGCATAAGGCGGCGCTTGGTTTGGCTGAAAA
>Ga0209668_10001458_pt1 | contig 10130 bp, 18 predicted proteins | sample FrelakmetPLP11PL_FD_187150 | JGI IMG/M metagenome (GOLD analysis project Ga0209668, IMG submission 187150) | Freshwater lake sediment microbial communities from the University of Notre Dame, USA, for methane emissions studies - PLP11 PL (SPAdes)... | ecosystem: Environmental > Aquatic >... | reverse complement strand
GATCTTAATATACCTGTCACCCGACCCCCTGCCGCCAGTCTTGCGACTGGCTGACAGGTTGCTATAAGGGATAAAGCAATGCTCTTATGCTTTTGTAAAACGACTACCGTCTAGTATAAATGTATCACCGTTGCTGGCCTTGACTCTGAGAGCACCTCCTGCTAGACTATCAAACTCAAACTCATCGTCCATTACCGGTCCAAATGTTTTATTGGTCTTGCTGTACTGGGCTTTTGCATCCGCTGTAAGCACTAGACGATCACCGCGTTTTAAGCTGGCTTTACCGTCTGACAGTTCTACTTTAACAGCTTCGTTAAGTTCAGCTTCATTAACTTCTGGTTGATAGTTCTGATATTCTTTGTTATATTCTTTATCTGCATCTTTGATAAGCTTAACGATATCTTTAATGTTGTCTTCTGGTGAGCGATCAAATAAGCCAGTACCTAGGTCAATGATCTGGCTCTTCTGTTTACCTGGTAGCAAGCTTTTCATTTTCGTCATGTCTAGGCCTTTCTCTTTCTTTAGACCAAAGAAGCGCTTTACAAAGTATAGAGGTACAAAATATATCTCTACTTCAATTACTGAGTCATCACGGTGATTAGCAGATGTTGTATTGATGTAGATGCTTACTCTACCATTGTCATAGTCTTTAGCTCCATAGATCGTACGACCAGCTGGACTGGCACTACCGTCTGCAGTGAAGCCCAGTTTCTCAATTTCTTTAAGCAGTTCGTCTTCCATGTCTGTTAAGCGTGCTTCGTTCAAGAAGGCTTCATATAGCTTGATGTGCTTCATGTGTGTTGTTGCTTCATTCATTTTGAATCCATACTCATCTGTCATGTATAGCTTATACTTCTTGAGCATGATAGACTTGGCCTGTGTTTTAAATTTTGATAGGCCTCCAGCATAAAACTCTCCCAGTATTTCTATCAGGCTATAATATAGATTTGATAGCTCGACTTCACTGGTTACCTTAGCGGCTCTAAGAGTTTCTTTACGCATTGATAGTTGTTCTTTTGACTCTTTAATTAAAGCCTTGGCCAGTTCTACTATCTCCTGTGCTGCAAGTTTGTAGTTACTGCCGTCCATCAATCTGCATTCAAAACCATGATCGCCTAGAAAATCGTTTACAGTGTCAACATAACCAGAACCTGGTCGATTTGCCTTTACATCCAGGATATAGGTTGATCCGTCTCTGTGGCTATCTTTTTCCAGTGCATCCAGAGTGTCAGTACCAAATGGCAGCTTTACCTTTTGGTTGCCTTTGCCTATACCTTTATTAATAAAGGTTATGGCATCCAGTATCTCGTCCTGGTCTTCACCCATCATTCTCAGCTCACTGACAGTGGCTTCCATGATTGCAGACTCGTTTAAATTCTTGTGATGTTGTATGAAGTTTTTAATACTCATATTGTTTAATTTAATTTATTTAACAGCAGCATCGTATACAGTCTGTAACCAGGCTTCCAGTTCTTTTATAGATCCACCATCACTGTACTCTTTTTTGAATGCTTTTACAAATGCTTTAAAGTCTTTTGACTCTTTTGCTAGCAGGTCAATGTCACTCATTGCACCTTCAGCGATGCGTGTTTCTTCCATCCGCTGACTGTCAATTCGCTCTTCTGCATACGCATCATTTAGATCGGTTATCAGGTCAGTAAGTTCTTCCAGTTTCTTTTTGTCTGTGAATACGGCTTTAAGTAGATCGTCAACTTTCTTGGCTATATCCTTTGTAGACCTGTCTGCATTGCTATAGTAAGCTGAAAGAAGACTGGCTTCGTTGACGGCTTTTTGATGTTGTATGAAATTTAAAATGCTCATGTTGTTTTTGTTTTTTATATGTCTGCTTGATTGTTTTTAATTTCTTCTTCAACCATGGTATCTATAAACTTTATGAATGCAGTTGCAGTCTTGTCAGTGTAGATCCAGTCTTCGTTTCTAGGACCTTTAAGGTATGCATCAATTTGACCTGCTGCTTCCGGTAAGCCATATCCTAATAGGTTCTCACCATTACCGCCACCTGCAAAGCATTTTTCTGAGGCTTTCTTTACGTAGCTTTGTAGATCAGTTGCTGCTTCATTAACCGCAGCTTCATCTACTTGTACCCAGTTCTCCGGGTTATAGCGATCGATCTGGTATACATAAGCATCGCCAGTGGTGAATGTTACCTTAACCTTGTCTTTAGCCAACTGATCTACCTTTTTAACTTTACCGTCTTGATAAGTTTTACCAACCACCCATTCTGGTGCTTTGCTTTCCTTGATTGCGCTTTCTCTGATATCACCAGTTCTCAGCATAGATGAGATGTCTGTGAAATATTCCAGTTCATCACTGCTTAATTTTGATTTGATGTACTCTGCAATCTCTGCTAGCTTTTTGGTACGCTCTTTCTTGGTCTTATCAGAATAAGGAGGTAGTGAAGCATACATGTTTTGCAGCTCTGTATCACCATCAAATTTAGATGTGATACCTGAGATGAACTCACTTTTTTTCTTCTTTGCAGATTTCTTAACAGCAGACTCTATTGCATCTACTGTAGATCGTCCAAGTGCTCTAGTAATACCTGATAGTATTTGTGTTGCACCGCTTAGAGCCCAGAGGCCTGCTACACCGCCGACTATACCCAGTGCGATCTCTGTGGCACTTTCATTGACTTCATCGGTATGCTCATCCTTTACGAATTGTTCAAATAATTTAAAATGTTTCATTATATTTTTAATTTTGTTTTGTGATATATTTATTGGTCAGGTTCATCGCACTATCCAGCAGACTGCGCTGTAGTGCTGAAAGGTCTTTGGTCACTGTAACCTGTTTGCGAGTAGTCACAGTTCGCGGTTGAGTGCTGGCAGTTACTGCAGGCGCAGGTCTCACTGCTGCAGCAACCTGTATGCTGTCACCATGTGTGTCAGTGTATACATATCTTACCTGATTTACGACTCTTGTTTCTATGGGTGTAGTCACAGCAACCCATTGCGATTCTGTGATTTTACCAGCGCTGTCAAGTTGTGCAAGCAGTGCATGCAACCTAATGATTGCTTGTTGCTTGGCGTTGTCGCTGGTCATCAAGTAGTTATTGGTCTCTGCAAGTCGTGCGTAGTTGTCAAGTTGCTGACTGTATTGTGCGGTTATCTTGTCACAGGGGTTACCTCGCAGGTACACAGTCATCAGTGTAGTGGCAGCTGACAGTATGCCAATGAAAATCAGCGCCTTGAAGCGCTCAGCAGGTTTTAATAACCGAATAGATTCTATGAGTTTCATAACTGGCACATTTTTATAAATTCACTGTAGTCAAAGCGGATGCCCTGTTGTTTAAATTGACGTATTTGATCGTCAGCGATTTCTCGGCGGTTCTCAACGTCTTTAACTTGTCGCAGTATCTCGGCAATTCCAGTTATCATGGGTACCTCATCTGGTTGCAGGTCAGAGACCGTCGGTAAAGCCGACTCTAAGCGGCTTGCAGTTTCCATGAGTTGTTGATATGTTGTAAATCGTTTCATAATTAGAAAACAGTAGGTTTTTTATGGTTTGTTAAAAATCGCCCTAGAAGCCCCAAGTACTGAGAGTTATTTATTATAGATCCATTCTTTACCTGCACCAGACCATGTACCACTATGTAATATAATACCATCACTAGCCAGTTCAGCGGTCCAGTTACCTGAAAGCTTCTTGATATTCTTTTTAACGTATTCTAAATAAAGGCGCCCTCTTCTGCTGGCAATTGATACACTGTCTGAGCCGGCATCATTCTTGGGAAACATACCCAGTGTTCTAATACTTATGCCAGCATCTGCCGCCGCTTTTATAAAGTCTAAGCAGATTTGAGTTACTGTAGCCATAAGTCTATACTGTTCACCAAAATTAGTCTCTGTTTCAGCAACAGAATCTTTAACATTGAATGAAACGTCGTATTCTATAAACCATGGTAGAGTATTTGTACCAGGTAACATGACGGCTGAACTTACATAACCACCGAAACTGACGGTGTAGGTTGCTTTATCTCCGAATACAGTGTATGTTAAGTCCTTATGTGGCATCTGATCGACTCTGCCGCCTCTATGTCTAAGTTCACCTTCTGCTTTCTTAATCATTTGATTGAAGTAAGCATCTTCAGTAATGTCGCCTTTGTACTTGAATGGATTGCTGGCATCTCCAAATTCCAGAATCAATGACTCTGCTATAAATTGTTCGTATGTTGAAATGTGTTTCATATTATATAGTGACCATGACTAAACCATTCTTGGTATCTTTTAATATTACAATAGCATTGTAAAAAATACATATAATAGCTTTGAATTTATTTGAACGACCTGTTGCTGAAAGAACATTTTGTACATCGTATTTCACAGTAAATAAAAAGTCTTGAACGTCATCACACTCTTTAATAACATCTGCAAACATTCTTACACCGTCCAGCTTCTTTTCCTTTTGTTTAACAATCTCCATGTCGTCATTTATTTCTCCTACAAATTCAACAACGCCGTATTCACCTGCATTAAAACTAAGACCCTGTATATTATAACCTATCTTTCTTATATCTGCTGGCGGGTTTTCCATTGCTATTAAATGATCCACATTGTTTATAAACTTCGTCTTGTCTATTTCAGACTTGTCAATAGGTAAAAGAACACCTGCTATATTTACACCAAACCAGCTGGCTATACTGGGCATATATTTTGTCCAGATTGCTGCGCTGCCTGGATATAGATTCATATCACTTTGAAGACATGCACCTTGATCAGTTAGCCATTTATAAAGTGCAGTGTACATCTTTTTTCCCAGACCAGCACCCTGTAGCCTCTTTGCTATATTTGACCAGTTAATTGTATATGCCTGTAAATTAAATAGCTTTTGAATGTCAACATACTTTGCGTAAGTGTTTAATTCTAATTGAATTATACCGCAGAACGACTCGGCTATGCTATTTGCCGATCTGTCAAATAAGAACACGTCTATCTCTTCAGATCTGCCTCCAGTATGCATCATCGCCAGTAACTCATAATCATCAACTTTTGCTATAACAGGTGCGGCTTTATAAATTTGTTTAATTAATTTTTCTGTAAGAGGTTCATCATAGTCTAATGTGTCTATAAGATCGCCATCAAGTGACGAAAGAAAGTCAATCAATATTCTATAATGACCGTCACCACCAAGGGTATCACCTGTTTTAAAATTAATTTCGTTTAAAGCCGTAAAGCTTTCAAATGTTTTAATATATTTCATATCTCTTATTTATTATGCATCCTTAGCGGATCGATTGTTTTTGTATCACGTCTTTCTAATCTTCTTAGCTTACGCTCATATTTTCTATTACCTGTCTCAAACTTGTGCCTGGGATTAGCATAAGTATAGGGATCATAATACCGTGTACAGCACTGCAGTGACATGACCAGCAAAAAGCAAGTCAGTAAGAATAATACCTGCAGAACTAATTTTTTCATATTAATAACCCTTAAAGTCATTTTGCTTTATACCTTTTGCGTAATCAGAATCTGGATATTTCTTTTTATATAGATCAGCCCAGATACCAAATGCTTTCTTTTTATCGCTGTCATCTAGATCGGCGTATATCTTCTTGATGTTTCTTATTTCGTCTTCGCCACGATCATAAGTACGACTGCTATCACTCATCTGATAGTACCAGTCATGAGAAGTTAAGGCTTTTTCGTAGTCGCTGAAGCCAGTAGACTCGTTAAGAGACTCATCTGCCGCACTTTCAAATAATTCCTGAGCAGTATGCTTAAGTGCTCCTACCATATCGTCGCTCCAATTAAAAGAACTTATATGATTATCTTTAGCTGTTTTTTCTTTTGCATCTTCTGTAGGTAAAACCATTTTACCATCAACTTTCAACATCCAGTTTCCGTATCCTCTACTGATGATTTCTAGAGTTGACTTTCCGACTTTTGCAATATAACTCCCATTACTGGTCGGATGTTCTTTCCAGTCTATTGGTTTTTTATAGATATCATATCTAGAGCTTTTTGCTTCATTTGCTGATTCGTCTAGACCAAGCTCGGTTGTCAGTTCGTCTATTTCAGGCTTAATTAAACTTCTAAGCTGAGCAACTATTTTAACCAGATTAGAAGACTCTTTGCCTGTTATGGTTTTAGCCATGGCTTTCTTGCCTGCATCGTCTGCTTTATTGTATGCAGCAAGTATCAATTCTACTTTCCAGTCATGTATGCCCATTTCAGTAATTTCATTATTTTCAACTTCCGGTTTCAGGAAATCTTCATATGCCTTAAGATATTTCATATAATGTGTTATTTGTTTAGATATTTATTGAATAGATAAAATAAAAAATTAGACATCATTTATGTTTGTACCGCACCATCAACATCTTCTAGTAAAAGCAAGATGTAATAAACCAATAACCAGTGTAGAAAAGTTAAACGAATGGTTTATTCAATTAGTTCATAAAGTGGGAATGGAAGTAGTTGCTGGTCCAACATCAGTATATGTTGGAGAACCTGGAAACGAAGGACTAACAGGTACAATTACACTTGCAACATCACATGCATCGATTCATATCTGGGAATTGTATGAACCAGCAATGTTTCAATTTGATATCTATTCCTGCAAGAAGTACGAGCTGGAAACAGTAATAGAGCATCTTAACGAAATGGACTTAACTTCTTATGAGTGGATGATGATTGAAAGAAACGAAGGACTGAAGGTTGTTGCTGAAGGCTCATTTGCGTAATTCTTAAATGTTTATTGAAACTCTGCTTAACCTATAACATATAAGTTATATGAAAAAAGAAGACTTTAAAGTATTAGCAATATTTGCATCTATAGCAATAGGGCTGGCATTAACACTGGTAATGCTTTACAAAAATAATGATACTGTAAAACAAATCAAAGAAGCACGTTACTATATAAATAACTGCGATTCATTGACTCGTGTATGTGATAGTTTAAATAGCGTAATATTTGTACAGAAGATTCAATTAGAAAGATACGACTATATACTTGAACAAACGGAGCTGTTACCAGAAAATATAAAAAGACACATCGATTCAATTATCGATAATACAGAATAATATGATACAGATAAAATTTAGAGACATAGATCCTGATACAGGACTTATTTCACAGGAAAAAACAATTGCTACATGTGAAACAACTGACCAGTCTAAATGGATAATCGAAGCACTTACTAAACATTCAGATGAACCTAATCGCAGTTTCTTTGGAGTTTTATTAGAGGCACCTGTTACAAATTCACCAACAGCAACGACATTTATACAGGAAGTTAAAAGAGCTATAACTAAAAATAAGCCTGTTGAAGATCCCAAGAAAAAAGCTGATGAGATCGATGCAGAAATGCGAAGACAGGCTGAACTAAAAGCCGCGCTGGCAAAAACACCGCCTGTAGCATCAACAAGAACAAAGGGACCTCCTGCTAATAATGGATATGTACCTTACGATCAATTCAAATTCGAATAATATGACAACAGAATACATTAAAGAAGAGCTAGATAATCTTGAACAGAAAATGAATTATGCTGAGACCAAACAAGATCTCATGTATATTCTTTCCAGAATAACATCTACATTACCTAATGACAAAGAATTGGGTAGCTATATGCGTAAATTTACAAATACATTTCTAGAAATGAAGCCATGACAACAAGATGTAAGTTATCACATAGACCTTATAGAAAACTTTTAATAAGAAGAGTCATGGATAGGGCTCAGTATAACAAGTATAAAGGAAAGTGGTAAGCCGCTTGTATTGAATATATAACATCATTCACAGGAGTGGCGGAAGAAAGCAGGTCGCGACATTGCTTATTAAGTTTAGACGTTACCCATCAATAAGGTACCTTTTTGCTGGGTTGGTTGCGGAGTAATCGAACCGTGGAGGTGCGAACCCTCTCTCCTGTACATAACCAGTCTGTAGGCCACAGAATCGAAACACGGAGAATGCCTCTCAGAATCGACTTCACGTCGTGAACAGGCACACTATCTCTTCTAATCGTTTGTAGACAAAGTTGGTAACTCTTATATGAGGTTCAAAAGTTACAGTGCTGTTCTCTTGAGAAAGGAAGCGAGCATACTTTAGTAGTAAGGTGATTCTGGCTCTACCAGCACAGAGGACTTCTCAACCTCAAATGGCCAGGTGGTGTAATGGTAGCCACGTTAGCCTTAGGAGCTAATGTCGAGAGACGTGTCGGTTCGAGTCCGACTCTGGTCACTTAACCCTACAAAAGGTCCCAGCTGGGACCTTTTTTTAATGTTTAGTAGTTACTTGCTTATGCAGTCTTCTTAGACACTACTGACCAGATTGCACCGATCAAAGTGATTAAAGCACCTGAAATTTCGCTGATACCAGCTTCAGTTGCTACGCCTTTTGCCAATAAGATACCACCTACGAAAGTCAACGTGTGACGGATGATACCCATTACTTGTTCTTTGTTCATAATAATTGTTTTTTTTTTTATTTAGCATTACTGCTAAATTTCTTTATTGGTATTTCTATATACCTTTGTTAATTGTTTTTAGTACTTCTGGATATTTTGATCCATATATTGCAGATTCGTTTCCAGTGTTGTTTCTGATAATCATATAACCATAATCAGTCATTGTAAAAGGTGTGCTTAATAAACCGAGATGGTCTAAGCGAGTTCCTGGGATTACAGAGCCGTTAAAATATTCTGGAAATACAAAATTAGAAACTGATACTGGTCCTTGACCTGGTACTTTTATTTGATATACATTTGCTTCAACTGGATCACAGGCTTCATATGCATACTCACTGCCTTCATTTACAACAGGGCCATCTGACCATAATGAAACATATGGGTTAACTAATAATTCGATAGCCTCGTGACTCAGAACTGATGACACAGTAGTTAATGAAGAGTCTGCCGCTTTATATAATTTAGCACAACCGTAATCTAATATAGTTTTAGCAAATACCGTGCCCCATGGTGAATTTCCAGATACTGTATGATATCCCAGTGCTCCTGCCTGGTCGCTGTCATCATAGATATAGATTCTAGCAGCGTTTACAGGTATCAGATTTGGATTTGAATAGAAAGTAACAGGCAGTGTTGATTTGCCCCATGCTGGTGCAACATCTCTTGTCAGTTGCATATTACATGCTGCCGTCATTTTTTGTACGTCAGCTGCAGTAAGTACCGTTGATTGATTTATAATTGCAATTCTTTTAATCATGTCAGATAATTTTATTTTACAAATATACCCAGCTTTGTATCGAATCTGGCAACCAGTCCTTCTAATTCATTAAATTTCTTTTGTATAGCTGCTATGGCTTTATTCCATTCTGGGTCTTTAGATTCTAATTTATCCATTTGGTCACCCAGTGGTTGTAGAGATGGTAATATATCATGTAGTGTTGTATTTGCTGGAAAAAAATCTGGATTCTGTTCAGCTTCATTTATGAACTGGTTGAATTGTTTAAACTGCGCCATTGTATTATTCTTTTTCTCTTACTATTATATCTTTAGATATTGAGCGAATATCTCTTTCTATGGAACCCATTGCAACCTTTGTTACGTTGCCAACTATTTTACCGGTTGCTTCATAGAACTTAAGTGTATTGTCTGGGTCAACTCTTGTCACAGCTTTAAGTATTTTGTCCTGTTTACCTTTTACTTCAGCTCCTTCTATTATTACTTTAACTTGACGTCTACCAATTGCAGAATGTAAAGACTCATTGAATTGTTCAAATAATTTGAAATATCCCATGTTAGATTTTATTTAGTTTATTTATCGTCATGGTAATTGTTATGCCTGGCAGTCTAAATAAGATTAACAGAAGTAATACAAAACTTTACTGTATACGATACTATAATTATCATAACTAAATAAATTTTATGACAAACAATTCAAATCGCCCAACTTGCTATACTAAAATTAGCACAACGGCAAAAATTGCGTCTATTAATTCAAGACGCAGAAACGGTGATGTAACTAAAGTTGCAGATCGCACAGGTTTTTCTACAAGTTATGTAAGTGATGTTCTTAACGGTCATTACACAAACGAACGTATCATTAACAATGCATACGACATGACTAGAAGCCGCATGCAGAATCATAGCTATATAGCTTAAGATTTACTTCTACCAATTACACAGACCGCTAAATTTAGCGGTCTTTTT
>Ga0209668_10001457_pt1 | contig 10135 bp, 9 predicted proteins | sample FrelakmetPLP11PL_FD_187150 | JGI IMG/M metagenome (GOLD analysis project Ga0209668, IMG submission 187150) | Freshwater lake sediment microbial communities from the University of Notre Dame, USA, for methane emissions studies - PLP11 PL (SPAdes)... | ecosystem: Environmental > Aquatic >... | reverse complement strand
TTATTTCTGCTTCTTTGCAGCCATATTATCATTCCAACAAGTATAAGAGCCATTGGCGGAAGTATTATCATACCGTTATTTTCATACCCCGCCTGATAAATCCCCAGCTTCTCAAATACCGGATAGCCGTATATGGTTCCGGAACCAAAAAGTTCTCTGATGAAAGCCACAACAACAAGGATTATTCCATATCCGGCACCATTCCCGATCCCATCGATGAATGAAGGCCAGGGTTTGTTTCCCATAGCAAAAGCTTCGAGTCGCCCCATCAGAATGCAATTGGTTATAATAAGTCCGACAAAAACAGAGAGTTGCTTACTTACATCAAACACATAAGCCTTTAAGAACTGATCAACCAGTATTACCATAGTGGCAATAACTACCAGCTGAACAATTATCCTTATTCTGTCGGGGATATATTGTCTGATGGCAGCTATGACAAGATTTGAGACGGCAGTTACAATAGTTACAGAAAGTGCCATAACAATTGCCGGTTTAAGCTTTACAGTAACTGCCAGTGCAGAACAGATACCAAGGACCTGTACTGTGATCGGATTATTTTTCCCAAGAGGTTCGGTAAGCAGTTTCAGATTCTTTGCCGAAAATATCGGCTCTCTTTCCTGGTTGTTCATATATCAATTCCTGTTTTTTAATAGATAGTCGTCATATTTTTGAATACAGTCAAAGATCATTTTCTGGAGACCTTTGCTGGTGATAGTGCCTCCGGATATAGCGTCAACGCCGTGGATATCAGCATCAGCTGCGCCTCCCTTGATAACCTGAACAGACACAAAGTTCTCATCATCAAACAGTTTCTTATCATGAAACTGACTTTCAAAAGGGGTGGTGTTAATTTCAGCACCAAGTCCCGGAGTCTCTCCCTTATGGTCAAAATTTACTCCATAAATTGTGTTCATATCCGATTTCAGGGAGACGTATCCATAAATGGGGCCCCATAGACCTTTACCTTCAACCGGGATGATAATTACTTTTTCACCGTCATCAGGTACAGCCCTGAATACAGGAAGATACTGCTCTTCAAGTGGTTTTTTCTGCTCATTTTTAAGGACAACAGTGAATGCGTCAACACCATCAACGGGTTCACCCTTTGAGTTGATTACAAAACTTTCATTAATATACTTATCGTAAAGGTCTTCAGTATTGTCGCGTGATGATGAGATATTGATTGATTCGAGCATATTCCTTTTCTTCTCGATCTCAAGGTTCCTTTCCTGGGCAGGTTGCAATAAGGTGGCAGCAAGAGATAATAATGTTGCTACTGCAATCACCATAACTGAAGAGAAGATAAAAATATATCTGTTACTGAACTGTATCATTTTACATCATTGTTAATTGCAATTTTAGCTCTCTTAAGTCTTTTCTTTATATTCGACTGAACCACAAAATAGTCAATGAGCGGAGCAAAAACATTCATCAGAAGGATAGCAAGCATTACTCCTTCAGGATAAGCCGGATTAACGACTCTTATAAGTATTGAAAGTATCCCTATAAGGAAACCATAAATCCACTTTCCTTTTTCTGTCTGTGATCCCGTGACAGGGTCAGTTGCCATAAAAACAGCGCCGAAAGCAAACCCTCCCATTACAAACTGATAATAAAAAGGCAATTCCATAAAAGTATTTGCGGAAATTGCATTAAGAAGAAGTCCCATAGCAAGTCCTCCTGTAAAAACACCAGCCATAATTTTCCAGCTGCCGATTCCGGTAATTATAAGTATGGCAGCTCCAATAAGTATTGCCAGAGCTGATGTTTCTCCGACCGATCCCGGAATAGTTCCGATAAACATCTGCATGAATGAAGGGAGTTTTGTGATTTCCCCTGCAGCACAGAGAGAGAGTGGAGTTGCACCGGAAAAGCCATCAATAATATTCTTACCTGCAGTCAGTCCTTCAGTCCAGACCTTATCGCCGGTCATCCATGCAGGATAGCTGAAAAAAATGAATGCCCTGGCAAGCAAAGCCGGATTGAAAATATTCATTCCTGTACCTCCAAAGACCTCTTTACCCAGTATTACAGAAAAGGCTACTGCAAGTGCCAGCATCCAAAGCGGAATATCGACTGGCATTATTAATGGTATAAGAAGTCCTGTAACCAAATATCCTTCATTTATCTCATGCCCTTTGATCTGAGCAGCAATGAATTCTATTCCGAGTCCCACAACATAGCTTACAATTATCAATGGAAGTATTTTGAGGAATCCAAACCAGAATGCCTGAAACAGATCCGGATCAACACCAACAGATTTGAAATGCTGAAGACCAGTATTATAGGAACCGAATAAAAGTGCGGGTAAAAGAGCAATGATTACAATTGTCATTGTACGTTTCAGATCAGCTGCGTCTCTGACATGGGAACCTTTAAAAGTTACTTTGTCAGGCACGAAAATGAAAGACTCAAGACCTTCAAATACTGATTGTAATTTCGCAAACTTCCCCCCTTTCGAAAACAGGGGTTTTAATTTGTCTAACTTTTTTCTGAGGGAATTCATAACTATTGAGGAATCACAGGTTACTTAACTCATCTCTTTTCTCATCAGATCAAGCCCCTTTCTTACTACTGACTGGATCTCTATTTTGGAAGGACAAATAAACTCACAAAGAGCAAAATCCTCTTCAGCCACCTCATATATTCCAAGGTTCTCCATCATGTCGATGTCTTCAGCCATAATTGCTTTTATCAGCTGCATTGGGAAAATATCCATAGGCATAACCTTTTCATACTGACCTGTTACCACAAAAGCTCTCTCTCCTCCATGAAGATTTGTGTCGAGCCTGTAGGTCCGTTTTGGGAAAAGCGAAGAAAGAAAGGTATGCGAAAAGCTGAATTTATCAATACCGGGAGAGGCCCATCCGAAAAACTCATAATAATTCCCTTCAGGAATCACTGATATCTGGGAATCGTAGAATCCCAAAAATCCGTCAGAGTCTATTTTCGTACCGGTAAGCACATTACCGCTTATGATCCTGAGGTCACCAGGTTTCAGGTTACCAGCCACAATTGAAGAGACAGCTCCTCCTGATAATGTTCTATAATACTGCGGGTGAATAACTTCGGATCCGGTCAGAGCAACAATTCTTTCAGGTCTGTAGACTCCCTCTTCAAACAGTCTTCCTATCATGATCAAATCCTGAAGGTTAACAAACCATACTATTTCACCTTTGTTTAAGGGATCGAGATGATGGATATGTACACCTACATTCCCTGCAGGATGAGGCCCTGAGAAATAAGATATTTCAACGCCTGAAACATTCTCCAGGAGTTTGCCGGAACTACCCTTTCCATTAAGTACAAGGTTTACTTTGCCATTTGTCAGCTTTGAAACAGCGGAGATCCCGGTACTTAAAAAAGAAGCGGGATAGTTCTCAATAATGAAATTGAAATCGGGTGCCAGCGGAGCTGTGTCGAACCCCGAGATAAAAATGGATTTAGGATTATCTTTTGGATCAGCAATTACATGATATGGCCTCTGCCGAACAGCAGGCCAGGCACCTGAATTAAGAAGAAGCTCCTTTATCTTTTCGGTTGAAAGCTTTGCCGGATCAGCTTTTCCAAAACCGACAGAGGCATTCCCTGATCTTTCAATCACTACTTCAAGGATCTTTCTCCTTTCGCCTCTTTCAATCCTTGCGACTTTCCCGCTTACTGGTGAAGTGAATTTAATTTCAGGACGAACCTTATCATGAAACAAGGGAGTTCCTGCCAGAACTTCATCCCCTTGCCGGACCTCAAGTTTAGGTATAAGTCCCGGGAAATCAATTGGTTTGACTCCGTACAAAACATGATTTGCCGTTTCAGACAGAATTTCCCTGGCACAACCTTCCAGTCGGATATTGAAACCTTTCCTGAGATTTATTGATCTGGACATTTTAAAAGGATCTTATTGCAATATAACTTGTACAAGAATACTGTTAATAAATTAACAGCAGCTGCAAATTTATTGATACATTATCACACTCAGTCAAAAATGCTAAATATGTTATAACAAATTTGCACTACTTTTGTTGAACTATCGCTATGCTGTAATTTTTTACCCTATTACGTGCTGATAAATTTTAGTGTTAATTGACTGATAATAAATATCTTCAAAAATCAATGAAAGAGATTATTCAGGGAGCAAAACACCGCATTGCCGGCAAACTCAAAAGTTATAAGATGTTTTTCCTGTTGCTTATTTTATTAATGAGAATAAATCCCCTGTTTTCCCAGGAATATGATTCACTATTGTTTACAAACCATGTTTTTAATGAGAACATTAAGAGTATCCAGCTTTATAAAGAGGGATGGAATCTTTCATATCCTGTTATAAAACTCAGGAGTGATGAAAAACTGGTTTTTCATTTTGACCTGCTGGGAAATAAAATTGAAAACTACTATTATATGTTCATACACTGTAATAAAGACTGGAAAAAATCGGATGTTTTTCCTTCTGATTATATGGAAGGATTTCCGGAAAATCCAGTTGAAGATTACAAAGGCTCATTCAATACAACTGTAAATTATATCCATTATAAGCTCACCTTCCCAAACGAGAAAGTACAATTTAATTTATCGGGAAACTATATTCTGCTTGTTTATCCCTTGAATGAACCCGACAAACCTGCTATTTCGCAACGTTTCATAATTACCGAGGAGTCTGTCAAAATCAATATCATGCCTCACAGGGCAAGAATGACAGCAGATCGGAATACAAGCCAGCAGATAGATTTCACTGTCAGCCTCCCTGCAATGAGAATTAATGATCCTTACAGGGATATTTTTGCCTTTATTCTGCAAAATGGAAGGTGGAATAATGCAAAAAGAAATTTAAAACCTGAGTTTATCAGTCCCACTGAGCTTAAATACAGTTCATTATCTGATAAAAATGTATTTCAGGGAGGAAACGAATACAGATATTTTGATATACGAAGTACCAGATACCAGTCGGAATATGTAAAAAAGATAGATTTTCTGATTTCCAATTACAACGTATATCTATTTCCCTCTGAGAACAGGGAATTCAAACCCTATTTCTATCTGCAGGATTTCAACGGGAAATATTATATAGCTGTTCAGGAGGAGAGGAATCCTGAGACCGACGCTGATTATGTATACGTTTATTTCACACTCCCGTCAAAATCCATTCTTCCGGGAGGCAGGCTATATGTTTCAGGCGCTTTGAATAACTGGTCGTACGACAACAACAACCTGATGATTTTTAATCCTGACGAGGGAACTTACGAATGCGTAATGCTTTTGAAACAAGGATGGTACAACTTTGAATATTTTTTTAAGAAGGGAGGAGTTGAAGATGGCATTGCCACAATTTTCGAGGGAAGTCATTATGAAACAGAAAACGATTACACAGTTGTTATGTACCACAGAAATCCACGAGAGAGATATGACAGAGTTATAGGAGTTCAGACTATTAATACCCTTAACCGGCTTACTGACTAGTGTTTTTCATGAATGTCAATTCCATACTGCATTAAAACAGTGTGCTTAAGTGTCTTAACAATCTCAGACATATACTCATTGACAGCTTTTAATGACCCCGGAAGAGTATAAATAAGCGATTTACCAATGATACCTGCCACACCTCTGCTCAACAGGGCATTTGGTTTTTCCATTCCGTATTTTATCCTAATGAATTCCATTACTCCGGGGATTTCTTTTTCAAGAAGGGGCCTGATTGTTTCGACGGTAATGTCGCGAGGTCCGATTCCGGTACCTCCGGTAGTGATAATAAGATTTGAGGAGTCCCCGGCGTCTGTTATAAGCTTATGCAGGACTTCCCTCTCATCAGGAATTATTTTATTGGTTATATCTGAATCCCAGTTCTGAGATGTGAAAAAATATTCCAGCAACTCCCTTATTCTTGGACCGCTTAGATCCTGGTATTCACCCCTGTGAGCCCTGTCGCTCAGGGTTATTATCAATACTTCAAATTTCTCGGGAAGATTCATCTTTTTGATTTTTCGGTAAGCATTATTCTGTCTATGACCATCATCTTGTCCACTGCTTTGCACATGTCATAGACGGTAAGAAGAGAAATGGCTACAGCAGAAAGAGCTTCCATTTCAGCACCTGTCCGGCCTAAACAATGGATTTCGCTTTCAGAAACAATACCATTATTGTCGGGATGGAGATTCACTTTAATATAATCCAGATTTATATTATGGCATAATGGGATAAGCCGGGAAGTCTCCTTAGCTGCATTTATTCCAGCCAGCTGGGCAACTGTCAGAACATCACCTTTTTTGAGAAGATTATCCTCAATAAGTTTTAAAGTTTCACCAGCCATTCGTATATGGCCCGACGCTTTGGCTGTTCTTTGCTGAATCTCTTTGGATCCGATATCTACCATAACGGCTTTGCCTGACAAATCGGTGTGTGATAGCTTTTCCATATTTTTATCCTCCTTTGTTATGAAAAATATCCTTGATATTATTTAAATCTGTCGTACACTTACAATTTCGCCTTTCTCTATTCTGTCTTTTCCAATCTGCATTGAAATAATTCCATCAGCTTCATGAAGAGCTGAAATATGAGCCGACCCATGATATTCAACAGGTGAGACAAATCCATCGTTACTGATTCTTACCGGTATTAAAGCCATCCTGTCAGACGATTTCCTTTTAAATTCTTCCCTGACCGGCAGCTTTTGAATTAAAGGTTGCCAGTTGTAATCCATCATTTTACAAATAAGAGGCCTGACAAGAAGCTCAAACTGTAAAAAGGATGAAACAGGATTTCCCGGAAGGCCGAAAACTAAAGTGCCGGTTCGTATTCCGAAGGTTGTAGGTTTTCCAGGCTGCACTGCAATCCTTCTAAAAAGAATTTTAATACCTGCCTGTTCAAATACTGAAGGAACGAAGTCGAAGTCACCCATTGATACACCTCCGGTAATAATTACTATGTCATTTTCAGAAACAGCCCTTTCGATTACGGAGAGAGTCAGCTCCTCATTGTCCGCTGCGATTCCATAATATATACCTGAGGCACCAGCTTCTTTAACCTGTGCAATAAGCTGGCTGGCATTACTGTTCCGTATCTGTGAGATGTCCGGAGTTTCATGAGGCTCAACAAGTTCGCTTCCCGAGCTAATAACTGCAACCTTCGGCATGCTCCTTACCTTCACCGATGTATGCCCAACTGCAGCCATAACAGCAATATCCTGAGGCCTCACCTTTTTCCCAGCCTTAAGAACAATCTCTCCTTTTCGCACATCCTCCCCTTTTACCGATATATTTGCTTTTTTAAAAGTTCCTCCAAATTTCACCTTTCCGGAATTCAATAAGCTGGTATCTTCAACCATGATAACACAATCGGCCCCTTCAGGGACAGGAGCTCCGGTCATTATCCTTGAGCACTGGCCTTTTACAATGTTTTTTTCAGGCCACTTCCCGGCAGGAATGGTCTCTATTATGTCCATATCTTCAAGAAGGTCGGCCTTTCTGCAGGCAAATCCATCTACTGAAGCTTTATTAAAAGAGGGAAGATCAACATTTGCCACTACGGCCTCAGCCAGTATTCTGCCCAGGGAGTTGGTAAAGGGTATTGCTTCATTGCCAGTTTTAGATCCGGAACTTATTACAATATCATAAGCTTTATCAAAGGAAATCATTTCCATAGGAAGGGTTGGTTTGACGTTAAGTGTTTTACTTTTTCTTTTCCTTATATTTTGTACTTAAACTTTACCAGGAAGGGCAATTGCAGCTTCAATTGGGAATCTTATCCAAACGTCTGATGATTCTTTAATCTGCAACAGCTTGAATTCGTTAACCGGCAGATCAATATAGAAAATTTCACCGGCATCCACAAGGACTTCCATGCCATATTCCGAGGGGTTTATTTCCCTTATAACTCCTCTGAAACAATTATCATAACCGGACAAATTTTCCCGGGAGCTTATTTTTACATCATTGCTTCTCAGTATTACCATGCCATCACCCGGGAAATTATTACCGGAAATGTTAAACACAAGGTCATTTTCGCTTTTTGCTTTCCAGTTGCCATTCTCCGAAAAGAATTTCACTTTGAAAAAGTTTCTGATTCCGGCATATCTTGCAACAAACTTATTAACAGGTCTGCTGAAGACAATGTCAGGAGTCCCTGTCTGAATTACAGATCCATTGTGTATGACTCCTACCCTGTTTGCAAGGCTTACGGCTTCTCTGAAGTCGTGGGTTACATGAATAATTGTAAGACCATTCCTGTTCAGACGTCGCAATATCCTTTTAATATCTTCCTTGAGGCTGGCATCAATTGAAACCATGGGTTCATCGAGCAGCAGAATCTTCGGGTGATTAACCAAAGTTCGGGCAAGTGCCACTCTTTGCAGTTCCCCGCCTGAGAGATTGTGAGTAAACCGATCCAGAAGATCGGCGATATTCATTTCCCCGGCAATTCTGATCACTTTTTCATGGATCTCCCTCCTTTTCAGTTTCCGGCAATGAAGAGGGTATGCAATATTTCCGGACACTGTCATGTTCGGGAAAATTGCATAATCCTGAAAAACAAGTCCTACCTGGCGATCCTGAATCTTTCTAAAGGTTGCATTTTGATTATTTATCCATACTTCTCCTGAATCAGGTATACTGAGTCCGGCAATAAGTTCAAGAAGTTGGGTTTTCCCTGAACCTGACCTGCCCAGTAATACAAAATACTCTCCCTCCTGTATATCAATATTTATATCAGTCAAGGCAAAATTGCCAAGTTTCTTACATATGTTTCTAAGACTCAGCATCATGAGATATAAGCACTTCTTTTTTCTTAAGGGAGATCATTCTGAGCAAAATAAATATCACCAGGGAGACTATAATAAATATAACAGAAGCAGGTCTGGCATACTTGAGTCCGAATGAGCTGAAACGTTCATAAATCAATACCGGGGAAATCATTGGATGATAAGCCACAATCACGACAGCGCCAAACTCACTCATCCCTCTGGCAAACATCATCACAAATCCTGTTGTGACGCTTCTCCAAGCCAAAGGCAGGGAAACAGTAAAAAAGACTCTGCCCTGACTGGCTCCGAGCGTAAGAGCCGCCTTTTCAAGCCGCTCAGGAACTGCGGAGAATCCATCACGGGCCGAGTTTATAAGAAATGGGACGCTTACAAAGGCCATTGCCATTGCTATTCCGGCAGGATTATTTATAAATGAGAGTCCGACAGAGTCTGCAATCTTTCCCAGAAATCCGTCTCTCGATATAAAACCCAGCACTGCAATTCCTGCCGCAGAATGCGGAAGTACAACAGGCAAATCGATAATCCCCTGAACAACCTTCTTAAGAGGAAATTTTTTTCTGGCCAGTAACCAAGCAAGTGGTACGGCGGAGAGAGCCGAAAAAAAAGTAGCGGCAAACGAAACCCAAAGCGTCAGCCATATAGTCTTCTGGATTTCTTTATCACCTGCAGTTTCGATTAATTCTGAGCCGCCAGTGTGGAGAAACATACCTGTTAATGGAGCCAGGATGAAAAGTAATACCAGGGAGGAGAGTGTAAGGAGAATCCAGTTGAACAGATTACTTTTCATTTCATGACCGATCAGATTATTTCCCTTCCAAATAAATCTTAAGTTTATCAGGAATCATTTCAGGTTGCCCGGTACTGAATGGAATAATTGGCTCCTGTCCGTTCCTTTTAAATATTTCCATTCCTTCGCTGCTTAACAGGAAGAATACAAAATCGATGGCGCGATCTTTATTAACAGCATCTGAAAGCACTGAAAGACTATAGTTTATAAAATCACCTTTCACTGTCATCTTACTTCCGGGAGTGCTTCCTGTTACATCGGTTGAAACGGTACTATAAATATCAATATAATCCGGATTTCCAAGGTTAATGTAATCAGGCAGTTCAATGTATTTCAATTCATGCTGAATAGCAACTGATTTGTACTGAAACATATAATCTGCTGCATTTGATTCAACTAGGGCGACAAGATCCACTTCCTTTGGCCTCATGAACTCAATGTTTTTCGAAGCCAGCTTTCCGGTTAGTCCGGGTCTGTCATAATATTTTTCAGCAAGTTTGAATGTAAAGAGGGTTCTGTAACCACATGGATCTGAATCTGGATCAGATCGTGCAAAAATCACATCATCTTTTAAAAGCATATCTATCCAGTTGCCGGTA
>Ga0209668_10001456_pt1 | contig 10136 bp, 9 predicted proteins | sample FrelakmetPLP11PL_FD_187150 | JGI IMG/M metagenome (GOLD analysis project Ga0209668, IMG submission 187150) | Freshwater lake sediment microbial communities from the University of Notre Dame, USA, for methane emissions studies - PLP11 PL (SPAdes)... | ecosystem: Environmental > Aquatic >... | reverse complement strand
ATACCATCCGCACCTATCATCCATATATTGGTCATTATCATACTGCCGGAGTTCCGGGTAGACATGAAATAGATGAATCGCAGGAATTATACTATCCTGCTATCATGAAGGCAATACTGGCAACCGGATTTAAAAACTATGTTGCACAGGAATTTATTCCAGCAGCTACCGATAAGCTTGGCTCTCTTCGCAAAGCCATTCAAATATGTGATGTTTAAAAAATAAAACCGAATAACAACAACCTATGGCTGAACAAACATTCGACGCAATTGTGGTAGGCTCCGGAATAAGCGGAGGCTGGGCTGCAAAAGAGTTAACCGAAAAAGGACTCAAGGTGCTGATGCTCGAAAGAGGCAGAAACATCGAACACATCAAAGATTACGTAAATGCCAATAAAGAGGCATGGGATTTCCCGCACCGGGGAAGAAAAACCCAGGAGATGATTAAAGACTATCCGGTGTTGAACCGCGATTATCCTCTCAACGAAACCAATCTCGACTATTGGGTGAATGAAAAGGAAAGTCCGTACACGGAAGTAAAGCGCTACGACTGGTTCCGCGGTTATCATGTAGGTGGCCGTTCGCTGATGTGGGGTCGCCAAAGCTATCGCTGGAGTGATTTTGATTTTGAAGCCAATGCAAAAGATGGCATTGCTGTTGATTGGCCTGTGCGTTACAAGGATATTGCTCCCTGGTATGATTATGTAGAGAAGTTTGCCGGTATCAGTGGAAACCGCGATGGATTGGTACAGTTGCCCGACGGACAATTTTTGCCTCCCATGGATATGACTTGTGTGGAGAAAGATGCTTCCAAGCGATTGAAAGAATATTATAAAGGTGCCCGTCAAATGATTATTGGTAGAACGGCCAACTTAACGGTAGCGCATGAAGGTCGCACCAATTGTCAGTTCCGCAATAAATGCTGGTTGGGTTGTCCGTTCGGCGCTTATTTCAGTACACAATCCTCAACCTTACCGGCAGCACAAAAAACCGGCAATCTAACGCTCCGCCCCTGGTCGATTGTTACAAAGGTTTTGTATGATAAGGATAAAAAAAGAGCAACGGGAGTTGAGGTGTTGGATGCAGAAAATAATCAAACCTATGTGTATAAGGCGAAAATTATTTTCTTGAATGCGAGTACTTTTAATACTAGCTGGATTTTAATGAACTCTGCTACCGACATCTGGCCCGACGGATTGGGCAGTTCCAGCGGAGAGTTAGGTCATAACATTATGGACCATCATTTGGGTGTAGGCGCTGGTGGAAGAGTGGAAGGGTATGAAGACAGGTATTACTATGGCAGAAGAGCCAATGGTATATATATCCCTAGGTTTAGAAATTTATTTGGCGACAAGCGCGATTATCTGCGTGGATTTGGTTATCAGGGCGGCGCCAGCAGAGAAGGATATCGACATGAAGTGGCAGAAATGAGCATAGGAGCCGCTTATAAAGATGCGCTTACCGAGCCGGGTTCTTGGACAATGGGCATTATGGGCTTTGGAGAAATCATTCCCGATCATGCCAATAAAATCACGTTGGATAAAAATAAAAAGGATAAGTGGGGATTGCCTGTATTATCATTTGATGCAGAATTGAAGGAGAATGAGTTGAAAATGCGGAAAGATATGCAGGAAGATGCCAAAGAAATGCTGGAAGCCATGGGGGTGAAAGATATCAATGGGTATGATGCCAATGGTATTCAGGGTAGAGGAATTCATGAAATGGGAACGGCCCGTATGGGAGCGGATCCAAAAACTTCTGTAGTAAATAAAAACAATCAGGTATGGGATGCGCCGAATGTGTTTGTTACAGATGGTTCGTTTATGACTTCTGCAGCCTGTGTAAATCCATCATTAACTTATATGGCATTTACTGCAAGGGCTGCTGATTTTGCTGTATCTGAATTGAAAAAACAAAATTTGTAATCACCGTTTAATACCTTAATTAATATGAATAGAAGAGAAGCCATATCCAGTGTTACCCTACTATTGGGGGGTACATTATTGGGGGCGGAAGCCTTTTTATCGGGTTGTAAAAATCCTGCAGCAGATGCATCTTTAAGTTTTTCTGCTACCGACATTAGTTTTTTAAATGAAGTAGCAGAAACAATTTTGCCTGCAACTTCTTCACCTGGCGCAAAAGAAGCGAAGGTGGGAGATTTTATGACGGTAATTGTGAAAGATTGTTATGAAGCAAAAGATCAAACAATCTTCAAAGAAGGAATGAATAAATTACAGGAAGCCTGTAAAAAAGCTTCCGGTAAATCTTTTATGGATGCAACACCCGAACAACGGCACGATTTGCTGGTGGCATTAGATAAGGAACAGAAAGAATATCAAAGCAAGAAAAAGCCGGAAGATCCTACTCATTATTTCCGCATGATGAAAGAATTAACGCTATGGGGTTATTTCACATCTGAAATTGGTGCAACCAAAGCCCTGCGTTATGTTGCAGTTCCAGGAAAATATGAGGGATGTATTCCTTATAAAAAAGGAGATAAAGCCTGGGCTACCTAGTAATAGCCATTCCGAAATAATTTATTATAAATCTTATCTAAAAGAACGATATGTCTATCAATAGAAGATCATTTGTAAGAAACGCTACACTGGCTGCTACAGCTGGCTTAAGTTTACCCCTGCTTTCAAAAGCAGTAAGCACCCCTTCCATTGCAGCAGCTGCTGCCCCGCTTCCTTTTGGAATTCAGCTATGGACTGTGAAAGAAGATTTGACAGCGAATGCAAAAGACACTTTGGCAAAGCTTGCTGCATATGGATACAATCAAATTGAAAGTTTTGAGGGTGGCAAGGGAATGTTTTGGGGTTGGAAGCATACTGAATTTAAAAAGTACATGGACGATCTGGGAATGAAAATTGTTTCCAGCCATTGTAATCATCTTGTAAATTTTGAGCAAAAAGCAGCGGAGGCGGCCGAAATTGGCATGGAATATTTGATTTGTCCGTGGAAAGGCCCGCAGAAAAATATTGATGGATTTAAGAAAGCGGCAGAGGAGTTCAATAAAGCAGGAGAAATTTGTAAGAAAAATGGTATCCGGTTTGCGTATCATAACCATGACTATTCGTTTAAACCAATTGATGGACAAGTGCCGCAGGAAGTGATGATGAAAGAAAGTGATAAAGCATTGGTAGATTTTGAAATGGATATTTATTGGGTGGTGGCTGCAGGAGAAGATCCAATGGCATGGTTTAAAAAGTTCCCCGGAAGATTCAAGCTTTGTCATGTAAAAGATCTGAAACAAACCGATAAAGGTCATGAGTCTGTGCAAATTGGCAGAGGCGCTATTGATTTCCCTACTGTATTAAAAGCCGGCATCAAATCGGGCTTAACCCGTTTTATTATTGAGCAGGAAGCTTTTACCGGAACTACACCTATGGAAAGTGCAGTAGCGGATGCTGGCTATATGCGTGGCTTGCGGGTATAACAACAATTATTCAGTATAGCTTAAAAAAATACCACTCAAATCGAGTGGTATTTTTTTATAGTGGGGTGAGGATGTTTTTATACACCTAAACTCCAGCCTTCTCTGTAAGTGCGTTTTACAAACTGGTTGGCTTCATCAAAATTGGTGATGCGCATATTAGGGCCATCCCACATTAGCTTAATATTTCTTCCGGGATAACTTTCTTTACCCTTGCTATCTTTTCTGGAAACATAATAGCTTCTGATTGCCAAATTACCCATCAATACGCTCTCGGTAAGCGGACCGGCAATATCGAAATTAGAACTTAGGTTTTTGGCTTTTTCGCTACCGTATCCTTCTATGGCTGCTTCTACCCAGGCAGCATAGTGGCCTGCATCTCCTTTTGGAACGCGGGCAACCGTTTGCGGAACTTTTGTTTCTGCAGTGCGAGTAGTGGGTAATAATTTTGGTAAAACCCCATAGGTTCCACACATCATTTTTCCCTTGGTTCCCAAAAATATTGCACCATTTCCACCATCACCCATCATTTCATTCGGTTCAAGTTCTTCTGGTCGAACCGGTTGCATTCCTCCATCCATCCAGTGCAACTTTACATCTGGTTTTCCATTTTCACCTTTAAAAGTTAAAGTGATATAAGAAGAAACCGGTCCGGAATCCGGATAAAATCCTCTGGTCCAGTTCTCAACATAAGGAGTAGCTACACTACATTCGGCAGATATCGGATAACCAAGGCCTAATACTGCGAAAGCAGGTGCCATAATATGACAAGCCATATCTCCCAAAGCACCGGTACCATAATCCCACCAGCCTCTCCAGTTAAATGGAATTAATTTATCTACATAATCCCGATAAGGAGCGGTACCCAGCCACAAATTCCAGTCGAGCCCGGCAGGAACCGGAGGCTTTTCTTTCGACCAGGGAATGCCTTGTGGCCATACAGGGCGGTCGGTATAGCAATAAATGGTATGCACATCTCCAATGATGCCAGCATTGTACCAATCTTGCAACTGCCGAACTCCATCTCCGGAAGCTCCCTGATTACCCATTTGTGTTACAACTTTATAGTCGTGAGCCGCTTTGGTTAACACACGCGCTTCATAAATATCGTGGGTTAAGGGTTTTTGTACATACACGTGTTTGTTTAATTGCATGGCACCCATAGCAACAACGGCATGCATGTGGTCGGGAATGGAAACAGAAACAGCGTCGAAATTTTTATTTTCCTTATCCAGCATTTCCCGGTAATCGGTATAGATTTTTGCTTTTGGATAGCGGGAGCGGCTTTTGGCTGTTTGGCGGGAATCTACATCACACAGAAATCCAATTTCTGCTTTGCCGCTTTGATAGAAACTCCAGAGATCGCTTTCTCCTTTACCACCGGCACCAACTCCGGCAACAATTAATTTATCGCTGGGTGCAAGGAAACCCCTTCCTAAAACGTGACGGGGAACAATATAAAATCCGGCAGCTGCCAGTGCAGCATTTTTAATAAAACCCCTGCGCGAATCGGCCTGGGGCTTTTGGGGAAAGTCTTTCTTTTTCATGTGGCAATTTAATTAAACAGTTTTTGGAGGTATGAATGTAACTATTTTATCTAAAAAACAGCACAGATTATCCTTATTTACTTATAGGGAACTGATGTTTTTAAATGGGTCTCTTCATAGCAGAACTAACTGCCGCCATATTTGTTACCTTGTGTAGTAAAATACTGTATATGGAACTTTCTGCACTAACCGATATGCGGAGATATTTTGAATCAGGCATCACGCTGCCCTATGCGTTTCGTAAACAGCAATTGCAATCATTGCAGCGCGCAATTGAGTCTCATGAAGAAGATATATACAAGGCCCTTGCTGCGGACCTGAGAAAAAATCGAGAAGAAGCCTACGCCAGTGAAAATGGCTTTACGCTTGAGGAGCTGAAAGTAACGCTTCGCAACCTGAAAGAATGGATGGCACCCGAGGGAGTTCCTACTAACCTGTTTAATCTGCCTTCCCGAAGCTATATTCGAAAAGAGCCGCTCGGTGTGGTTTTAATCATTGCACCGTGGAACTATCCCTTTCAGCTTTTACTAGCTCCCCTAATTGGTGCGATTGCCGCAGGTAATTGTGCCGTGGTAAAGCCCAGTGAATTTGCGCCTGCTACAGCGGAAGTGGTTGGTAGAATAATTAAGCAGGTATTTCCCCCCGAATATGTTTTGTATGTGGAGGGTGATGGCGCTACTGTAATACCTGATATGATGAAAGGGTTCCGGTTCGATCATGTTTTTTATACCGGCAGTACCCATGTAGGAAGAATCATATATCAACTGGCAGCCGACAAACTGGTTCCTGTAACACTGGAGCTGGGTGGTAAAAGTCCTGCCATTATTGAAAACGATGCTAACCTTACTGTATCCGCTCGCAGAATTACCCTGGCTAAATTTATGAATGCGGGTCAAACCTGTGTGGCACCCGACTATGTGTTGGTACCCGAAAATTTATTAAAACCATTTGCAGAAGCAGTTACCAAATGTATCCATAATTTTTACGGAGAGGATGTTGCCAGCAGTAATGAGTATGGAAGGATCATCAATCAAAAGCAATTCGACCGGATTAGCAGCTATCTTCATTCAGGAACTATTTTATCGGGTGGTAAAACGCAACGCGAAGATTTATTTATCGAGCCAACTTTACTCTCGGATGTTTCGTTGGATGCGCCTGTAATGAGCGATGAAATATTTGGCCCCGTGTTACCGCTCATTCCATATACAACCCGCGAACAGGCAAAGTCGATTATTGCACGAAATCCGAATCCACTGGCATTTTACGTATTTACCGAATCGAAAAAAACTGCCCGTGAATGGCTGGATGCCGTGCCGGCGGGAGGGGCTTGTGTAAACAATGCCAACCTGCATCTTTCTAATATGGATTTGCCATTTGGCGGCATTGGTAATAGCGGCATTGGTAGTTATCACGGGAAACATAGTTTTGCTGTTTTCTCTCATAATAAATCTGTGATGCGAACGCCTACCTGGTTCGATCCTGCTATGAAGTATCCTCCTTTTAAAGGTAAATTGGGGCTGCTGAAAAAATTAATCGGCTAGTACGTTTGATGAGAGCGACTGGTATAAATTGTTGAAGTATGATTAAAAAGATGGGCGTGTTATTGATAATAGTTGCAGCAGCGCTGTACATCATAAAACGAAAAGACATGACGTGGCGACAATCTATCCTTCGTGCGGGATACCCTTTGCTTACGCTAAAAGAAAAGTGGTTCCCCAGCCAACAAAACCGACTAAAAAACGAGGATGCCAGGCAGCCAGCGGTTTCTTTTTATTCGCTACAAGCTAAACGAAATGATGGAAGCGAATTTGTTTTTAGCGAATTGCAGGGTAAAATGATATTGATTGTGAATACAGCGAGTAATTGTGGTTATTCTGCACAATACGAGGAGCTGGAAAAATTACATCAGTTACACAAGAACTTGATTATACTGGCTTTTCCGGCAAACGATTTTAAGCAACAGGAGAAAGGCAGCGATGCAGACATTGCTAATTTTTGTAAGGTTAATTACGGAGTGAGTTTTCCGCTGATGGGCAAAACAAGTGTAGTAAAAGGAAGCGCTCAGCATCCGGCTTTTCAATGGCTATCGGATGCTGCTAAAAATGGCTGGTGCAATAAAGCGCCTGTCTGGAATTTTAGTAAATATGTGATAAATAAAGAGGGGGTACTTACTCATTTTTTCTCACCGCAAGTATCGCCTTTATCGGATGAAGTGGTAGCGGCTATTCAGTAGTAGAATCAAATTGAATTTTACACCGGACACTTCTCATGATAATTAATCAGCTCTATCGGCATCCGCTCAAAATGATAGCCCTGATAAGTTTGATATACTTCATCTAATACACCCAATATTTCCGCTTCCGTCATAAGGGTAACCAGTTTACCCCGAAATTCTTTTATGTTGGGTAACCCTTTTAGGTAATTGGCATAATGTCTTCTCATTTCAAAAATACCCACCATCGGCCCTTTCCATTCCAGAGATTTGCGTAAATGTTTTTTACAAACTGCGATTCGCTCTTCCAATGTTGGAGGCGCCATCAAAGTGCCTGTTTGTAAATAGTGTTTGATTTCCCGGAAAATCCATGGATACCCAATCGCCGCCCTTCCAATCATAATGCCATCTACCCCATACCTGTTTTTGTATTCGGCGGCTTTTTGCGGACTATCAATATCTCCATTACCAAATATGGGAATATGGATGCGGGGATTGTTTTTTACTTCGGCAATCAACGACCAGTCGGCCTGGCCTTTATACATTTGCGATCTCGTTCTGCCATGAATGGCCAAGGCTTTAATTCCAACATCTTGCAAACGCTCGGCTACCTCAACTATATTTTTGCTTTGCTCATCCCAGCCGAGTCGGGTTTTTACAGTAACCGGTAGCTGCGTGCTTTTAACAACGGCACTGGTTAGCGAAACCATCAGGTCGATATCTTTTAATACCCCCGCTCCGGCACCTTTGGTAACCACTTTTTTAACCGGACAACCGAAATTGATATCCAGCAAATCGGGGTGCACGGTTTCCACAATAGCGGCACTTAATGCCATCGCTTCTTCATCTCCCCCAAAAATTTGAATCCCTACCGGACGTTCCTCTTCAAAAATATCCAGTTTCTGTCGGCTCTTCAGGGCATTGCGAATTAAACCCTCACTGCTGATGAATTCGGTATACATGAGATCGGCACCATTGTCTTTACACACCGCCCTAAAAGGTGGATCACTTACATCCTCCATAGGTGCCAATAATAGCGGAAAATCAGGCAGTTGTATCTTGTTGATGGTTACCATTCAATAGAATTCGATTAAAAAATAAAACATGCTTATCTTACATCGAATTTGCAAAGGTAAGGTGTTGCCGTAATTGTATGATATATTCAAAGAAACTCATTCATCAATATCCCTCTCAATTAGCCCTGCTGCTGGCATTAACCGGTGGCTGTTTTATTCTGAGCGGAATAGTGCTCGCCCTGCTGGGGAATCTTATTTTTCATGTACCCCTGGCTTCCCTTCCGGCAATTATGATGCAGAAAGAACATGCAAACTGGGCAAGATTGATTAATACCATTGTTGCAGCAGTATCTTTCGGATTGCCCGCAATTATACTGGCATTCATCATTAGCAGTACCCCCTTTCAATATTTAGGATTCAACTCTAAAATGCAGCTTCGCCAATTGGGAATCGTGGTAATTATTACTATTGCTTCCATCCTATTGGCGGGTGCATTAGCTGAGCTCAATCAGCAAATACCCCTACCAAAAGAATGGGCTATTCGTGCAAGAGCGATGGAAGCGGAATATCAAAAATCGGTATTGGCTATGGCCTACATGCCCAATTTTGCTCATTTCCTATTTGCAATGCTTACAGTAGCGGCTGCTCCTGCTATTTTTGAGGAGTTGCTTTTTAGAGCGGGGTTGCAAACCATATTTATAGGGGTAACCCGCAGTCCATTTTGGGGTATACTCATTACAGCCATATTATTTAGTGCGATTCATTTTTCCTATTATGGATTTATTCCCAGAATGGCACTAGGAGCTTTACTGGGGTTGGTATATTATTATGGAAAGAATATCTGGCTCAATATCTTCTTCCATTTTTTAAATAATGCCATTATAGTAGTGCAGTTGTATGTTGCCGGTTTATATGGAAAATCCATTGAAAAAACAATGGATGAAAAAATGCCTGTTTGGTGGGGTATTGTTGCCGGGGTATTGCTGGTGTTCTTGTTTCAACAGTTTCGGAATTTATCATCTCCCTATTGGAGCACACCTCCTTCTTTATTTAAGCTAAATCAGCAACATGAATCAGCCCCGCTGGATTAGAATATTTGAAACCCGTAACCTGGCTGAAGCATCTATCGTGCAAGGTTTGCTGGAAGAAAATGGGTTGCCTGTTCAGGTATTGAATAAACAGGATAGTTCTTATCTGATGGGATATGCCGAAATTTATGTTCCGGAAACCTGCTTGCCGGCAGTAGAAATGATTTTGGCAGGCAACTACCTCAATTAAAGATCTGTAATAAAATGGCATTACAAATCCCAGTCCTTAAAACACGTGCAATCACAGCAGTTATTTTTGTTGCTGTAATGCTTACCGGTTTGTTTTGGAGCAAATGGAGTTATCTCCTTTTGTTTTCTATAATCCACTGGGGCTGCTGGTTCGAATACAAGCAATTGCTGCTGAAAATCGACCCCACCTATAAAAAATTAAATAGCATTCATCATAATAGCATGCAACTTGCCGGATGGGGTTTCTTGTTATGGGGGGCAGATGATCATTTCCGAATCGGTGAGTTGATTGTACCGCAATTGGGTGGTTCCATTACTTTGGCTGCAGCCCTACTTTTTGTGGTGAACGAAATGCTGAGAAATAAGGAGCTCAATTATCGGTATCCATTTTATGCAATCGCTGGATTTATGTATATATCTGTGGCTGGTTACTGTATGATGCATTTTTACGGATTTACAATTAGCCCATCGTTACCTAATCCCGCTCCCTTAATACTACCCTTGATCATTATTGCCACCATCTGGATCAATGATACAATGGCCTATTTGGTTGGTTCACTCATCGGCAAAACTCCTTTGTCTGCTATTTCTCCTAAAAAAACCTGGGAGGGAACCATCGGAGGCACCGTTCTGGCCATCGCTGTAATTA
>Ga0209668_10001455_pt1 | contig 10137 bp, 7 predicted proteins | sample FrelakmetPLP11PL_FD_187150 | JGI IMG/M metagenome (GOLD analysis project Ga0209668, IMG submission 187150) | Freshwater lake sediment microbial communities from the University of Notre Dame, USA, for methane emissions studies - PLP11 PL (SPAdes)... | ecosystem: Environmental > Aquatic >... | reverse complement strand
TATTGATGATAACACTGTTACTATCAGATATCGCGATTCGATGGAACAGGAACGAGTAAATATTTCTGCTGTTAAAGAGATTATTTCAGAAAAAGTAAGCATTGGCACCCTCCTGAAAAAGCTATAGGATGCAAAAGGTTCTGATAGTGACTTATTACTGGCCACCCGGCTCAGGAGCCGGAGTGCAGAGGTGGCTAAAGTTTTCAAAGTACCTTCCCCAATATGGCTGGGAACCAGTCATACTTACAGTGGACCCGGATTTTGCGGCTTTCCCTGTAACTGACTTTTCACTACTCAGTGAAGTTCCTGACAATCTGGTTGTTCACAAAACAAAGGCAAGAGATTATTTCAGATTTTATAAAAAGGATAAATCAAAGATTCCTTCGGCAGGCTTTGCAGTTGATGAAAAAAAGGGTATTGTAAGCCATATTACAAGGTTCTTAAGGGGTAATTTTTTTATTCCTGATCCGAGAAGGGGATGGAACAGGTTTGCTTTTAAAAAAGCATGCGAAATTATCGAAACGCAAAAAACAGACCGTGTTATCACAACAAGCCCCCCTCACTCTACACAGCTAATAGGCCTGAAACTGAAGAAAAAATACCCGGGAATTCGATGGATCGCTGATCTGCGTGACCCCTGGACCGATATTTACTACTACGATAAATTTTACCCCACCTTTTTACCCCGAAGGATTGATTCGGCTTATGAAAAAAAAGTCCTGAAATCTGCAGACAGAGTAATTACAGTAGGAAATTCGCTTAAGGAATTATTCTGTTCAAAGATTACAGATATTGGAGAAAAGATCGAAGTGATTTCTAATGGCTATGATAAAGAAGATTTCTCCGGACTGACCGTCTCGAAACCTGATATATTCACAATTTCATATGTAGGAACACTGTCTGGGTCATATCCAATAAGCGGATTTCTTAAAGCGCTTAAACCATTAATTGAAAAAGGAATAAGCTTCAGGCTCAGGTTTACCGGGGTAGTATCTCCGGAACAAAAAGAATTGATAAATTCAGCTTCAGGTCAGTCAAATATTGAATTCATTCCCTACTCTGCCCATTCTACAGCTGTAAGAAATATGCTTGAGGCAAGCGCTCTTCTTCTTATTATACCCGATCATATTAGTTCCAGGAGCATTATCACCGGGAAGCTGTTTGAATATCTTGCGTCGGGAAAACCGGTAATCTGTCTTGGGCCCGTTAAAGGCGATGCGGCAGAGATCCTGAAGGAAACAGGTCACGGGAAAACTTTTAACTATGATGATTCCGAAGGAATTTCGGAATATCTTATCTCTCTTTCTTCAAACCCGGAGATAACCGAAAAAGTCTCTCATACAATCTACTCCAGAGAAAACCTGGTTAAAAAAGTAATTACATTATTGTCGTAGATCAATAAAGAAATCCATAAACCACGGATTTATACGGAGTTTTCGCGGAGTTACTCTTTTTTGAACTTTGTGATACTCCATATTACTCAGTGAAACTCGTGGTTAAAAAACAATCAGTCAATCCTGCAAAATATTTTTACCTTTATTGGCACTAAAAGAAAATCCGGATCAGAATATGAATATCGGAGTTGTTGTTGACAATGAACTTAATGACGATAAACGTGTCCTCAGAGAAATTGAGATCTTAAAGGAAGCAGGTTATCAGATCTTTGTTTTGTGTTTCAGCTTTGATAATAAATCATATGGCACTTTCGAAAATATAAATGTTACCAGGATCCGGATAAGTAAAAGATTAAAAGATTTATTATTCTTCTTCCTGAATTCATTTCCTGCCTATGAATGGATGTGGGGCAGGAAGATCGGGAAATTCATAGCCCTCAATAAAATCAATATTCTGCATGTCCATGATCTCTATATGGCAAAATCAGGCTGGTCAGGAATAAAAAGATCAGGCAGCTCAATTTCAATGATACTTGACCTTCATGAAAATTACTCATTTGCTGTAACAACTTACAACTGGACAAAAGGATTTCTAAGGAATCTGATCGCGCAACCGAAAAAATGGAAGAAGAAAGAAAAAGTGCTTCTCGGCTATGCGCAGAAAATTATAGTTCTCAGTGAGGAATTCAGGGATCATCTGCTTAATGAATATAAATTCCTGAATCCGATGCAGTTTTGTGTTCTGCCAAATGTTCCTGACCTGGATCAGATGGAAAACTATAGAACACATAGCAAAAATGTCGTATTTAGTAAGAAAGCTCTTGTTATTCTATATTTTGGAGTGGTCGCAGAACGAAGAGGGATTTTCAATGCATTAAATTCATTCAGGGAAGTAATCAAAAAGGGGTATTATGCCGATTTTCTCATCATAGGGCCTGTTGATAAGAAGGACAGGAAAAAGTTCCATGACAGTATCTCATCTCCTGATATACAAGGCAGGATAACATATATACCATGGATAGACCTTTCTGAGCTACCGGCATATTTAAGTTTAAGCGATATTTGTGTGGCACCTTTCCTGAAAAATCCGCAGCACGAATCTGGGGTGGCAAACAAAATATTTGATTATATGGCCGGAGGAAGACCTGTTATTGTTTCTGATTGCCTGCCTCAGCAAAAACTTATTGAGAAATATGAATGTGGCCTTGTTTACCGAAATCAGACAGAATTGACTTCTTCAATAATAAAACTTCTTTCTGATGAGAGGCTGCGAATTGCTATGGGAGATAAAGGACTTAGGGCTATCTTAAACGAATTTAACATAAAGAAAAGGAAGTCAGATCTTCTGGAAGCCTACAAGCTGGTGTTAATAAATTAACAATGAGAAAGAACATTCCCTCAAATTGTCTGAAGATATTAATCGACCTGTTTTTCCTGCCGGTCAGAAAAAACAAGACACTTCTGAAATATGTTCTTAACCATTCTTTACACGATGAAATTGAGAAGATGTCGAATTCAGGAGCTTTATTTCCGCTTAATCATATTCATCAGAGTATCAGGCTCTCCCGGAAACTTCTGCATAAGGATTTTATAATTCTTGATATAGGAGGAGGAATAGGTGCCTCGGTGAAACTCTTCACCGATAATTTTCCTGACAAAAAGATTATTGTATTTGAACCGGTTGAAGAAAGCTTTAAAGCAATAAAAAAAAGGTTCCCGGACAATTATAATATTGAATTTGTTAAGGCTGCAGCAGGTAATGAAAATACAGAAAAAGAGATTAACATTGCCGCAAGGATAACATCATCCTCGCTTCTGCCACTTGAAGCTGATCCAAAAAGCGACGTCTTTAATGAAGAGTATCTTGGACAGAAAAGGGTTGAAAAAATCAGAATTATAAGGTTGGATGATTTTCTTGCTAACAACCATGATGAGTTTGGAATATTGAAGATTGACGTTCAGGGATTTGAAATGGAAGTCCTTAAAGGAGCAGCAAAGACTCTTAAAAGGACAGATATTATAGTACTGGAAGTCAATAATCATTATGGATACAAGGGCTCAGCAAAATATTATGAAATAGATAAATATCTCAGAGAAAACAATTTTTCCCTCTATAATATTTTTCCGTCAGTTATTGACGGAGGCAGACTAAAGGAATGGGACATGATTTATATGAATAGTTCAGCTCAATGCGTGTCGGAGTAGTTGAAATAATGGAAACCGGTCATATCACTCTTGCAGAAACGCTCTGCAGGATATTTTGCTGCGATCCGGGAAACAAGGTATACCTTTTCATTATTGAAAAACATGCGGAGAACCTTGGGTTCCTGTGCACCATTTATCCTAATCTGGATATAGTTGTAAAGGATCCGGGAACAGAGATCTGCATATTCCTGAATGAGACAGGAGAATATAGGCTTGACCGTCTTTATATTGTTACACTTACAAAATATTATTTCAGATTTTCAAAATTGAACCTTAGAACAAGCCTGTTTCTGACAATTCATAATATTGATGAATGGTTCGGTAATTCTTTTATAAGATCAGTGAATAAATTTCTTTATTCCATTTCAGGTACTACCAGTGTGAATCTGTGGATTTACTTTTTCAAGGTTAACTTTGTTTTCCCACACCTGAAAAGAGCTATTCTGAGGAAGGTGAGCCAATCTGATGGCCGGCTGGTTGTCCTTTCCGGATCGCTTCAGAAAAAACTGATAAGTCTGAATATCACAATCCCTTCAGAAATCGTTCCCTTTTCGATATTTGATCCTTCACTTATAACAACAGACACTCCTGAAGATGCACCCTTGCGCATTTGCGTGCCCGGAATTTTATCTCAGTACAGAAGGAATTACATGGATCTGCTCGACCTTATTGAAAAGAAACTTGATAAATATAAGAGCCTTTTCATTTTAGATCTGCTCGGTGGAGTTCACACCGACAACCAATTTGACAATCCACATTTAATATTAAAAAGGATCGATTTACTTAAGAATAAGGGATTTTCAATAATTGATCACAGGATTCAATTTATTCCACCCCTGGAATATAACAAGGAGCTCGCAAAATCGGACATCATTCTTGGTAACATGAATGTAGTGCTGAACAAGTACAGCGTATATGGAAAGACCAAAGAGACAGGGATCCCTTTCGCCATGATAAGGGCTGCAAGACCAGGTATCGTGCCGGATACTTATCCCGTTCCAGAAGAACTGTCATCTAGCACCCTGGTTTATAGCAGCTTTGAAAACCTTGGAGAAATCCTGATAAATCTGATATCAAATAGTTTGATTGTTAAAGATCTGAAGAACAAGGCACTTGAGAATTCAAAAAGGTTTACTCCTGAATCAATTTATTACAGTATTTGTGAAAAATATATTCATTGAATTCCAAAACAGAAAAACCTATGCGTAGGATAAACCGTTATATTCCTATCCGGATCCAGAATTATTTCTATGAAAGAAAAGAGGCTTTTTTGAACCAGGTGGAGTATACGCATTGGGAATCAAATGGATATCCGATTCCACCTCCTCATTCAGCCAAGCAGATGATAATTCAAAAATATGCAAAGCAGAACTCCTGTGATATTCTTATTGAAACAGGGACCTATCTGGGAGATACCGTATATTCTCAGAGGAAAAACTTCTCACAGATCATTTCAATAGAATTAAGTTCACGTCTTTTCAAAGCAGCTCAGAATAGATTTAAGGATCACTCTCATATTAAAATCCTTTATGGAAACAGTGGGAAGGTGCTTCCTGAAATAATGCCCGGAATAGCCACCAGGTCGCTTTTCTGGCTTGATGGGCATTATTCAAGCGGAAAAACTGCCAGAGGGGAAAGAGAAAGTCCAATCTTTGAGGAGCTACAGGCAATTTTCAGTAACAATGAACTTTGTCATGTTATTCTTATAGATGATGCAAGATTGTTTAATGGGAAAAGGGATTATCCTACAATTGAGGAACTTAAAACTTATATTTATGAGAAGAATCCTGATTATAAAATTATCCTGGAATCAGATATTCTAATACTTACAAAATTATAAATGAAATTACCTGTGACCCGATTAATTAAGAACTTCAAAGGGGAAAATGCTTAACTCACTGAAAATATCTTTAAGGGACAGCATGGTTTACGGATTTGGAAATATCGCCGTAAAAATTATCGGTTTTATTTTGATCCCATTATATACTGATCCTAAATATTTTACAGTTGATGATTTCGGAGTCATAGCCCTTCTCGATATCTCTGGCCTTGTCTTAATCTCAATTATGGCTTCAGCCCTTCCTCAAAGCCTTATGAGGTGGTATTGGGACAAGGACCATGTCAAGAACCAGAAGGAGATTTTCTTTATGTCTCTTTCACTTCAGATTTTTGTAAGTCTGTTGTTTATAATCTTTCTGATACCTGTCGCACCCAAAATCTCGGCAATTATTTTTGGCACTGAAAAATGGAGTTTTTCCCTGAAAATGCTGATTCTCTCTACAGCCTTTCAATCAATTAACAACATAATAAATACATTGATGAGGGTTCAGTCGAAATCATTACTTTTTTCAGTTGCGAATATTTCAAAACTTGTTATAGTACTTTTCATGACGCTTTTTCTTATAATCCGAAAAGAAATGGGGATTGCTGGAATATATCTTGCGCAGGTGACAGGTAACCTTGTTTTCATAATTTTCTTATCGGGTTACACTGTAAAAAACTGTATCCCCTCATTTAATTTTAAGGTTTTAAAATCGATGACAGGTTTTGGATTCCCACTTATGCTGGCAAATTTTGCAAGTGCCTGTTTTTCAGCAATCGACCGATACTCATTGAATTATATGGATTTGATGAAATATGTTGCACTATATTCCCTTGCTTTTAAGATTTCAAGCGTTCTCAGACTTGTAATTGTTGATTCAATTAAGATGGCTGTATCACCAATGATTATCAGAAAGATAGATAATCCCGACAATATGAGGTTCTATGCAAAAACAAATCTCTATTCATCTTTTGTACTAATGACCGGAGTAATCGCTATTTCCCTGTTCTCATATGAAGCTATTAAAGTGATATCCAGGTCCGCTGAATTCTGGCAGGCATTTATAGTAGTACCGCTTTTATCAATTTCCGTATTCTTTGTAAATATGAGAGAGACAACCGGAATAGGATTGACCATAAAGAAAAAGACATGGGTAATCGGGATCATAGTTGCCTTTTCCAGCGTCCTGAATATTATTCTGAATATTCTGCTTATTCCAATGTTCAACATTATGGGAGCTGCAGCGGCAACAATTGCAACAAATCTATTTTACTGGTATGCCTGTTATCATTTTTCACAGAAAGCATTTTTCATACCATATGAAATCTCTAAAATTATTCTGATCCTCATTACCGGAACACTCTTGTCTTTCTCAGGTCTTCTTTTAACCGATATGCAGCTGCTTCCGCGCCTTATAATTAAAACAATGATACTTATGAGTTTCCCCGTTATCCTTTATTTTCTTAAATTTTATGAACCTGCTGAATTAAAGGCAATAAAAGGATTCATCATAAAATGGTCCAGTTTAAGAAAGTTCGGAGAAAATATACGGTCGCTTAAAAATATCGGGGATACTATTTGATTTAGAAAAGTTCTTATAGTCCGACAATCTGAAATCAAATAAATACTTTTACCATTTAAAAGAAAAGAAAAAATTCACAGATCTATGGAAATCAGAAACAAATTCAGAGCAGTTTTGCCACATCTTTTTGCAGTTGCTTTATTTATAGTTATCGCATTTGCATATTTCTATCCTGTGCTGGAAGGGAAGGTGCTTAAAGCCAATGATTCCACTGTTTCAACAATCAATTCAAAGGAGATCAGGGATTACCGCGAGAAATTTAATAAAGAACCTCTCTGGACAAATTCAATTTTCAGCGGGATGCCGGCATATCTTATTTCTGCAAAATTCCCCGGTAATCTCATGAAATATGCCGATAACCTGCTGAGGATACTTAAAATGCCCGTATCTGTTCTCTTTCTTTCGATGGCTGGATTTTATTTTCTGCTATTGCTTTTCGGTGTTAACCAATGGCTATCTGTTGCCGGTGCAATCGCATACGGATTCTCATCATTCTTCTTTCAGATATTAGCAGCGGGTCATAATACACAGGCTATAGCACTTGCATACATGGCTCCGATGATCGGCGGAATATATTACACTTACCGACATGATGCTATTAAAGGAGCACTACTGACAGCATTTATGCTGACCCTTGAGATCCTTTCAAATCATCCGCAGATAACATATTATGCAATGATTATCCTGATTATATTTCTCATAACCGAATTCATTTATTCATTAAGGGAAAAGCAAATTCCTGAATTCGTGAGAAGATCAGCCATTCTTATTATCCCGTTCATAATTGCGATAGGCATAAATTTCGGAAATCTTTACACAATCTATGAATATGGAAAGTATTCAATAAGGGGAAAATCGGAATTGAAAACAGAATTTAAAAATGTATCTTCCGGACTTGACAGAGACTATATCACATTCTGGAGTTATGGTGTTGGTGAAACGATGAATCTTCTGATCCCGAACTTTAAAGGAGGTTCCAGTAAACCATTTAATAAGGATTCCGAAACTGTTAAAGCGTTAAGACAGAACAATGCCGGATCATATGTCAATCAGGTTTTGAGGTATTGGGGAAATCAACCGGGAACCGACGGACCTCATTATGTCGGGGCGATAGTGGTGTTTCTTTTTGTCCTTGGTCTGATCGTTATAAAAGGCAGAGAAAAATGGTGGCTTTTAATAGCAACAATCTTGTCAATTATGCTGGCCTGGGGCAAAAACTTTATGCCTTTTACCAACCTTTTTATTGATTATTTTCCGGGGTATAATAAATTCCGTGCCGTTACTATGACCCTGGTTATTGCCCAGTTTTGCATTCCTCTTCTTGGATTCCTTGCGTTACGAGAGTATTATAACGGGAAACTATCAAAAAAGGAGATGCTTAAGGGAATTAAACTGGCTGCCGGGATTACAGGGGGAATTGTACTGCTTGTTCTTCTTATCCCGGGTATTGCAGGATCATTTTTAAGCACATATGAATCTAACCTGCCGGGATGGCTCTCATCTGCCCTCATTACCGACAGAAAAAATCTGTTGAGGACCGATAGTTTCAGATCATTTATTTTCATTCTGCTTGCAGCTGGTTCAATATTTGGATTTGTAACCGGGAAACTGCGAAAAGAGCATTCCATACTTGTAATTGCATTCCTGATTACCGTCGATTTATGGAGTACTGGAAAAAGATATTTAAATGCAGAAAGGTTCGAAAGACCGTCAATAATTCAGAAGACATTTGTTCCATCAGTTGCTGACTTGAAAATACTGGAAGATAAATCATATCACAGGGTTCTGAATCTTAACGTTTCAACATTCAATGATAATTCACCCACATCTTATTTTCATAAATCGATTGGGGGCTATCATGGGGCCAAACTACAAAGGTACCAGGAGCTGATTGACTCCTCAATAATCAGGGAACTTGCATTAATTCAGACTTTATCCGAAAGAGCGAGCTCAATCGATGATCTTTTGCCAGCCTTTAAAAACACTTCTGTACTTAATATGCTGAATACCAAGTATGTTATATATAATGCAGAAGCTCCCCCACTAGTCAATCCGAATGCTATGGGGAATGCCTGGTTTGTCGAAAGGGCGATTATTGTTGAAAATGCTAATCAGGAACTGATGGCATTAAAAACTATTGATCCAAAAAATGAGACTGTAATTGATACAAAATTTAAGGAAAGTATTAGTGAATTATCGTACACGGTTAAGGATAGTGAAAGTATTGACCTTGTTTCATATAAACCCAATGAACTGGAATACACTTACAGCGCTGAGGGTGCCAGACTTGCTGTTTTTTCAGAAATTTATTACCCAGCTGGATGGAAATGTTTTATTGATGGCAAAGAAAGCAAATACTTCAGGACAAACTACGTCCTGAGAGGAATGATAGTTCCGGGAGGAACTCATCGGGTTAGATTTGCATTTGAGCCTTCGTCCTATATGACCGGAAATAAAATATCTCTTGCCAGTTCAGTAGTATTAATTCTTCTTACGGTCGGTTTCTTTACTTATTCCTGTCTCAGAAAGTCAAAGTCAGAATAGATGATCAGTCATAAATTGTGTCCGCTTTGCACCAGCAGTAAAATATCCTTATACCTAAAGTGTACTGACCATCTTATAAGCAAAGAGGAATTTGATCTCATCAGGTGTTCTGAATGTGGATTTGTCTTTACCAGGGAATATCCCGATGAGCAAGATATTGGAAAGTATTATGAAACTGAGGATTATATTTCCCATGATGACAGAGCAGAAGGAGTTTTAAACAAGATTTATCTTTGTGCAAGAAATGTTATGTTGCTCAGGAAAAAGCAGATTGTTGAAAATGCGACCGGTAATAAAAAAGGGAGAATTCTTGACATAGGTTGCGGGACCGGATACTTTGCAGGCACGATGAAAAAAGGAGGGTGGGAGGTAACAGGTATAGAGCCGAATAAAAAAGCACGTGATTTTGGTTCCAGGATGTTTGCTATTGATGTACTGAGTCCTGAGGGGATTTCCGGATTGCATGACGGAAGTTTTGATGCTGTCACAATGTGGCATGTTTTGGAACATTTGAATGATCCTTTTGATTATGCAGCAGAAATCCTGAGGCTTCTAAAACCAGCTGGCTTGTTTTTATCCGCTGTTCCAAA
>Ga0209668_10001454_pt1 | contig 10140 bp, 4 predicted proteins | sample FrelakmetPLP11PL_FD_187150 | JGI IMG/M metagenome (GOLD analysis project Ga0209668, IMG submission 187150) | Freshwater lake sediment microbial communities from the University of Notre Dame, USA, for methane emissions studies - PLP11 PL (SPAdes)... | ecosystem: Environmental > Aquatic >... | reverse complement strand
CGATGATTGGATGAGCTCACGTGGTGGCAAAGACCATCTGCGATTGTTCATCAATTCGTTCAGTTTGGGACTGGGTATCTCCGACAGTGGATTTCGAGCTATGTGGTCAGAGAATGGAATCGATCCCAAAAAGCAGACCGAGTACGATATTAAGTTCGCACTCTCCAAAAAATACAAAGTCTCGTCTTGCCACAAGATGCAACAACTGGTGCAGGGATTCGGAAAATCCTCAGAAGGATATTTTTCCGGTTGTCCATTCGTTCATAGCCGATCGCGTGTGCCCAACATTGAAGACTGTGGGATAGACGAGAACAAAAAATCCCCGATCGAACAGTGCAGAGACTATATGCAAATCAACAACGACCTGTTTATTACCAAAAATCCCGTCGAAATGACGCAGCGCGCGCTCTTGTCTGCTGCCAGGTATTCTTTTTTTTTTGGGGGTGGGGTACAATTCGTTTTCATGCTTCTTTGTTGCAGGAATCGCAAAGGTGCGAATGTCGAAGTTGTGCGGCTCGGAAAAATGACCAAGCCACACATTCCCATCAAGATGGAGACTCAGTAAGGATGGCACAGTCGCACGTGCAGAAAGTTTACAATCAGCGAACCTATGATACGAAAGAGCTGTCCTTTATTGGAGAACAGTTTCGCGACATCTGTTCTGCATTAAAAAAGGTTGTATTTGAGCAGTTGCTTTCGCCGAAGCATGATGCATCCAACTGCCCTGATTTTGTGTTGGATCTCGCCTGTGGTCAAGGATGCGACACGAAAAAAATTCTTTTTTGGCGCCCAAAAGAAACGAAATACGTAGGAGTAGACTACAGCGATGTGGCCATCAAAGTCGCTCAAACTCGAAACCCAAAGCAGAACTATGTTTTGGCAAATATAAACGACCAAAAACAGTCATGGACCCAACTACTGCCACACCCTCCACCTCGACAAACGATGCTGGTGTGCTGCAATGCAATCCACTATCTCGACTGGGAGCTTTTTTGGACACGAGCGAGGTTCTTTGGTCCCACGTACATGCTGCTTTGGTACGTAGACGCTGAGTACCTGGATGCCAATCTTGCGGTGTTTGAAAACCACCCATGGTTTCAAATGAGGCCAGCAAAAACCAAGAATTCGTACATGGTAAAGCTTCCTGGTGTGCTCTCAGAGCACGTGGAGGAAAGAAAAATTTACCCAGCACAGATCAAAGAGGTTTGTGAGCGTCGGTGGGGTCAAAATCGAGTCATCGTGCAACAGCGCAGTTTGTACGACTGTTTGGAACTGTTTAAAAGTCACCCTCTGTTGTCTTCTTTTTCGAACAATTTAATCGACCCTGCAGTGCTCACACTGTGCAAATTATACAAAACTTGTATCATTAAATTTATTTACTCGTATTCTGAAATCCAGCGCTTATCAAAGCAGGATTAGTTGTAGAGAGTTGTGCGACAAACTTCTTGAGCTGTTGCGCTAAATCATCGAAAAGTTTTTGCTCAGTTTGGGTTTGATCTGGTGCTGGGGCTGGCGGTGGTGGCGGTGGATGTAGTGGATCTGATGCATGCGAATGAGGATGCAATGGCAGCGGGTCTTCTGGATAAAAAACGAAAGGTCGCGGAGAGTATGCAGGGTCGAGATCCTCAATCGATGGTTTTGTTGGTGAAGATAGAAATGGAGACGATGTTTGCGCCTCTCGTTTTTGTTTTTTTGGGCTGCGAAGAGAGCTGTTCTTCGTTTTGTCACGCTCTTCACTTCTTCTGTTTTCTGGCGAAAAGGAAGACGATTTTTCCCATCGACTTCTTTTTGTCCCACGCTCTGAAGCTCGGGTATCGTCAAGTTGGCGTTTCTTGCTATTGTCATTGTCACGACGATGATCATGATGACGATGATGATATTCACGTTGGCGTGGAATCCGATCGTGATTCTTCGAATGAGTCGGGTACTTTTTTTGTTCCATCATGACTTGCTCGTCTTGGATGGACCTGTAGCCGGGTGGCTTTTTTGGAATGCGCATGCGAGGCTGTGCAGCAGCAACGGTATGACCAGCCGCGAACGTGCTGGATGAGGATGATGAGGACGATGACAACGCCCTTGTGGCGATACCCGAAACGCTCGTAGAGAAGGTTGGAGATAGGATGGAAATTGTTGGCCGTTTTTGGTCTGTGTACAGAAAAAGTTTTTTACTTTTTGTTTGTGCAAATGTCATGGGATTCACAGGAAGAAGCGCTTGCACTCCAAATTCTTGAAAGATATCGTCATCGACAGCGACAAGAGCCTTGTCATTTTCCGGTTTGGGCAAAAAAGGCAACCAACGAGAAATCAATGCGTTCGTTGGAGGAATCTTGAAAATGTACTTTGGAGGATCCGCTTTGGCCAGCAAACAAGGATGCAATTTCGTGAGCGACATGACGATGGCCGACAAAAAAAGTGCAACTTTTCACCAAACGGATTACTTTTTGGCTTGTCGATTGGAAAAAACTTGCTGAAGCCAAAAGTGCTAGTTTTTATCCAAAAAGTAAACAATTTTTGTTTTCTCATACCAGAATGTCCGCAACAGCTCAGCAGCAGCAGCAGCCAAATACATTAATTCGTCATCCCGACTTTACACTGGAAAAGTTGCGCGAGCGGTATGCGGCTTGGTGTGGAAAGGTCATCTACGATCCTGGTGCTAAGGACATTTTGCCACCTCTCCATGTGCGCTCGGAAGAAGTCAAGCACATCCAGGATGAAAAAAAGCACTTGTTTGCGTTCAAGGGGTTTCACAGCATTGCTGGAAAAGACTTCTACATTGATCTCGTCACAAACCGCCTCACAACAGTGATGTTGCGACTTGTGAACTTCTACCCGTATTTCGACTTGCGCGTACGGCTGCCGACAACGCTAGACGATGATACGGAATGCTCATGCGATGACGTACTTTTTGTTGTGAATCTGGCGTACCTCGAAGCGGACGAAAAGTACATGGAAAGCAAGGAAGAGCGGGAAAAAAACCCTGCAGTGAAACGCGTTAGCGAGTATTGCGGACGACTTTTACCAGAGTACCGACTCAATCCATTCGCGCGCATCTTCCGATTGTACTTTCGCGATATGTCTGTTTGGCAAAAGTGTCGCGAGCTAATCGCCAAAAATCGAATTCGTCTGGGCAAGACCAGAGTGCTTACGATGTACCACGAACACGACAAATATTCTCCGTCTGTCATGTTTTTGGAGCAAACAAAGTTGCAATATCAACATCACCTGGAAGTTGATGCGCGCAAAATCGTGTGGAAATCAATTGACGCCCCGGAAGCATATGGCGGACATGCACACCCCAAATCCTGGAACGAAGATCCCGACGAGGATGATCCTTTTTTTATTAACAACGACGAAGCACCCGATTCATTCCGCTTACCGAGCATAGAAGAAGAGCTCGATACGCTTGGTTACGATGATCATCATACAGATAATGATGATGATGAGAAAAAAGAAGTACAGTCGGTATGTATGTATGTGTATTTTGTTTTTCTCCTTTATGTACGTGCTCACTACTCTCTTTGGCCTTCACAGCGCGAGATGAATGTTGACGCTGGAGATGATTTTTCGATGCACACAAGCCACGAAAAAGAAGACCATGATATGTATGACGATGACGACGACGAGGGATCAAAGAAGAAGAATAAACGATCCCGTTTCGAAGACGAGGAGGAGCGGCGTGCCAAGTGGGAGAAAAAGCGGGAGCTTGACAAAAAGAAGCGCGCGCAATTGCAAAAACGCCGGCGGCAGACCACTGCGGTTTTAGAAGGCGAGGTTCGCATTGAGGATTTGGTTCCGCGTCTGGATATTACGAAAAACGTTGGCTTACCAATTTACACAGTTGCGGTGGAAGATATCGAGACCTGTGACGCCAAGGCGATGGATTTTTACATCAAGCAAAACATGCTGCCGCCACTCCCATCTTCGAACACGTTTGGAGGCTACAATACCGCGTTTCGGCAAGCACTTGATTCGCGAGACAAATTTGATAATTTACAAGAAATGCGCGTCAACGCAACCATTTCGCCATCTAAGGAGAAAGCATCCGCCCAGGACAGCTTGTACGACGATGGAATTGATGAGAAAAAGAAGAAATCCAGCGACAAAAAGCGCAAGAACGACAAATCATTCGTGATATCGGACAAGCCGACTTTTTTGGATCACGCCAAGGTCGTTGCCGCCCGCACGCAACAGCAGTTCTTTATGAAAAAGATGGAAGAGAAGAAACGGATCACAGAAAAACACATCGAAGTGAGGAACAAGTTACAAACCTGTGCGGATCAGCAGAGTAATGTCGGAAAGTCGTTTGTGCAATCACCGCTTTTCCAGGACCCCAACTGTATCGAGGATCCTGTGATTATGATTTGTACTGAATTCTGGGTTTCTGGAGATCCAGATCCGTTCCTCACCGTGATTCACTCGTTGATGAACGCCGAAGACAACTTGATCGATCCAGCAACTGGCAAGGCCATTTTCAAGGATGTTGTGCGGTTTTCCTGGACTACGTGCGATAAAGAGAGTGAGAGGCTCATGCTGCAACATTTTGCGCATATGAAACGAACATGCTTTGACGTCATGATGCAAGGCGGTTGGAACAGCAATCGTTTCGACTTTCCCAACTATCACATTCGAGGGCATGTGTTGAAGGTGCCGCGCTTGCAGCGATATTCGCGGTTTTTGTATTGGAAAGACTACCCCGTGTCATACAAAAAAGCCTCGTCTGTTCGATTTCTGGCGTGTGAAGGCAAAGAGTTGTATCGCAAAGCAGACAAGAGTGAGTTCACCTTTCCCGGCATCAAAGTCTCGATTCCTGGAGTCGAGCAGCTGGATTTTATGATTTCTACGCAAAAGTCGGGCTATAAGATGGACAGCTACTCACTCGGTGAAGTCGCGAAAAAACACCTGAAGGGTATGACACAAAAGAAGGATTTGCCGCACAAGCTGATTGCTGCCTTTTTTACGGCGAATGCGTTTACCCGATCGATCCTACTGGAGTACTTGTGGTATGATGTCCGCGTCACTTCGACCGCAATGAACCAACTGAATCTTCTCATCAACGTAATCACGCGATCACCGATCACGAAGACGCTAATGGGAGACCTGTTTCGAGGCACGCAAATTCAGACGTGGAATCAGCTCCAGTACGCTCTTTATTACAATGGTTTTGTGATGGATGAACAACACCGTCTGACCATTCAAAAGAAAAACGGAGTCAAGACCGCTCGACCTGAACAGTACCAAGAATACTTGATTGATATGAATCAAAAAATGGCCGATAGAGAACGACGCGCCGCTATGACGCAGGTGGAGAAGAAGGCGGAAAAGGCTCAGTACCTGGGTGCCTACGTAGTCCATCCGTTTCCGGGCTTTTACGAAGAAGATGCGTTCACGCAAGATTTCTCGTCCCTCTATCCGTCCATCATCATCGCCCATCTTCTGGACTATGCGACTTATATTTGTCACGAGTACACGAATCAGGGTGAAATTTGGTTCCCGCAGTTTGGCGACTCTTTTGCTACACAACAGCGTGACAAGTACATTCTTTGGACAATCGAGAAGCCATTTCCTAAACAGTCCGAGTGCATTGGAAAGCACGTGATTCTTGCAGTCGAGTACTGGGGATCAACAGAGTCCATTCGTCAGCAAGCGTTTCATCTAATCAAGTCTCTGCAAGCACAAGGTCGCCTGCAACCTATGTACACGTTCACGCCAGAACTCAAAGAAGAGTACAAGAAACTGTTTCCCAAAGACCACAAGTTCACTGATTTTGCGCCTATTATCGACCAATTGCACCGACCAATGGAAAAGGAACCGGCTCCTTTTGTGCGTCCGAAGCATCGTCCCACGTACACCTACTGCTTTGTGGTACGGGAGCCGGCAAAGGACGCCAAGACATGCAGCAAAAACGTGGACGCAAAAAAACATGATGCAGAGACATGCGAAGAGTGCTTTCCCAAACCCAAAACTCTTATTGTCAAGGTCTTGCAAGATGCGCTCCATGAACGCAGCGCGGTGAAAAAAGATCTCAAGGCCGCGATTGCGCAGGGTCTTGGACAGCGCGCCAAGGTGCTAGATGTAAATCAGAATTGTCTTAAGCTGATTGCCAACTCTGCGTACGGCTTTGCCGGTGCTACTGTGGGCATGCTTGGCATGCTTGCGATTGCGGCGTGCACGACTTTGCTTGGGCAATTTTACGCAAATGTGGCAAACATCATTGCCGAATATTGGTATTTTGCCAAAACAATTTACGGAGACACGGACAGTATCATGACGACCAATCGATCTATTCTGGAATATCACAATGGTAACCGAGTGAAGGCGCGCATCGACGGGCTTCAATTTGCGCTGCTGTGCGGAGCAGTCATCACAAAGGCTTGTCCGCGTCCCATGTCCATTTTACCCGAAAATGGTGCGATTATGATGCTGTGGGCGCCCAAAATGTACGCCAAGTATATCTTTTGGGCAGAAGATCCGAAAGCCATCGGTCTCAAGACAAAAGGTCTGTCGATTGTTCGCAGCGATACGCCATTCATCATGCAGGTTTTGCATAAACTGGGAGTATTTACTGCCATGGCGCTCATGCACAAGTGCATTACCAACATTGGCAAGAATTCAGCAACCACAAAGACGCTTCCTCACCTGAGTAAAGTGGACATGTTTTTGCGAGACAAATACGTCGGTTCCAACAACATGGTTGTACAAGGAGTGACATTGGTCTCGTCTGTGCAGTATCAAGACACAAGCAAGAACCGTTGGGAGATATCTGCACTCTTGGCTGAAATCGACAAGCGGAGCGCACAGCAGTCCCAGAGAATTACGTTACCCATGTACTTGAACGAACAAGAACAAAAGCATCTGGTCAGCAGCAGCATCAGTACAGCAGCAAAAACACCATTCTTCATCTTTTGTGGCGAAAAAGAAGTCAAGAGAGATATTCAGACATATCAAGCGCCATGGCTGATTGTGATAAAGGAAGATTGTCGTGGTATGTGGTACAAAACGATGGAGACATCAAAACTCCCGTTTGATGTAGTACGTTTGATCGCCGAATACACCAAACCACCGCAAGATCAATTGGCATTATTCGAGAATGCTATTGCAGAGGCGCAGGCAAAGGATCCTCCTCCCAGATTGTGCGAGCCGGACGACGTGTTAGTGTACAATAAGGAACTTCTCTGTAAGCAGTTGTTTGCGATGGAAACCAATCTACGGCAGTTGCAACCGACGCGCGATCACAAGGGTTTGGAAAGAAAAAGGCGGTTTGAGGAACTGACTCGTCAGCGTGCTGCTACAGTTCTTAAGTGGACTCCTTCCGAGCAGATGATTTACAGTGCGTTGCAAAAGGACTTGCTTTATCCGCTGGAGATGATTGTGGAACGCTGGCTGCTGAACCCGCGCGTATTGCGCTACGAGCACGTGCAGCGCACAGCAGCCAAGAAAGAAGTCTACTCGAATCCGAAGCTGGCACAAGTGCAGGCCATACAAAAGTCAGAAAAGAAACGTGGCGTTCAGTATGATGTTGGGCAGCGTGTTCCTTTTTTGTTCGTGCAGCCACCCGCGAATTTGCTCAAAGTCAAGGGATATAAGAAAAGATGTACAGAATACAGCAAAGAACAGATGTACAGATTTGCCATGGAGGCGAACGATGCGAGAGACGAAGGATGTCCCATTTTTCGGTGGGCTTATCTCCGGCTGATGGTCGACAAGTACAAAGCAGCACTACAATTCTTTCTCGATCAGGACTTTATTTTGCAGCGCGCTGAACAGTGGATGCGCGAAATCATTAACGAAGAGAGCAAGTCACAAAGTATCACCAAATTTTTTTCAAAGAGCAGCAGCAGCTCGACCTCTTCAACTTCTTCGTCGATGTATGAGTTCAGTAACCTGCGTGATTCGCTCCCCCAGGTGGTGGACGAAGTCTCGATGTATGAGTTCAGTAACATGCGTGATTCACTACCTCAAGTTCCATCTGAATTTAACGCCATGCAAGAATCACTGCGTGAGAACGCAGATGACGGTAGTAGTGGTGAGGATAGTGATCATTCTGATGATGATGTTGATGCAGACTAAAGTAAAAAAACACTTTTCTTGTTTATTCCATGCGCGGAAAGTTTGCGGCCTGTCTTCTCCACTTGCAAGCCGAAAAACAATTTTTAACCATCGATGAGATCGCGCGCTGTTGCGTGGTGGCAAAAGAGTGGAATGAGCAAATGAAATCAAGAGTATGCAGATTACTGCTGCTTTCGTTTTCTCACATCCTCAAAGAAACAGTGACCATCGATCATTCGTGGACGTACATGCGCACCTGGTGTAAATCCTTTTTTCCCGTGAGCAAAATTTCTTGCCAGAATCAGTTTTGGATACGAGACCCGCGCAACCCAAACGAGTTTTTCTTGGCGAATCGCCCAGTTGTACCTTTGGTACGATCCTTTTTGCGGAACATGATGGCATCATTTTTGCACGTTCGAAATTCGGTGCTGGTTTTCTGTTGCTTGCACCAAATGCTGGAACCTGATGAGAGCATGTACCCCAATCATCAAACTATCACAAAAATAGTACGCAACAAAAAACTGTTTACCAAACGGCAACAAAAACAACTCATCGATAAAGTCGTAGATAAACTGTGTGCAGATCAACTCGATCGATCTGGATCATCTGTTTTGTAACAAAAAGAATGTACAAAAAATAAAAAATAAAATAAGTGTGCCATCTTTTGTTCTCTCATAATGTCTGGCGCTGGGCGAGGAAAAGGTGGCGGCGGAAAGGGCAAAGGAGGTGCCAAACGACACCGCAAAGTGCTACGGGACAATATTCAAGGCATCACCGAGCCTGCTATACGCAGAGTTGCGCGCCGTGGAGGTGTGAAACGGATAAGCGGATTGATCTATGACGAAGTGCGAGCTGTTTTGAAAGTGTTTTTGGAGCATGTTCTCCGCGATGCAGTGACCTATACCGAACACGCCCGACGAAAAACGTGCACGGCATTGGACGTGGTGTACGCACTCGCCCGTCAAGGTCGTGCGTTGTATGGATTTGGCGGAGGAGTTTCGGCGGTTGCTGGAGGCGGCGGAGGAGGATTTGCCGGTACAGAAAAAAAACCAAAAAAAAAGAAAGCCGAGCAGTTGTCCAGTGCAATCAGGAAAGCTAACGAACTGTACAAATTTGTCAACGGTAGAGAGGATGAAAAAGTGTTCGACGGTGTGAAAGATCAGAAAGGTCTAGAAACCAAGTTCAAAGAAGAATTTGTCAACTCAATCGGGGAAACGTTAGAAACCCATTTGGGGTATGAAGATGATGTCGCGCAAAATGCAGCACAACAACTGCTTGATGCTGCTGTTTTCCGCGATGGAGGATTCTTTGCTGATTCAAACAAGTTCAAACAAGCCAAAGAGGCGTTGAAAGATTACTTCCGCATGTTCAACTATTTAGCAGTCACTCGAAAATTGGAAAAACAGAACGAGATCAAAGGAAGTGATCTTCCACGGCCCGGGTCTCGAGAATCGTACGAAAACAGAATCAAGTCACATCTAGAAGCAGAAGAGGAACTCACGAATGTTATTGACATCCTAAAACAAAAAAACCTTTTGGACGCAAAAGACGACGATTATCTTGCAATGACACCTGTTGTGTTCGCCGAGACAGGAGCGCCTCTGTTGATCGGTTTCATCTTGTTCACCGGTTTTCCCCTCAAGAAGGAAGATGACATTAAGGAATTCGTTGACAAGTGGAAAGATGAGAACATAACTTATGATGGCATGTGTTCGTTCTTGTACGAACAGATGGAAACGTTCTTTGAAGGAAAGTACGAAAACACGGAGGAATTGTACGGTCTTTACGACCAAACGGCAAATGACGATGAAAACGATCGGCGGTCAGTGTTTGACAAAGCTGCGACCGTTTACGGGCTGAGACCGTCAAAGGATGATGCTCAAGATATTGGCGCGTTCGTGCCTTTTGCCAAATTTCATCGACACGTGAAGGATGAACTGAAAAACAAACGCATACCTCCTTCTTTAGTTGTCGGATTTCTCAATGCAGAGATGAAAGACGCTGAACAAATAATGGAATATTCAAGAGCGATCATTCGGGAAGAAGGCTGGGACACAGGCTTTCCCATTGACCGATACAAATGGAATACAGTTG
>Ga0209668_10001453_pt1 | contig 10143 bp, 9 predicted proteins | sample FrelakmetPLP11PL_FD_187150 | JGI IMG/M metagenome (GOLD analysis project Ga0209668, IMG submission 187150) | Freshwater lake sediment microbial communities from the University of Notre Dame, USA, for methane emissions studies - PLP11 PL (SPAdes)... | ecosystem: Environmental > Aquatic >... | reverse complement strand
TCAACGGCCCGGCGCCGATGATCCTCGCGATGTTCATGAACACTGCGGTGGACCAGCGCATCGAGCGCCATCTGCGGCAGACCGGCCAGTGGGATGCGACGGAGCGCCGCATCGCGCAGTTGCTCGCGGGCCGCGAGCGCCCGCGCTACCGCGGCGACCTGCCGCCCGGGCACGACGGCTCGGGCCTCGGGCTGCTCGGCGTCACGGGCGACCAGCTCGTGGACCGCGAGACCTACGAGCGCATCCGTGCGGAGACGCTCGCGCAGGTGCGCGGCACGGTGCAGGCGGACATCCTCAAGGAGGACCAGGCGCAGAACACCTGCATCTTCTCGACGGAATTCGCGCTCAGGATGATGGGCGACGTGCAGCAGTACTTCATCGAGCGCAACGTCCGCAACTTCTACTCGGTGTCGATCTCCGGGTATCACATCGCGGAGGCCGGCGCGAACCCGGTCTCGCAGCTCGCCTTCACGCTGGCGAACGGCTTCACCATCGTCGAGTACTACCTGGCGCGCGGCATGCGCATCGACGATTTTGCGCCGAACCTGTCGTTCTTCTTCTCGAACGGCATGGATCCCGAGTACGCGGTGATCGGCCGCGTCGCGCGGCGCATCTGGGCGCGCGCGATGCGTGACCTGTACCGGGCCGGCCCGCGCTCGCAGATGCTCAAGTACCACATCCAGACCTCGGGCCGGTCGCTGCACGCGCGCGAGATCCAGTTCAACGACATCCGCACCACGCTGCAGGCGCTGTACGCGCTGTTCGACAACTGCAACAGCCTGCACACCAACGCCTACGACGAGGCGATCACCACGCCCACCGAAGAGTCGGTGCGGCGCGCCGTGGCGATCCAGCTGATCATCAACAAGGAGCTCGGGCTCAACAGGACGCAGAACCCGTGGCAGGGTTCGTTCGCGCTCGATCAGCTCACCGACCTCGTCGAGGAAGCGGTGTACCGCGAGTTCGACCGGCTCTCGGAGCGCGGCGGCGTGCTCGGTGCCATGGAGACCATGTACCAGCGCAGCAAGATCCAGGAAGAGAGCCTCTATTACGAGACCCTCAAGCACGACGGCCGGCTGCCGATCGTCGGCGTGAACACGTTCCTCGGCGCCGGGGATGCCGACGAGATCCGCGAAGCGGAACTGATCCGCTCAACGGAGGACGAGAAGCGGTCCCAGGTGGAGGGGGTTCGGGCTTTCCTCAGCAACAACGCGGAACGTCGCCCCGACGCGCTCGCGCGACTGCAGCGCGCCGCAGCTGGCGGCGGCAACGTCTTTGCCGAGCTCATGGAGACCGTAAAGGTCGCATCGCTCGGCAGCATCTCGCGCGCGCTGTACGAGGTGGGCGGGCAGTACCGGCGGAGCATGTAACGGTTCGCGGTGGCATTGGCGCTCCGACGCGGGATGTATCCGGGCCGGGACCCCGTGAATCCGTCCATGGAGGCTCACGCGCGGCGCAGCGCGCAAGCAAGGCAGCGAGGCAACTGACGTCGGTCGGGGGTCCGGTGCGGCCGGGCGTCGCGCCGCACGGACGCGGCGCGCGAGCCTCCATGGACGGATTCACGGCGTCCCGGCCGCACCGGATCCCCGAGCGGCGTTTCAGCGACCGCGCGAGGTCTGCTGCGGCGCGAGGTCGGGCTCGTCGAGCCGACGCAGGATCTCTTGCCGCGCATCCCGCCGGAGTTCGTCGACCGCGTCGTTGCCGCGCGGCATTGGGAGCGGCGCGAGGATCTCGATGGTCACGCGGCCCGGTCGCACCAGGAGCCGCCGGTTCGGCAGCGCGCGCCGAGCGCCGTGAATGACGACCGGCACGACCGGCATGCCGCCCCGCACGGCTGCCGCGAAGGCGCCGACGTGGAAACGCTTGAGGCCCGGCACCTCGTCGAAGGTGCCCTCCGGAAAGAACACCAGCGCCTGGCCTTCCTCCGCGCGACGGATGACGCGCATCGCGTCGCGCCGTCGGCCGCGCTCGCTGTGGCGGTCCACGAATTCGGAGCCGATGCGCTTCATCAGAATGCCGGCGATCGGCATCGCGGCGGCCTCGCGCTTGATCACGAACGAGAAGCGCGGTGGCAGGGCCGCCTTCATCACCACGCCGTCGAGGTAGCTCGAGTGGTTTGCCACCACGATGCTCGAACCTTCCGGCAGTCGTTCCAGTCCCTCGACCACGAGGCGCACGGCGAGCACGGCGACCGCCACGCTGGCGAGGCGATGCGTGATCGCGCGTCGCCACTCGAGCCGCGGCACCACGAGCGCAAGCACCGCGGCGGTCACCAGGATCAGGCTGAAGAGGACCAGCGCGCACACGCCGTAGGCGGCCGTGAGCGCGCCGACCAGCACGCGGCGCATCGTTCGAACCTCGGGTCGGTTGCGGCAGTCTGCCGCGCCCGCCACATTCTGTGAACTGGTTCCGGTTATGTTAACGGCGGGCAGGGATCTGTGAGCGGTGTCACGACGCGGGCTTTTCGGCGGCTCGCATACTCGCCGCCACAGGAGTCCGACCACAGATGAGCACCGCAGTGAAAAGCAGCGTCCTGGCACGTTCCCAGCGTGGGGGCGGCGCCGCGCCGGGGCCCGGCGCGATCGACCGCTTCCTCGACGCGGTCTGGATGGAGCGCGGACTCTCGCCCAACACGCTCGCAGCCTATCGCGCCGACCTCACCGCGCTCGAGCGTTGGCTCGATTCGCACGACGCGGACCTGACTCGTGCCAAGCGCGGCGACCTGCTCTCGTTCATGGCCTCGCGCATCGAGGCGGGCGCCCGCCCGCGCTCCACCGCGCGCCAGCTCTCGAGCTTCCGTCGCTTCTACCGCTATCTGGTGCGCGAGGGCGCGTTGCGCGAGGATCCGACCGCACAGATTGCGATGCCGAAGGTGGGGCGCTCTCTGCCGCGATCGCTCACGGAGGAGGAAGTCGAGGCCCTGCTGGCCGCTCCGGCCGTGAGCGATCCGCTGGGGCACCGCGACCGCACGATGCTCGAGGTGCTGTACGCGACCGGCCTGCGGGTATCCGAGCTCGTCAACCTGAAATTGTCGTCCGTGAACCTCAACCAGGGCGTGCTGCGCATCGTCGGCAAGGGCGACCGCGAGCGACTCATCCCGCTCGGCGAGGAGGCCGTGCAGTGGGTGCAGCAGTTCCTGCAGGGCCCGCGCGTCGAGATCCTGCTCGAGCGGCAGACGGATTACCTGTTCCCGACCCGGCGCGGCGACCGCATGACGCGCCAGGCCTTCTGGCACATCATCAAGCGCTATGCGCGCAAGGCGGGCGTCCAGAAGGAACTGTCGCCGCACACGCTGCGGCACGCGTTTGCCACCCATTTGCTGAACCACGGCGCGGACCTGCGCGTGGTGCAGATGCTGCTCGGCCACAGCGACCTCTCGACGACGCAGATCTACACGCACGTCGCCCGCGAGCGCCTCAAGGACCTGCACTCGCAGCACCATCCTCGCGGTTGAGGATGTTCCCGGGCGCGACCCTGCCCGATGGGCTCTGCTAGACTCCGCGGCGCTCGTTTGAACCCGCGGCCGTCCCCGCTGTCTCAGTGGCGTGGGCAGACCGCCCTGCACGGATGAACCGCATGCGCCCAGCCCGATCCTCTGCCCGATTGCTCGCCGCCACTGCGCTCTGCTGGGCGGTGGCCGCTCCGTCGCTCGCCCAGGACAAGCAGTCGAAGCCCGTCGCTCCGGCCAAGGCCGCGGTGCCGGCGGACGTTCGCGCACGGGTAGTGGCCAAGATGGACGGCGCAAAGCCCGAGGACGTGTCGGCGTCGCCGATCCCCGGGTTCTACGAGGTCGCGGTGGGCGGCATGATCGTCTACGTCACCGCCGACGGGAAATACCTCTTCAGCGGCAACCTGTACGACCTCGACACGCAGCAGAACCTCACCGCCGAGCGGCGCAGCACGGCCCGGGCCAAGGCGCTGGCCGCGGCGTCCGAGAGCGACATGATCATCTTCTCGCCGCCGAACCCGAAGATGACGGTCACCGTATTCACCGACGTCGATTGCCAGTTCTGCCGGCGCTTCCACACGCAGATCGCCGACCTGAACAAGGCCGGCGTGCGCGTGCGCTACATGCTGTATCCGCGCACCGGCCCGGGCACGCAGTCCTGGAAGGAGGCGGAGGCGGTGTGGTGCTCCAAGGACCGGCGTGATGCGCTCACGCGCGCCAAGCGCGGCGAGCAGATCAAGACGCAGCCCTGCGCAGAGGGCGCGAAGGCGCTGAAGGCGCAGTACCAGCTCGGCGACGACCTCGGCATCGAAGGAACGCCGGCGATCTTCACCCAGACGGGCGACTACATCGGCGGCTACATGACCCCGGCCGAGCTGGTGCAGACGGTCGCGCAGGCGCAGAAAGCCGCGGCGGTCGCGGCTCCCTGAGGGCGCTCAGCGCTCGAGGAACTCGAGCTTGCCGTTGCGGCCGTCCCACTCCTTGGCGTCGGCCGGCGAATCCTTCTTCTCGGTGATCACCGGCCACTGCTTGGCGAGATCCGCGTTGAGCGCCTTGAACTGCTGCTGGCCGTCCGGCAGTTCTTCCTCGGAGAATATCGCCTCCGCCGGGCACTCCGGCTCGCACAGCGTGCAGTCGATGCACTCGTCCGGGTCGATGACCAGCATGTTCGGGCCCTCGTGGAAGCAGTCCACCGGGCAGACTTCCACGCAGTCCGTGTACTTGCACTTGATGCAGTTCTCGGTGACGACGAAGGTCATCGACTCGCTCCAGGCTCGTTGATCGGCCGCCGCGGCGGGGCGGACGAGGGGTCGCTATTCTGCCAAAGCTGCGCCGCGCTGCAACAAGGATACTCCGCGGCCGGGCTCACCGGCCGGGCCGGGGGCGCAGGTCGATCGCAGTGATGTGGTGCCGATCGATCCCGGCGCGGCGGTCCTCGAAGTAGCGGCGCAGCGCATAGTCCACGCTGCGGAAGGCAATGTCTTCCCAGGGCACGTCGGCTTCGTCGCACAGCATGACCTCGAGGCTCTCGGGGCTCACGCCGAACTCGGCCTTGGGCAGGTTGGCGCGGTACATCACGTGCACCTGGTCCGCGTGGAGCACGTGCACCACCGCGAGCAGGGAGCCGACCTGGACCTCGGCCTGCGCTTCCTCGAGAGATTCGCGGCGCGCCGCGTCCTGGGTCGTTTCGCCGTTCTCCATGAAGCCCGCGGGGATGGTCCAGAAGCCGTACCGGGGCTCGATGGCCCGGCGGCAGAGCAGGATCCGGCCCTCGTGTTGCGGGACGCAGCCCGCGACGATCTTCGGATTCTGGTAGTGCACGGTGCCGCAGGCCGTGCACACGTACCTCGGGCGGTGATCGCCCTCCGGCACTCGCTGGGTCACGGGCTGGCCGCAATTTGAGCAGAACTGCATCGTGTGCTCGATCTTGGTGCCGGGAGAGGGAATCGAACCCTCACGGTGTCGCCACCGCCGGATTTTGAGTCCGGTGCGTCTACCAGTTCCGCCATCCCGGCGCGGGGCCCGGAAGCTTACCCGATCATGCCGCGTGACGTGAAAGTCATTTCGGATCAAAAGCTTGCCTTGCCTATTGAAGGTTGCTTGGCGGGGCGGGCAAACTGTGCGCCAGTCCAGGCCCCTCCCGGGCGGAACTCGAGGCCGGCGGGGTGGTCTGAGGGAGCTGACGTCGCCTGCGGGCGGCCTGCGTTCATTGCACGGAGAGTGCTCGCATGCGACGACGGTTGTGGCTGGCCGCAATGGCCCTGGCGATGCTTGCCGGCACCGCCCGGGCGGAGGCGCCATTGGTCGAGCGGCTCATCGCCGCCGCTCCCGCGGCCAATCCCGACGTGCTCAAGCTCGCGACGCGCGCCGCCGAATGCGCGCGGCGCCAGGGGCTGCTGGACGGCTTCCAGCACCTGGCCGTCATCGACTATTCAGTGCCCTCCACGCAGCCACGGCTGTGGGTGTTCGACGTCGCGCGGGGCCGGCTGCTGTTCCAGGAACTCGTTGCCCACGGCCGCAACACCGGCGAGAAGATCGCCGAGCACTTCTCGAACATCGAGGGCAGCAAGATGTCGAGCCTCGGCCTGTTCCAGACGGCCGAGACTTACTACGGCAGCAACGGTTACTCGCTGCGGCTGCGCGGGCTCGACCCCGGCTTCAACGACAATGCACTCGCCCGCGCCATCGTCATGCACGGCGCGCCTTATGTGAGCCAGGCGATCGCCGAGCGGCTCGGGCGCATCGGGCGCAGCTGGGGTTGCCCGGCCGTGCGGCCCGATGTGGCCCGCACCGTGATCGACACGCTGAAGGGTGGCGCGCTGCTGTTCGCCTATTACCCCGACCGCAAGTGGCTCGCCGAGTCGCCGATGCTCCGCTGCGGCGATGCACGGCCCGAGCGCACGGTCGCCAGCGTCGGAAGTCCCCCGCCGCGCGGATGACGGTGGTCGCCCCGGCGCCGACTCGCCGGTGTGCCCTCTGCTAGCATGCGCGGCCCATGCTGCGCAGCGACTTCCACTACGAACTCCCCGACGAGCTGATTGCGCGTCACCCGGCCGCGCGCCGCAGCGACAGTCGCCTGCTGCATCTCGACGGCCGCGACGGCGCGATGGCCGACCTTCGTTTCACCGACCTCCCGCGGCTCCTGCGTCGCGGCGACCTGCTGGTCTTCAATGACACGCGGGTCATCCCGGCCCGCCTGCGCGGTCACAAGGCGACGGGGGGCAAGGTCGAACTGCTGCTCGAGCGCGTGATCGGCGGTGACAGGGCGCTCGTGCAGCTGCGTTCGAGCAAACCGCCGGCCGCGGGGTCCCGCATCGGTCTGCCGGGAGGCGCATCGGCTGCTGTTCTGGGCCGCGAGGGCGATTTCTGGCTGCTCGACTTCGGCGCCGATCCCGCCGCCGTCTTCGAGGCCCACGGCGAGATGCCGCTGCCGCCATACCTCAGGCGCGAGGCGCAGGACTTCGACCGCGATCGCTACCAGACCGTCTATGCGCGCGTGCCCGGGGCCGTGGCCGCGCCTACCGCCGGCCTGCATTTCGACACCGCCACCCTCGATGCGTGCCGCGCCGCCGGCGTCGAGCAGGCGCGTGTCACGCTGCACGTGGGCGCCGGCACCTTCCAGCCGGTGCGCGTCGATGACCTGCGCGAGCACCGCATGCACGCGGAGCTCGTCGAGGTGACCGCGGCTACCTGCGACGCCGTCATTGCCTGCCGCGCTCGCGGCGGCCGCGTGGTGGCGGTGGGTACGACTTCGGTGCGTGCGCTCGAGTCGGCGGCGGCGGACGGCGCACTGCAGCCGTACGCCGGCGACACGCGCCTGTTCATCACGCCCGGGTACCGATTCCGCGTGGTGGACGCGATGATCACCAATTTCCATCTGCCGGAATCCACGCTGCTGATGCTCGTCAGCGCCTTTGCCGGACGCGGCCACGTGCTCGGCGCCTACCGCCACGCGGTAGCCGCGCGCTACCGCTTCTTCAGCTACGGCGACGCCATGTTCGTCGATCCGGACCCTGCGGCACTCGCGCCCCGGGAGGCCGCGTGAAGTTCGACCTGCTCGGTACCGATGGCCAGGCCCGTCGCGGGCGCCTGCACCTGCGCCGCGGCGTGGTGGAAACCCCGGTGTTCATGCCGGTCGGCACGTACGGCACCGTGAAGGCCATGACGCCGGAGGAACTGCAGGGCCTCGGTGCGCAGATCGTGCTCGGCAACACCTTCCACCTCATGCTGCGGCCGGGCACGGAGGTGATCCGCGCGCACGGCGGCCTGCATGGCTTCATGCACTGGCCGGGCCCGATCCTCACCGATTCGGGCGGCTTCCAGGTGTTCAGCCTCGCCGAACTGCGCAAGCTCTCGGAGGATGGCGTGCGGTTCCGCTCGCCGGTGAACGGCGACGCCGTGTTCCTGAGCCCCGAGATCTCGATGCGGGTGCAGACGGACCTCGACTCCGATGTGGTCATGGCCTTCGACGAGTGCCCGCCGTATCCGGCCACGGCAGCGGAGGCACGCAAGTCCATGGAACTGTCCATGCGCTGGGCTCGGCGCAGCCGGGATGCATTCGTGGAACTCGGCAACCCGAACGCCCTGTTCGGCATCGTGCAGGGCGGCACGCACCTCGGCCTGCGCCTCGAATCGGCTGCAACGCTGCGCGAGATCGGCTTCGACGGTTACGCGGTGGGTGGCCTCGCGGTGGGCGAGCCGGCCGAGGAGCGCAATGCCGTGCTCGATGCGCTTGCACCCCACCTGCCGGCCGACCGGCCGCGCTACCTGATGGGCGTGGGTACCCCGGCCGACATCGTCGAGGCAGTGCTGCGGGGCATCGACATGTTCGACTGCGTCATGCCGACCCGCAACGCGCGCAACGGCCACCTGTTCACCAGCCAGGGCGTCGTGAAGATCCGCAACGCGGCCCACCAGCAGGACACCGGTCCGCTCGACCCGGCCTGCGGCTGCTACACCTGCCGCAACTACTCGCGGTCCTACCTGCGCCACCTCGACCGCTGCAACGAGATCCTCGGGGCGCGGCTGAACAGCATCCACAACCTGCACTATTACCTTGCCCTGATGGCGCGCATCCGCGCCGCGCTCGAGGCCGGCGAGTACGCTCGCTTCGCGGCCGCGTTCCTGGCCGGGCCGGAAGGGTCCGGCAATGGCCGCGGCAGGGATGCCGGCGCTCGGGTATAATCGCGCACCTTTTTTGGGGTATCCCCAACCCGGGGGCCCGGTCACAGGAGTCCGTCGATGGAGTGGTTGATCCCGAGCGCCTACGCCCAGGCCGCAGGCGCCCAGCAGCCGAGCGCCCTCGTGCAGCTGCTGCCGCTGGTGCTGATCTTCGTGGTGTTCTACTTCCTGCTGATCCGTCCGCAGGCGAAGCGTGCCAAGGAACACAAGTCCATGGTGGCTGCGCTGGCCGTCGGCGACGAAATCGTCACGAGCGGCGGCATCCTCGGCAAGGTCGCCGAGGCGGGCGAGCAGTTCCTCACGGTCGAGATCGCGGAGGGCGTGCTGGTCAAGGTGCAGCGCCACACGGTGAGCTCCGTCCTGCCCAAGGGCAGCCTGAAGAACGCCTGAGGCGCCGGAGTCCCGCATGCATACCTATCCGGCCTGGAAGATGTGGCTGGTCGCCGTCGTGCTGGTGCTGGCGACGTTGCTCGCGTTGCCGAACGTGTTCGGCGAGGCGCCGGCGCTGCAACTTTCGCGCAATGACCGTTCGGCGTTCGACGAGCCGGGCCGGGCGGCGGTCGCCGGCATACTCGAAGCCAAGGGCATTCCGCTGGACGCGTCGTACGTCGCCGGAGACCGCCTCGTGCTGCGCTTCGCGAAGGTCGAGCAGCAGCTCGCCGCGCGCGACGCCATCCAGGAGGGCGCCCCGCGCCAGTACCTGATCGCCCTGTCGCAGGTGTCGCGGATGCCGGCCTGGATGCGCGGGCTCGGCCTCAAGCCCATGAGCCTCGGCCTCGACCTGCGCGGCGGCGTGTACTTTCTCTACGAGGTGGACGTGCAGGGCGCCGTCAAGCAGCTTCTCGCGAGCATGGAGCGCGATTTCCGCACCCTGCTGCGCGAGGAGCGCATCCCGTTCGTCGGCATCACGCCGGAGGGCGAGGACGCGGTGCGCATCGAGCTGCGCACGGGCGCCGACGCCGAGCGCGTGGCCGTGGCACTGCGCAAGCAGGACCCGAATGCCTCGGTCGAGGTCGATACGCTCGGCGAGGGCGGTTCGGTCACGGTGCGCCTGCGCCCGGAGCAGATCAAGCAGCGCCAGGACTTCGCCATCCAGCAGAACATCACCACGCTGCGCAATCGGGTCGACGAGCTCGGGGTGACCGAGCCGATCGTGGCGCGGCAGGGCGTGGACCGCATCACGGTGCAGCTGCCCGGCGTGCAGGACCCGAACGAGGCGCTGCGCGTGCTGGGCGCCACTGCCACGCTCGAGTTCCGCCTGGTGGACGAGCAGGGCGACGTGATGGCGGCGGAGCGCACCGGCCGGGCGCCGCTGGGCACCCGGCTCTATCACCAGCGCAACGGCAGCCCGGTGCTGCTCAAGCGCGAGGTGATCGCCTCCGGCGAGCAGCTGGTCGACGCGAGCTCGGGCTTCTCCGAGGGGCAGCCCGCGGTGTACGTCAAGCTCGACGCGCGCGGCGCCTCGGCGATGCTCGAGACCACGCGGCAGAACCTCGGCAAGCCGATGGCGGTGG
>Ga0209668_10001452_pt1 | contig 10144 bp, 10 predicted proteins | sample FrelakmetPLP11PL_FD_187150 | JGI IMG/M metagenome (GOLD analysis project Ga0209668, IMG submission 187150) | Freshwater lake sediment microbial communities from the University of Notre Dame, USA, for methane emissions studies - PLP11 PL (SPAdes)... | ecosystem: Environmental > Aquatic >... | reverse complement strand
ACCGGCAGAATGACCAGGGTAATGACAGCAAACTGCAGCCCGGCATTGAGGTCGCTCTGGCCGATTTTGCGGGCAAGATTTTCCAGCGGCTTTTTTGATGCCAGAAGGAGAACCGTGACCACGGCAATCGCTGCAGCCAGCCCGGACATCTGCCACCAGACCATAGCGCCGAAGAGAAATGCCAGCAGCGAGGTAATCTCAGTGGTTATTCCCGGAGATGCTGCCGAGCTGACAAAGAAGTAGGCGGCAAGAACAAATACCGCAAGAATAAGAAGTATTACCGGAAACGCCCAGGTAACGGACTGGTCGTGAAGCAGGGCAGCCATACAGCCGAGCATGCTGATGAGGGGGAAGGTGCGTATTCCGGCAAAGGTTCCGGCCTTTTCCATCTCGCGCTCAAACCCGATGAAGAGGCCGAGCGCCAGGGCGATGGCAAACCGGTTAAACAGCACATGAACTTCAGGCAGTTCTGTCATGGGCTTCCCGCTGGTATGGAAAAATTAATGAGAAGAGATTTTAGCTATATATATAATGGATTTTTCTTTCTTTTGCAAAAGGAAAAGCATCGGTTTCCATAGTTGAACAGAAAAAACAGATATTGTTATTTTCTATTACCTGGTTAAGATATAGATTTTAGTAAATATTTCATTTCAGGCACCGAAAGTATTTATAATTGATATGTAAAAACAGATTATTGCATAACAACTATCTTTAATTTTTATGTTTGTTTTTCCCCGGGGTATAATTATTGCTTTTGTTATAAAAAAAATTATGCTATGAGCTGAAAAAGCACCTACCTGAGAAAGGTTCATTATAATAGCCGTTAGTGATACAATTAAAATGATTGGCCTTCGGGCTGTACGGGAAGCCGGTCAGATATTAAAAGAGGGATTTGGCAAGCCCCGGCAGATATCTTATAAGGGCGCCATCAACCTGGTCACCGAGATGGACCGGCGCTCAGAGGCTCTGATTATTGATATCCTCAGCAGGGAGTTTCCGGATTACGGGATTTTAGCTGAAGAAAGCGATGAGCAGAAGGGTAGCGCTCCAGTCCGCTGGATAATAGACCCGCTGGATGGAACGACCAATTATGCCCACGGCTATCCTTTTTTCTGCATCTCCCTGGCCCTTGAGGATAAGGGAAAGATCGTCTGGGGCGTGGTATATGACCCGCTGCGTGATGAGCTGTTTGCGGGAGAGGCCGGCAACGGCGCGACCTTGAACAAGACGCCCCTGACCGTATCCGCAACAGACAATCTCGGCAGCGGTTTTCTCAGCACCGGGTTTCCCTATGATGTGCGAGAAAGCACCGACGATAATGTGCTTCATTTCAGCCGCTTTGCCAAGCGTGCCCGGGCAATCAGGCGCGATGGCTCTGCAGCCCTTGATCTCTGTTATGTTGCCCTGGGCCGGTTTGACGGTTTCTGGGAACCTAAGCTGCACCCGTGGGACACGGCTGCCGGGAGCCTCATCGTTATTGAGGCCGGCGGCAGGGTCACTGATTACAGCGGCAACCTGTTTTTTTTAGACAGCAGGGAAATTCTGGCTACTAACGGGTTAATCCACCAGGAGATGATTGACGTGCTATCAAAGGACAGGAGCGACCAATGAAAAACTGTGTCAGCTTATATCTACTGCATTGTTTTATCGGCGCGCTATTCTGCCTGTACCCCGGTTTCTGCAGCGCAGATATATATAAATATACTGACAGCCACGGTACGGTTCACTTTACCAATGCACCAAACAGCAGCAGTTATACCCGCATCCTCCGGGAAACGCTGCGGGCGCCCACCAGATCTAAATCTGACGGACGGGAGTACGGGCCGATCATATCCCTCTTATGCAAAAAATATGACATGGATGAATCGCTGGTAAAGGCGGTCATAAAGGCGGAATCCGACTTTGATGCCGGCGCTGTTTCAAGAAAAGGCGCCCAGGGGCTGATGCAGCTCATGCCGGACACTGCCCGTGATATGGCGGTAAGCAACCCCTTCCATCCAACCCAGAACATGGAGGGCGGCATCCGCTATCTGCGCAAGCTGCTGGACCAGTTCCAGGGCAATCTTCATCTGGCGCTGGCTGCCTATAATGCCGGCGAGAATGCCGTGATAAAATATAATAACAGTATTCCCCCGTTTGAAGAGACGCGCACCTATGTCAAAAGGGTCCTGAAGTTTTTTGGCGATTTTCAGGCTGCCCGCTGACACCCCTTATCCCGCTATTTCCTGCACCGTCTTTCAGATTGTCATACCAGCCGGTACGTGATAAAACCCACTCTTAAGCTATATTGTAATCTCGTGTTGTATCTCAGGAGGAAGCTGTCTTGTCCGAAATTCTCGTTGAAGTGTTGCGCGGCAATAGAGTAGAGAGCCTACATCGTGGCAGCATTGCGGTCGTCAACGCAGCAGGTGATAGTATATACCAGGCAGGGAATCCTGCCTTTGAGATATCCCTGCGCTCCTGCGCAAAGCCTTTGCAGGCACTGCCGGTCATCGTGTCAGGCGCGGCCGAGCGCTTTAAATTCACGGAGCAGGAGCTGGCCCTTTTTTGCGGATCAGTAAGCGGCCAGATGTTCCACGTTGAAGCAGTGCGCAGCGTGCTGCAAAAAATCGGGCTGACGGAAGATGCGCTTCTATGCGGCACCCATCCTCCGACCCATCGCAAGACAACACAGGAGCTGCAGCAGAAAGGCGTTAAGCCCGGCCCCGTGCACAATAACTGCGCTGGCAAGCATGCTGCCATGCTTGCGCTATGCGTGCACCATGGCTGGGACACGACTAACTACCTGCCCCTGGAGCACCCGGTGCAGCAGCTTATCCTCTCTAACATTGTCGAGATGACCGGAGTTGAAAAAAAGCTGGTCCACAGGGCAGTTGACGGCTGCGGGGTGCCGGTCTTTTATGTGCCGCTGAAAAATCTTGCGCTGGCTTATGCCCGGCTTGCCGAGCCGTTCCATCTGAAAGAAGCGCAGCTGAGCCCATTGCAGAAGGCGGTCAAAAAACTTATGACTGCCGCCTGTTCCCACCCGGAGATGGTTGCCGGTGATGAGCGGATATGTACTGATATTATGCGGCTTGCGGGGAAGAGCGTTTTTGCCAAAACCGGCGCAGAGGGCGGATATGCCCTGACGCTCTTTGATAAGGGCTGGGGAGCAGCGATTAAAATAGACGACGGCAACCAGCGCGCGCTCGGCCCGGCGGTTATTGAACTATTACAGCAGCTGGGGGCTCTCTCAACTTCTGCGCTTGCACAATTAAAAAACTATCACCACCCGGCAATCCTCAATCATCGGAAAGAACAGGTCGGAGAACTGCGACCGTCATTCCGGCTTGCATAGGAGTTTTTCGTGGTAGAAAAAGTAATTATAGAGATAAAGCGTTTGCCTCACGGGGAGAACCTTCCCTTCCCGCAGTATATGACACCGCATGCTGCCGGCATGGACCTGGTTGCTGCGGTTGAAGCGGATACGGTAATTGCACCGGGCCAGCGAAATCTGATCCCCACCGGCATCTGTATCGCGCTGCCGCCGGGTTTTGAGGCGCAGGTGCGGCCCAGGAGCGGGCTGGCAATAAATCACGGCATCGGCCTGCTCAACGCTCCCGGCACCATTGACGCGGACTACCGGGGTGAAATCAAGGTGATTGTGGCAAATTTTGGCGAAGATCCTTTTGTCGTAAAACGGGGAGACCGGATCGCCCAGATGGTAATTCAAAGTGTGGCCTGCGGTGAGTGGGTAGCTGTTGATGACCTGCCGCCATCAGAGCGCAATGACGGCGGGTTTGGCCATACCGGGAAGTAAAATATGTTTTATCTATCGAAACACCCTTGATAAATTTGCTTGATAAAAATGAAATATAAAAAGCTCCCCTATGAGGATTTTCAAAAAATTCAGGAAAAACTTGCTGATTATGAAGATCTTCGCTGCCTTCGAGAAGCCAAGGCAGGAGAAAAAGATGCGCCGACTATTGGACTGACAGAATTAAAAAAAAGAATCACAAAGCGGACTGGTCGCACCAGCATACAGAGATAACCAGTGCTGCGCTTAGTGCTGCAGTCCTATCTTTTCTTTAGCGTCGTCTCCCCCTCAAGCGCCAGATACTGCTTAATCTTCCCCAGCCTTTTAGGACCGATTCCGCTCACCTTCCCCAGGTCATCAGCTGTCTTGAAATTGCCGTTCTTGGCGCGATAGGAGACAATTGCTTCTGCTGTTTTCTTATCAACGCCGGGCAGTAGGCGCAACTCTTCAGCGCCGGCCGCATTGATATTGACCATGCCCTCCAGGGCCGGGGCTGCCTGCGCGTGAACCGGCGGCAGGGCGGAAAGCAGTATAGCGCAGTTAACAGCTAAAAAAAACGTGAGCGATTTTAAAAATCTCATGTTCTGATCCTCCTCTTTTTATGTTATTTTGCTGTCCAGAAGATATGCGCGTTATGCACGCGGCAGTTCAAATAAAACAAAATGAGTTTTTCTGTCAAGGTTTTTAAATCTGCACTGTATGCTGCTTGACCTATGGAGCTGGTAAGCGTTATCATTCCGACATATAACCGGGCTGCCTGTCTCAAGGAAGCCATCGAGTCAGTAATAAACCAGACGTATAAGCAGCTTGAGCTTATCGTGGTGGATGACGGATCAACAGACACAACAGGCGAGTTGCTTCAGCAATATGGCACCGTCCTTTCTGTCCTGCATACCAGCCATCGAGGACCCAGCGCGGCACGCAATTGCGGCATTGCCGCTGCCCGCGGCGAGCACATCGCGTTTCTTGACTCTGATGACGTCTGGCTCCCTGATAAGCTGCGCGCGCAGATACTTTTTTTTCAGGACCACCCTGAAGCCCGCGTCTGCCAGACCGAGGAGATCTGGATACGAAGCGGGGTCAGGGTCAATCCCATGAAGAAGCATAAAAAATATTCCGGATGGATTTTTGAGCAGTGCCTGCCTCTGTGTATTGTCAGTCCTTCTTCGGTCATGATCGAGCGCAGCGTTTTTAGCAGCGTGGGGCTTTTTGATGAAACATTTTTAGCCTGTGAAGACTATGACCTGTGGCTGCGCATTGCAGCGCGCTACCCCATCTACCTGATTGAAACGCCGCTCATCATAAAGCGGGGCGGCCAAGCTGACCAGCAGTCAAAAATAATCCCGCATCTTGACCAGTACCGGATTCGGGCGCTCTGCAAAATCCTTGAGAGCGGCATACTGCAGCCCGCGCAGCAACAGCAGGCGCTTTATGAGCTTAAAAAAAAGTGCCGCATCTATGGCAGCGGCTGCCTGAAGCGGGGCAGAAGGGACGAAGGGGAGCGGATTCTGAAGCTCCCGAAAAACTACCAATAACATTCCATGAACCTTGCACACTTTCTTGACCTCTCCGCTGCCCGCTACCCTGAGAAGCGGGCAGTGATCTGCGAGGAACATACCATTACCTACGGCGCGCTGAAGCGCCGTGCTGATGAACTGTCCCCTTCACTGATAAATCTTGGCGTCACAAAGGGCGCGCCGATTGCCATTCTTTCTTCCAACAGCATCAAGTATGTGGAAATCCTTTTTGCGCTCATGAAAATCGGGGCAGTAGCAGTCCCCCTGAATCACCGCTTAACAAAAAAGGATCTGAAAGTTTTATTAAAACATTCAGGGGCAAGGGTCCTTTTCTGTGAGGCAGCATTGCTGGAACTGGTTACCCCGGCAGCACAGGAGCTGGAGCAGGTTATTGTTATCAACGGCAAACACCCACCGGCTTCGGCAGCATATGAAGCGCTTTTTCAGCCAGCGCTATGCGCAGACGAGACTGCGGCGGTCTCTGAAAATGATCCCGCAGCAATTATATATACTGCCGGCACCACCGATGAACCAAAAGGGGTACTGCTCTCCCATGAAAATTTAGTCTGGAATACGCTCAATTACTCAGCCGCGCTTGAGTACAGCCCGCAGGATATCGAGCTGGCGCCAACGCCCCTGTTTCATGCTTCAACTTTTGGCAGAATCTTTACCTATGTATTCAACGCTATGACCGCAATTATGGTCAGAAAGTTCAGCCCTGCCGAGTGCCTCGCCATAATTGAACAGGAACAGGTAACCTCCATAACCCAGGCGCCAACCATGTACCAGATGATGCTTGATGTGTGGAGCGAAGGCACATGGGACACCCGCTCGGTTAAACGGGCGGTCACCGGTGCAGCTCCCATGAGCGCAGAGACAAAGGGCAGCCTTAAAAAACTGTTTCCCGCGGCCGGCTTTTTTGATCTCTACGGCCTCACAGAGGCAAGCCCGGGTGTTGCAATTCTCACCCCGGCAGATTTTTATCAAAAGGCTGAAAGCGTCGGCAGACCCATGCTCAGCGTAGAGGTGCGGGCAGCAGGCGCAGATTATCAAACACTTCTTCCGGGACAGGTCGGAGAAATTCTCTGCCGCGGGCCAAACATTATGCAGGGATACTATAAGGCTCCTCAGGCAACTGCCCGGGTATTGCGCAACGGCTGGCTCCACACCGGAGACGCAGGCTTTATTGATGAAGACGGTTTCATCTACCTTGCTGGCCGCAATAAAGATATTATTATAAGCGGCGGAGTAAACATCTATCCGGGTGAGGTGGAAGCAGTCCTTATGAAGCACCCTGCCGTAAAAGAGGCTGCGGTAATCGGCGTGGAGGATGCGCTGTGGGGTGAAAAAGTGGTAGCAATTGTGGTTCTTGAGAAGAACTCATCATGTACTGCACAGCTCCTCATGGACTTTTGCCGCGAGCGGCTTGCCGGTTTTAAATGTCCTCGCGTGGTGACATTCATTCCGGAGCTGCCCAGAAATGCGGCACAGAAAATAATGAAGCAGGAGCTCAAGAAATATTACAGGCCCTGAATGAGACGCTGTACACCCCGCTTAACTTTTTTAGCGTGTTTAAGCGCATTCTGGTTAATGCTGCTGGCCAGCTGCACCAATGTCACTTCGCCCAGAATTCCAAACTTCCTCTCTGTGCGCCTCAAAGCAAGCCCTACCACTGTCGACCCGGCCCTGATAGTTGATGTCTACGGCGCTCAAATTGCAGCCAAGCTCTACAACGGGCTGGTCTGTTTCAACGCTGACCTGGCCCCGGAGCCTGACATAGCCCAGTCCTGGTCAGTCTCTTCTGATGGATTGGTGTATTTGTTCAAGCTCAGGAAAGGTGTGCGTTTTTTTAATGGCAGGGAGGTAACGGCCCAAGATTTTAGATATTCATTTGAACGGGTTCTTAACCCCAAAACCAGGTCTCCGCGCACCTGGGTGCTCTCGCGCATACTCGGGGCAAGCAGTTTTATGGCCGGGAAGTCAGCGACGGTTTCCGGCATCGAGGTGATTGATCCCTATGTGCTTAAGATCGAACTTGAAAAGCCGTTTGCGCCCTTTATCAAGCTCCTGGGCCTCACCACTGCCTATGTAGTCCCGCAGGAAGAGGTTGAACGCTGGGGGGCAGACTTTTCGTTTCATGGCACAGGAACGGGCCCGTATATCTTAGAGCGCTGGGAGCATAATCAATTTTTAAAGCTTCAGGCAAATGACCGCTACTTCGCAGGCGCACCCCGGATTGGTGGTCTTATCTATAGAATTGTGCCGGAAGATTTTACCGCTCTTACCGAGTTTGAAAACGGAAATATAGATGTGATGCTGGAAATTCCGCCGGCAGCTTTCAAGCAGTATGCAGAGGACCCCCAATGGAAGTCTTCTGTTATCGTGGCGCCGGGATTGAATATCTATTACCTGGGACTAAACTGTCAGGCCGTACCATTTAACAACCCGCTCATACGCAGAGCCTTAAATTATGCCATTGACCGGGAAGCCATAGTAGCACGCCTTCTTGATGGCCGGGGACGCGTTGCCTCCGGCCCGCTGCCGCCGCTTCTCCGGTCCGGCCCTGCCCCGGAGGGTTATGCCTATGACCCGGCCAGAGCACGCGCATTGCTCAAGCAGGCAGGATATGGCACGGGGCTGTCAATGACCATATATCAGAACGCGGATGAGGAGACGCTTGATATAACACAGGCGCTGCAGAGCAATCTGCGGGACGTCGGGATTGATGCCTGCATTGTGCAGCTTGAGTGGAGCTCTTTTAAAAATGCGGTAGCGCGCGGAGAGGCGCAGGCATTCTGGCTCTCCTGGTGGGCGGATTATCCGGATGCAGAGAACTTTCTGTTCCCGCTCTTTTATTCCGGGAACCGGGGAATTGGCGGCAATCGCAGCAGGTTTAAGGACTCCCGGATAGATGAGTTGCTGGTGCGGGCGGTGAGCGTCATGGATGAAAAACAGTCACAAGCGCTGTACCGTGAAATTGAGCATTTGGTGGTGCAGGAGGCGCCCTGGGTTTTTGGCTGGCATAGAGCCAATTGCTCCATCTATCAGCCCTGGGTGAAAAACTATACGGTTGTACCTCTTGCTGTGATGGAGAAGTGGACCAATATCATGCTTGACAAAAATTAAGTGCGTTAGTCTTTTAGTTGTTACATTCGTGTTTTATTGGCAAGAAAAATTCGAAATGCGAATATCGAAGCACGAAACAAATACAAAATTCCAATACTGAATGATCAAAACAGCAGGCCATGAATTGTTTTAGCCACGGAATCACATCGAAATTCACAAAAGATTTTAGCCACAGAACTACACAGATTTTCACAGAAAGAGTTTTTTAACTTCAGTGTTATTCTGCCGTTCGGCCCCGAGCTCACGGCCGAGGGGTGTTTTCTGTGGCCATAAATAAAAAGTATTGGGTTCCGGCTTGTCCGGGTTAGAAAATGAACACATATCTGATAAAAAGATTATTACTGGTTATCCCGACGGTGCTGGGCATTACCTGCATCACCTTCTGTTTAATGCAGGGGCTGCCGGGGGATCCGGTGCAGGGGCTGGCAGGTGAGCAGGCTGATCCTGAAGCTCTTGCCGCGATCGCAAAGGAGATAGGCACGGACCGGCCGGTTCTATTACAATACCTGGGGTATCTGCGCCTCCTTGCCCGTGGAGAACTGGGGCGTTCCTATTATACCAACAGAAAAGTTATTGATGACTTAAGACAGAAGCTCCCCAATACACTTCTTCTTGCTGGTGCTGCAGTAGTCTTCGCCACGGCCTGCGGGCTGTTGCTGGGCATACTTATGGCCGTCATGCGTGGTACTCTGTGGGACCGCCTTGGTCTTGTGCTCTCGGTGGGCGGCATTTCCATTCCCGTCTTCTGGCTGGGCCTGCTGCTCATGTACCTCTTTGCCTTTGTGCTGCACCTGTTGCCTGCAACAGGAACGGGCAGCAGGTCATTTATATTCCTTATTCTCCCCGCCGCAACCCTGGGTCTGAATTCAGCTGCCTATATCGCGCGCATTACCCGCACCAGCCTGCTTGACATACTCTCCCAGCCGTACATGATGACCGCGCGTGCCAAGGGCCTGAAAAAAATAGCCATTATCGGCAAACATGCGCTGCAGAACAGCCTCATTCCCATCATCACCTTGATAGGAATTGATTTCGGCAGCTATCTGAACGGATCAGTGCTCACTGAAACTATTTTCGGCTGGGACGGCATCGGCCGCTATGCAGTAGAGGGTATCTTCAGGCGGGATTATCCGGTGATTATGGGCTGTGTATTAGTTGGTGCAATTATTTTTATCATTATCAATCTGGCCGTTGATGTGCTGTATGGTTTCCTTGACCCGCGGATTCGCCGCCGGGTGAAGGGATAAGTGTTGGGTGCGTTAACCTGTTCATGCAGTGAAATGCCGGAGTAATAATGCGCAGCAGTTTTTTGCCGCACAAAACAATTCTTTTGACCGGGAGCTGTATCGGCCTCCTGTTGCTGGCGGCCATCGCTGCCCCCATTATCAGTCCCTATGATCCATTGCAGATTGATTTGGCCCATATCAAGGAATCTCCCGGCACTGCCCACTGGATGGGTACTGATCGCCTGGGGCGGGATGTTTTGAGCCGCGTCGTCTATGGCGCGCGCTTTTCCCTCAGCATAAGTTTTATAGCTACGGTGGTGTCACTGGGACTGGGAATGCTGGCAGGGCTGGTTGCGGGTTATGCGGGCGGGAAGATTGAGAGCCTCGCTACCATGGTGATTGATGTGTTCCTCGCGTTTCCCAGCCTTCTTCTTGCTATCGGCATATCTGTGCTCATGCCACCGGGGACGGTATCCACT
>Ga0209668_10001451_pt1 | contig 10150 bp, 10 predicted proteins | sample FrelakmetPLP11PL_FD_187150 | JGI IMG/M metagenome (GOLD analysis project Ga0209668, IMG submission 187150) | Freshwater lake sediment microbial communities from the University of Notre Dame, USA, for methane emissions studies - PLP11 PL (SPAdes)... | ecosystem: Environmental > Aquatic >... | reverse complement strand
CGATCTCTTTCAGCTCAGGGTCATCAATATAACCTTTTCGAACAGGCTCGTCCTTGTCGTCTACCAGCTGAAGCAGTTCGAGGTCGTGAGCAATAAACTTCTTGACCTCTTTCTCCAAGACTTCACGGGTGTTCAGCTTCGGATCATCCACCACCAGATCGAGAAGATAGTCCAATATAACGCGCACGTTATATCCTTCAGGCACACCCATGGCAATCACGTCGCGGCCATTGAGCTCAAGATCTGTCACCTTTAGCGCCATTTCCTGCTCGCGAAGCTTGGCAATACGTTTCTGGAGCGCTTCCACCACCCAAGGCTTGAACTCTGATTTAGGGTCACTTTGCGAATCGGCCATGCGAAGCGCAAGCATCGGTTCAATCATCTCCTCTCCGCCGATACTTCGAATAAGACGCCGAACGGCGGCGTCAGTCCATTCTTCCTGATACCAAAACATATGGTGCCGCACAAGCTTGCTAACCTTTTCGATATCTGCTCGTGGAAACTTGAGGCGGCGCATTATCTGCTCTGCGAGCCGCGCGCTCATAACCTCGTGGCCATAGAAATGGCCATCAGCAGTCGCACACTTTGGTTTGCCAATGTCATGAAACAGCGCGGCGAGCTTGACCTCATCCACCGCCTTATCCACCGTCCGAAGAATATGCCCATACACGTCATTTACGTGAAGTTTGGCTTGCTTCACCCCTACCCCTTCCAACAGTTCTGGAATAAAGATCTTCAAAAGTCCGGTCTCTCGAAGCAGTTCTATCCCAACCGATGGCACACTGGACTGATACAAAATCTTCAAAAACTCCTCCCGCATGCGTTCAACCGATACCTTCGCCGCTATTTCAACCGAGTCTTTTATCGCTTTCAGCGTTTCCGGCACAATCATGTAACCGAGCACCGACGCCAGTCGGCAAGCGCGAAAGCCACGTAATCCATCTTCTTTGAATCTTTCTATCGGAGTGCCTACGGCGGAAATTACCTTACGTTCGATGTCCTTTTTGCCATCAAAAGGATCCAGTACCTCACGCCCGTTCGCAGGTACGTGCATGGGGTACGCCATAGCGTTGATCGTGAAGTCCCGCCGGCCTAGATCCCGCGAAATATCCGTAGTAAACTCGACCTTTGTTGGCCAACGCCCGTCAGTATAGTCCTCTTCAGTCCGGTAAGTTGCCACCTCCACCTGGAACACCTCGCCGCCCTTCCCGGGCGCAAGAACAGTAATAATACCGAAAGCCGCCCCTATAGCAATCGAATCCGGGAAAAGCTTTTGCACCTGCTCCGGCTTTGCATTGGTTGCAAGATCAAAATCTTTGGGCTCACGGCCAATCACCAGGTCGCGAATACTTCCCCCCACCAAATATGCTTCAAACCCGGCCTTGGCGAGCTTCTCGCTCACCCACCACACATAATCAGGTATTTTGGGGTCAATTTCAGTTTTTCTAATCATATTTGTTATCCACGCCGACAAATGGCAAATAGTTATCCGGAGTAATCACCTCAACACTTGCATTCTTGTATGTATCAATGAATGTCTTTGGAACCTTGTACACCTTGCGGCCACCCCACTTAAACTCATACCCGAATAACTTCCCTTCACGTTCTTCAACCCAATCAATCTCCTTCTGATCCCACGTGCGCCAAAAATAGTTATTTGTATGAATCGGCAGATAGGCTTGAGCCTTTAATCTCTCGATTACTAAAAAGTTCTCCCACAACCGACCTATATCGTCTCTTAGATCCAAGCTATTATAGTTTGATATTATTGCGTTTCTTACGCCGTTATCATAAAAGTAATACTTGCTCTTTTTCGTCACTTCCTTCCGAAGGTTTCTTGAGTAACCCCGTAGATTATACAGTACGAATGCTTTTTCCAGAATATCAAGATATCGAGCAACTGTTTTATACTCTATTCCTAGCAAGGCACCAATCTCACGCAAGGACACCTCGTTACCAACCTGAAAAGCAATCAGTTTCAGCAAGTCTCGAACTATATTTGAATTCTTTATCTTTTCAAAAGCAAGAACGTCCATCAACAGATAGGAATCCACAAGTTCTTCCAGAACTCCGCGTTTCTTTTCTTTTGTAGAGGCCGTCTCTACTGCAGGGTATGATCCAAACACAAGAGTATCAGCTAGTTTTTGCTTTAGGTCAAAAATACCATAGTGTTTTGCAAGCTCAATTTGCGATAACGGGAAAAAGCTAATTGTTCGCTTTCTTCCAGTGAGCGGTTCCCCTACCTGCCCTGCCAGGGCAAATGAAGACGAACCAGTAACCACCACCTGAACACCTGGTATATGATCAACTATAAGTTTTAACCCAGTCCCAATATTTGGAATTCTCTGGGCTTCGTCAACAATAATTAGCTTATTATCTCCAACGTACTGCTTAATCTCACTAAGACTTTCAGAAGAAAGTGCCTTTCTAGCATCAGCGTCATCACCAGTGTCGCAACGATATTTTGTATTTACTTTCGACAAAAACGAGTTTAGAAGTGTCGTTTTTCCAACTCTGCGCGGGCCATAGATTACTAGTACCCTACCTGGCTCAAGGTACTGTGCTAGGTTTTGGTGATATCTATCAATCATCTCTACTTAGAATACATCAAATCCTCAATATTGTCAAATTGTGAGGATTTGGATTCCTCAAAATGGTTATATATTGAGGAACTGGCCGGTCCGCCGCTCACCCACTACGCATAATCCGGTATTTTGGAGTCAATACTAGTCGCTTCCATCGATAGTAACAAAACAACTTAAGTCTTTTTCAAGCTTATCTGCATTATAATACTCAAAACCTACGATTCCAAAACTTCTTGCTCTGTCTACATACTTAAGATTATCATCAACATATCCAATTTCACCTGGTTTGAGCCTAAGCCTTTCAATCACATACCGATAGCATTTGCGCTCACCCTTTCTCGTACCAATAACATAAGACAAGAAGACGTCTTTAAAGAGTTTATCTATTGCATAATTTCTTTTCGGATACTCAAAGTGAACTATATTTGTGTCAGAAAATAGATATAGATCAATCGTTTTTCTAAGCCTTTCAACAAACCCCCACATATCGGCTTTTTTAGAAAAGGTGCTATTCCAGACTGATACAAATTCTTCATAGGATAATTTTTCGATTAGTAAAAGCGTAATAAGTTTCTGATAAAATTGGCTTGGAGTCATCTCTCCTTTACCGAACTTTCTAATCAGCATGGCTTCGTCAAGTAGTTGCTTACATTGGGCAGGCGACAATTTTGAATACTTGAACAACTGGTCAAGTGTAGCTTCAAGATCAAAGTCTACGAGTACTCCACCAGCGTCAAAAAGCAACGCCTTTATTTTATTTTGTCCTTGCTTCATAGTTGCTTTCCAGCCTCTAGCATACCATTACTCCAGCAGTCAGCTAGTATTCTTCTAGTCATAAATGATGTTTCCGATTCTTTCAATTCAACAGCCTCATCAAGGGTTAGCAACGTTATTGCCTCACCTTCATGTAAGTGCATATCCAAAAATGGTACTCCTCTAAGAATATAGACATAACACTCCAAATCTTCCTTTGCCGGATGCGGAACACCCCAGAACTTGTCCATCGGTTCAATTGAGTAGTTCTTAGGATCGATCTCAAGTTCTTCAAGTAACTCCCTACGCATTCCTTCATCCGGCGATTCGTCTTTTTCCAACTCCCCGCCAAAAGTAAAAGCCCAGGGTTCATGATTCCAGGCTTGTTATCCCTTTTCTGAAGGGCTATCTTGCCTTCGTCAGTTATTATCAAACATCCAGCCCATCTTCTCATAGCATTTCCTTTATTATTTAATCCACTTCCAGACAGTTCCGTTTGAGGTGTCCTCAATTTCAACACCTTTCTTCAGTAACTCTTCTCGTATTTTATCCGATTCTGACCATTCTTCTTTCTTTCTATGCTTTTCGCGTTTTTCAACAAGCGCTTCAATCGCCTTACCCTCATCCAAATCCATTAATCCTACTGTTTCATACAACCTTAGACCAAGAACAAGGTCGGCTCTCATTGTTAGTATTAACTTTTCATTCGGGCTAAAGCGATCGTCCTTAACCATCTTCCATACTTCGCCAAGCGCACCTGGAATGTTCAGGTCATCACCAATCAAGTCGGCAAACCGTTTCATATAGCTTTCAATGTTCTTCATGTTCATGTGCCAGTGTTTCCCTTGGAACTTAACAGACATCGGATCATGCAAAAAAGCTAGCGCCATACCATGTGTTTTCCTTCCCTTTTCCTCATCATACCACCAGGTTTTTGCTAAGCCACGAAGTTGGAAATAGGCGGTTTGCGCGGCTTCGAGCGACTCCCAGGTAAAGTTTAGAGGTGAGCGATAATGACTTGTTAAAAACAGATACCGAAGCACCATTGGGTCAAAGCCCTTTTTCTTGATGTCCTCGAGCGTATAGAAATTACCCTTGCTCTTGGACATTTTCACCCCATCCACAAGGTTAAATTCATTGTGAAGCCAATAGTTAGCCATCTTTTTACCAGTGGCACACTCGGTCTGGGCGATCTCATTTTCATGATGTACTGGAATATGGTCCACTCCACCAGTATGAATATCAAACGGATTTCCAAGGTACTTGCTACTCATGGCCGAGCACTCAATATGCCACCCAGGAAAGCCTTCACCCCACGGAGAACCCCATCTCATCTGATGTTTTTCGTGCACACCCTTAGTGAAAAGCCAAAGTGCAAAGTCCGCTTGATGCTTCTTTTCTGGATCACTTACCAGATCCTCACGCGCACTCTGTAGCTTCTCTTTAAGCGGTTGTCCCGAAAGCTGGCCATACTCTTTGAACTTGCTTATATCAAAATAAACCCCGAGTTTGGTAGCATAAGCATAACCCTTCTTCTCAAGTGCTTGGATCATCGCAATTATCTCCTTGATATGATCAGTTGCCCGAACTACATACGTTGGCTTTTCAAAATCCATCTGTCCGAACTCCCCTTTTCGGTCGTATTCGGTCGCGGAAGCATCAAGATCCCTAAAAATCTTATCAATGTACATCTGCGCGATCTCTTCGGCACTCTTACCTTCGCGCAAAGAGGCCTTCTCCATCTTGTCCTCACCTAAATCCTCATCGCTCACTAAATGACCCACATCAGTGATATTTATCACAGATTTAACCGTGTAGCCAAAATACTCAAGGGTTCTCTGAAGAACATCTCTAAAGGTATATGAAAGAAGGTTGCCGATATGCAGGTCGTAATAAACGGTCGGGCCACAGTTATAAATCCGCACTTCTTTTTCCGCAGGGTCGATCGGGGTAAACTTTTCTTTCTTTCGCGTAAGCGTGTTGTAAAATTTGATGTCAACCATAGCCATAAAGATTAGTTAAGAAGATACTACAGGAAAGTTGAGTTTTATGAAAGGTCAACAGAGAGACGCAAGCACCTTGGCTTTGAAGCCCTGGTTTACGCGATATTTTTTATAGCATGCCATGCACATTTTCACACTTACTGTTTTTGTGGTTTTCGCCACAGTTTTTTTAGACTTGTCAGCCGACTTGGCTCGTTTGTCAGCTTTCGGCGCAGGAATCATTATCTTAACCTTTCTCACATTAGGCTCGATCTTTTTAGGCGATTTATGGCCACGAAGCCCCATACTTCCGCGACGCGCCACGTTCACGGTTTGGCGATGTCGCCCACACTTAACAATCGTTTTCTTTTTGTTACAAATCTCACACTTTGCCATTACAGTGGAGATAATAACATACCTTTGCGATTTTGTCTAATGCGATAAGAAGCAAAATGAAAGACCTAGCCTGTATCAACTAGCAAGGATTTGGTATACTATAATGGTTCCACTTTAGGTGGTTCATGTCAGGAAGATTGTTCCGACACAGTACCATTGGGAGCTCTGATTATGCTAGCTCTTGGGCTAGTGTTGATGGCACCCACTTTTTCTGCAAAGGGTACAACTAACTGATATGTCCTCCTTTCGTGGAACCATTTTTGTTGCGAATATACCCTTTCTTCGTTATACTTCTTACAATGAATATCCGGCTCTCTAAGTACAAACTACCATTGGTTATTCTTATTGCAGTAGCGTTTTTTACCACATTCGCACTCATAGTAGTTGCAAATAGTACAGTTAATTTTGCTTGCGCATGTGTCACAGAAGAGGTTATCGTCGAAAATGACATGCAGAAATCAACAGTATATATCGAGACTTTCTATCGGTTGAACGGGAGATATCCTTCTTTTTCAGAATTACCAGCCCTAGATTCCGATTTCGAGACTCAGTATAGAGAAGGTAGGGTAACGGAGGTCGGAATCTACTATTCAGTAAGTGCTAACTATCAAAGTTATTCACTTAAAGGATATGCACAAGGTGATCGAGAAGTTCTATTTCTAAAGATCCCTGGAATTTATGAGATTTCCCAAGAAGACGTAGAATATGCCGTCCATTGAGTGAGCCTCCCCAATCTGGTAAAATAACCATGTACATTTCGGTTTAAGGTAACGCAGGGGTGGCGGAGCGGTCAAACGCACCAGACTGTAAATCTGGCGGTCGAAAGGCCTACGCAGGTTCAAATCCTGCCCCCTGCACACGATCGAGTATGAGAAACCGTTCAAACAAGCAACACATTATTACAGAATGGAAACCTGGAGTTCTAGATAACGTTGGAGTAATAATCCCTTTCCCTGTTGAAATTCTACTTAAACACCTCTCTAAAAGGAACATTCCTTTTGTTATTGAATCAACTTTGTATAGTGAAATATCAGCCGTGAATCTTTTGGACCTTTGCACTGTGATGTTGTTTTGGTGGACACTTAATACAAACTCAGGAGCACGATATCGCTTCATCATTAATAAGAATCATCATTCATCTGAATATGTATTTGATTACATGGAGAAAAGAACTGTATTTCAGATTCGCGATCCCGATATCAATGGCAAACATTGGAAAAGTGGTACAAAGCATTTTCACAGAATAAATGGAGAAACCTCAACAGTGAACGAGTATGAAGTATGCAAACCAATTAAATCGCATATCGAATTAATTAAACCCTCAGTAATTTACGTCATGTGCGTTAAGTGAAACCACACCGGGGCCAGGCACTCCGGTATACCCTCCAGGGTATATGTAAACACTCACTTCTTTGGAGCTTTACCCTTTACGATCTTTCTGAAGGTATCCACCCATTCTTTACTATACAACACCTCATCGATCGCAAGGTTGTAATCATGGATCTCATCTGGCTTAAACCAAAGCGCGATTTCTGTCTCTGCTTCCTCAACATTACCAGAAGCATGTGCCAGATTTCTAATAGCACGTTCATCTTCGTCCGCAACAAAGTACGAATCCACCGAATAATCTGCAACAAGACTACCAACGTCAGCAGATAGCGGGTTTGTAGCCCCCCTGATTTTACGCACCCACTCAATAACATGCGGGCCCTCAACAATCAACACAACTACTGGCCCACATGTCATATAGCGCACTAATCGTTTTTGAATATCTTTTGCAATCTCCATTGGTGTTCTCTTCAGTACAATTCCTCGCTCTTTATAAGCTGCAATAGTTTTCTCACCTAACGCTATTGCCGTATGCTCAGGTTGATCATAATGCTTCCTCGCAAGCGTTTCCGTTGGCCATACCATCTTCATGGCAATAATTTTTAGACCTTTTTTCTCAAATCGGCTGATTACTTCTCCAACAAGCCCACGCTGCACGCCATCTGGCTTAACAATAACTAAACTTCTTTCCCTGAACTTTTCAAAGCCTTTTCTCGTCATTTCTTTGATTTATTAGTTATGCACATAAAATATGTTGGCTGAATTCTACCAGCTACCGAACTTAAGTACAAACAACCCTAAGCGAACTTCTGACACAGCAGATGTCCCTCAACGCAAACGACTTCATGGTACAATTAGCATACGATAACCTGTATGTAACCAGTTTCGCGAGATATCTGTGGTTTGCTATTTCAGTTTCTGTTGCAAAGTTGTTGGCGGGATGTTTTCAACAGTCTTTTTCCGTTTCCGAGCCAAATTTTTTCTTCCAGCTGCTTCGATATACCTTTTCCAACGTTCACCTGAGCTGGTGGTGGGAGTTGAACCCACGACCTCCTCCTTACCATGGAGATGCTCTACCAACTGAGCTACACCAGCAAATTTCTAAACACATTTTACTGCCTAAAGTGCTCTAGCAGCCTATCGGGCGCTAGACAAGCTGACTTATACCAGTGATCAACAAACACGTAAAATGAACTTCCCAGCTAATTATACCCTAAAGGTAACTTTTGATGCTACTCATACCGGCTACGCTGTTCAAGTGCGCGACTGATCGTCAACTGGTCTGCATACTCCAGATCAGCACCACTCGGAAGCCCTTGCGCCAATCTTGAAACTTTGACTCCGGAAAGCTCCTTTAATTGGTCCCGAATATACATCGCCGTAGCCTCCCCCTCCATTGTTGGGTTAGTCGCGATTAACACCTCAACACTCTTTTTCTCCATACTTCGCTTTTCCCTTTTTTCGTTTTCAACTGACTTCTCCTTTACGATCGACTCTTTGGCTTTTGTTCCCGCCTTTTGCGGGATCTTCGACTTTACCCGCTCGATCAGAGCATCAATGGTCAGGTCTTCTGGCTCAACACGGTTGATCGGCGAGATCACACCCTCAAGCACATGGTAAACTCCGTCAAACTTGCTTGAGCGCTCGATCGCAATCAGATCGAGCGCATCCTCCACCACGCAAATCAGGTTTTGGTTACGATCCTTGTCCTGACAAATGTCACAAGTATCATCCGTGGAAAGATTGAAGCAGAATTTGCAACGTTTAATTTCACTTTTTACCCGCTTAAGCACGTCCGTAAACCCTTCCGTTTCGGACACCGGCACCCTAAGCCAATAAAATGCCAACCTTGCGGCGCTTTTGGGGCCTATCCCAGGCATACGATCAAAGTACCTTATCAGTTCTTCTATGATTTTGGGTACACCAGAGGTGTGCTTTGGAAACATTTTTACGTTTTACCTACTCATCATTCCTGAAACTTGTTGCATGTCACTTAAAGACATTGAGCTTCTCATTTGAGTTTCTATCTTCTTTTGAGCCTCTTTGTGCGCCTCAATTACTCTCGTTTCTATGAGTCTTTTCGATTCTGGATTCAGTATTGCCTCGTCGATTTCAACACCTGTAATTTTCATCAAACCGTTTAGTTTGACTTTTACGGTTCCATCTTTTGATGAGCCAGCAACCTCAAGTTTCTTCATCTGCTTCTGCATACGCATCAGCTGACCGATCATTTTGATTGGGTTTCCCATTTGCTTTTTAGTTTATGTAAAACTTATGTAAAAATAGAGCCTAGCTCCTTTTCACCTATCTCTTCTGCCGTTCCAACCTCGCAGATTATACCACGCACATCTGGCATATGAACACCTAGCTCCCGCCGCAGAAGCGCCTGGTTTTTGGGAGCACTTACAACACCTAGCTCAAACGTGTTTTTCACGACCACCTTTAGAGTGTCACCGACCAATACTATGGATGAATACGACAAAATAGTTGCGAGCTGGCAACCGCTCTTCTCGACTGCCAGTAACGCATCTGACCATTCTTTTTTGTTGTTTATAGTCTCCAACGCGTCTTTTGTTACTTCTGTTTTAAACGCCTTTTTAGCTGCTACGGTTTTGGTCGAGATTGTTAGGGTTTTCGCTATGGCCTCGTTCTTACTCACGCCTGAACTAGCACTATCGTTATTAAGTTGCCAACCGCCATCACCCCCATCTGCCATATCCTTCTTAAACTCAACAACTATTAACTCCAGCGCAATAAACGGATCTGGAAGATAACCAACATCTCGCTTAGCTTCTATCAACGCATGCTGTAGTTTGATAACTCGTTCGATTTCTTCCTTGGATACCACATCAAAAAGCCTATCGCTTCCATTTTCTATCAGCGAATCAATCAACTTATCTGCACCATATCCACGTTCCTTGAGTTTATCAAGCCGTACCCTTGCTTCAACTGCATTACCTTCGATTATCAAGCGGAACAGCCTAGATATCGCTGCTTTTCCAGGGATATTCAGGATCTTTCTTGCAAGTGCAAGGTCTACCGGTTTGCCCTTTTCGATCGCTGAGAGCAAACTCCCGAAAAGACTTTCGCCATCCCGAAAACTTC
>Ga0209668_10001450_pt1 | contig 10164 bp, 10 predicted proteins | sample FrelakmetPLP11PL_FD_187150 | JGI IMG/M metagenome (GOLD analysis project Ga0209668, IMG submission 187150) | Freshwater lake sediment microbial communities from the University of Notre Dame, USA, for methane emissions studies - PLP11 PL (SPAdes)... | ecosystem: Environmental > Aquatic >... | reverse complement strand
TTAAAATTTATTTAAATTCTTAACGCGAAAAGTAAATTTATTAATTAAATTTAATGAAATTAATAAAAATAACGAGAACAACATAATCACTAAAGCGGTCTTCCTAACCTGTTTATCTCATCTAATGTTATTTTCAAGATATTCCTTGAAGCATTCGTATCTCTATTCCATAGCCCTGAGCAAGTCTTACACTTGACAAGTCCGTGTCTTAAAATACGATTATGTCTCCAAGGTCTTGGATTTTCACATTCTCTAAATGTTTTACATATTCCATCATCGCTCTCGCAATGACTACATCTACAACTCGTTCTAAATTCATCCACAAGATACACTTTATATCCTGCTTTTCTAAACAAAGTTCTAAACCCCTTTCCTTTCACAGGTTCTTTGAATTTACGATGTTGGTATTGTTCAAAATCACCAAATCCTATAACTGTTTCTTCGGGATTTCCATACAATTTACAAAAATTGTTAATTAGCTTACTCTCACTTCGCTTACGATTTATAAATGAACTCAATTTTAACTTTCTATAAATATTCTTTTCATAAAATGATTGTAATGCTATATTCATTATGTTTTTTTGTTTGATGTCTGAAGATGGTGAGAAAATTAATATTGGATTATTAAAAGAATTAACTGGAAGTGAAGAAATAGTAGCAAGAGGTCTTTATCAAGAATCACAATCTTTTATTGTTGAAGCAAAATTATTCTTGGCATGTAATGAATTACCAGAAATTAAAGGAGAAGATTCTGCTTTATGGAGACGTATTCGAGTAGTTGATTTTCCAAGTAGATTTGTTGAAGAACCTAAAGAATTAAATGAATATAAAATTGATATAACTTTACCATCAAGAATGAGAGAAGACATTACTTGGAGACAAACATTTATGAAAATACTTATCAATTATTATCATTTGAATATAAAAGAACCTACTGAAGTTATATTATGTACAAAAGAATATTGTCAAGATAACAATGATTTTTATAATTGGTTAAATGATAATATAGAAAGAAAAGATAATAATACATTACAAATAGTAGAGATTTGTGAATCTTTCTTAGGTAAAAAACCAACATCACGTGTTCTTTCAAAGTACAAGAAAGATGTTGAAAAATTTATTAAAGAAAAATTTATAGATATTGATTGGGAATATAAAAAACATAGAATTAATGATTTGACTATTTCTTGCTGGATAGGAGTAGGATTAAAATAATAATTTTTTTGTTCCTTTTATTCCTTTGTTCCTTTTGTTCCTTTTACTGTTCCTTTTACTTTTTCAGTTTTCACTGTGTTTATGGCTCTGTTCCTTCTGTTCTCTCTGTTCCTCCTATTTTCAAACATTTTATATATTTTTATTTTTACTTCTTATTTTATTTTTTCTATTTTTTTTTCTTAATTTAGGAGGAACAGAGAGAACAGAAGGAACAGAGCCATAAACACAGTGAAAACTGAAAAAGTAAAAGGAACAGTAAAAGGAACAAAAGGAACAAAAGGAACAAAAGGAATAAAAGGAACAAAAAAAATCAATATACATTATTTATTAAATGCTTTTAACAAATTCTTTAAAAATATTTTATCTTTTCTACTATATTTCTTAATATCCATGTCATCCCAACCGTTACAAATATCTTTATAAATATTTATAAATCTTTATAAAGATATTTGTAACGGTAAAATTGAAATATTCATATTAAAGTAGTGATAGTTTAAAAATAATTCAATTATTTTTTGTGAAAGTCAAAATTTATTTTATAAGCTTAATTTAATGGATATACAAATACAAGATTTATTTTTAAATAAACATGGTACATTTAATAGAATCTTGCAATTTGAAGTAATAATAATAATAGCAAGTGTTGTTTTATTTTTTACAAAATACTTTACATTAGATAAAGCTGCATTTTTTATTATAATATTATCATTTGGTATCTATATAGCAAATATATATGTAACATCAACTAATCAAGAAATATCAGATAGTAATGAAATCACAATGTTTAAACTAAAATCATTACAAAAAACAATGAATGACTATATAACTAAAAAAATAGAATTAATAAACAAGCAAAATAAGCAATTACATTTATCCAAAGAAGACTTGACATTAATTTATAATAAAAACAAATTAGATGCATTGTACATTGATGCAACAATGATACATTTCTTGTATTCAATAATAAAATTAAATGATTATAATCCACAAGAATTTCATTCATTATTATTAGGTACAAACAATATATTAAAAATAAGACTTGAAATAGAAGAATTTCTCGAACAAAATAATAACAAAGATGGTTATCCAGAAAATATAGCAGAAATGTTTGAAATTGCATTACAATTACGATCAAACACTATAAATAATGTACATAATTTTATATATACTGCACCAAAAGTGAATAGAATGTACAAGTATATCAATAATGTAATTGAAAGATACTCCGTTTTAATATCTAGAAATACAGATATAATTCATTCTTATTATAAAAATAATTTAAAACAAAAACCAATAACTACAGCGACTAAATTTATATCATATAATAAAACAAAACCATTTGATGCAAATGTTAATCATTCTATTTTAGTTAATGAAACAGAGTCATCTAAATTAATTCCTTTTTATATCTAAAAATTTTATTTCTTAATTTTTAAATAAATTTTTAATAAAAAATATTATTTGTTCTTCTTCTTTTTCAAAAAATTCAATAAGTGAATGCATTAGTGTGTATATATCAAGATTTTCTAATTTAAAAACGTAATTTGTTATAAAAGATTGTCTACTAAATTTATAATGGAATGAACAATTTAAAATATGTGAATTAACAAAATCAATAACCTGAAAATCCAATGTATTTTTATTAATAAAGATATTATCTAAATGTAAATTACCATGCACAAATTGATATTTTTTAAATGAACATACAAAATTATATAATTGAACAAGTATAGTTTTTAAATTATCTATTTTTTTGGCTTCATCTGATTGTAAGAATTGTCTTAGTGATATATGAGTGTTTAACTTGTATTCTATTACATTTTCTATAGCATTAATTAATGGAAATAAATTAGAATCAATTAATGTCATATATACTTTTGTTTCCCAATAGAACAAATCTCTATCTAAATAGAATCTTGTTATATTATTTGTATTTTTATTAAATTCACAAAAACATCGTTGAGAACATTTGTCATTAATATTATGTGCGACTAAGAATGTTCCTTCTGTGCATTTAAGTGTATCTATAAAAATATTGTTGTTATCACTATTTTTTTCTTTATGTTTATGAGTAAATCCAAAATGTTTAAATAACATAAATTCAATTATTATAAATTAATTTTGTTTTTAAATAAAATTAAATTTAATGAAAAAAACATATGATTATCTTGAATATTTTTTTTTAAACTACAAAAGCGCGCCATTTGAATTGCAATGATACAAAATTGGAATAATTAGGTGTTGTATATCTAAGTTGTCCATCATTAGTAATATCAAATTGAATACCTGTATCATCACCTACATAATTAGTAATAATTTCACAACTTCCATTTTTAGTTACTCCACGGATATGGAAATTAGAATACATATTTCCAGTTGTAGGTGACGTCACTAATTGTGAAGTTAAATACACATCAAATCCCCAACAAGAATCAGTAAAAGAAAGCCCAGTAATAGCAGTAAAAGAAGTTTGATTATTATTAGCACTAAAGGGTGATACATTATAAATATCTTGTGAATTAGGTGTCATATTTATACTATTAACATTAATAGCATTTGAATATATAGTTTTAGCAACACCTAACCCTCCTAATATAGTGACTGCATTTCCTTGTGTAATACTTATAGCATCTGATGTACAATTAACAGTCATTCCACCGGGTGTTATAAATGATCCAGTTGTTGTACTGGTTGCATTTTCAGTTGACATTAATTCAATATTTTTACATAATAATGGGATATAATCAGTAAATATAATACTATTTTCTTCTTGTGTAGTTCCACCAATTTCAAAACGGTCATTTAATTCATTATATATCATTCCAACATATGGTTTATTATATAAATATACAGAATCACCGATAGCAGGATTTTGGTCTGTCCAAGCTGTATTAACAGTTGCTATTTTAGTAGAACTATTATATGCAATTATCAAACGAACTTGTCCAGCACAAAAACCAGAAGTGATTTTAATATAATATCCTTTATAATAATCAGTTGTATTACTCTCATTTATGGTAAATTTAATTTCTGTAGTTGAAAGACCACTTTGATCTGGCAATGTTACAGTATATGGATATTTATCTTGAACTACATCACCTGAATTTGTATCATTTTCTGTTTGATAACGTTGAATTAAGAAACCAGAATCTTTAGAACCAGATGGTCCAGAATTTAAAATAATAATATTGTCTTCAATTGTTGTATTTGTTGAATTAAGAGTAGTTGTTTGTCCTTGAACTGTTAGATCACCTACAATAAGCATATTACCTAAAACATTGACATTTTTAGACACACCTAAACCACCATTTAGAATAAGAGAACCAGATGAAACATCATAACTTTGAGTTGTAGAGTAAAGTACTGTATCACCGCCAACTAATAGACCTTTATTTAAAGACATTCCTCCAAAAACAGTAATACATCCACCATTAGATAAAGTAGAGACATTTGATGTACAATTGAATGTAACACCGCCATTAAATAATACAGAAGCAGAACTACTATTTGAACTAACTAAAGTATTATTAAATACAAAAATACCAGTTGTATTATTTATTTCTATTGTTTTTTCAATAAATGTACCAATTGCATTATAACGTGAAATAGAGAAATTATGAGATGATAGGTCTTGGTCTATAGAAAAGCGTTTAATATTTAATGTATCAAAAAGATTTATAACATTATTAGAGTCACTTAAATAATTTGAAATACCATATATATAATTATCACCACCAATGTATAAATCTTGTCTAAATGAACCACCACCATCTACTAATAAAGCTCCTCCATTTGATATATTTGTCGCATTAGTAGGACATTGTATTGTAATACCTCCAAATGAAACTAATGATCCAGTACTTAAATTTAATGCCTCATCTGTTGCTGTCAATGTTAAATATGCAAATGTACCAGAACTACCAGCTCCGCCACTTAAACTTCCACCTACATATAAATCCCCTCCAATAGCAGCACCTCCTTTTACAGTCAATGCTCCTCCATTATAAGTATCAACTGCATTTTGTGAACAATCAATTCCTATACCACCCATTATAATAAATGTCCCAGTTGTACTTGATTCTGACGGTATTGTATTTAATAAAGATACTACTCCTCCTATATATGCATCTTTTTCTATACTTATTCCTCCTGGTGTTGTAATTGAACCACCTTGGGTAATACTAATTGCATTAGTACTTGATTTTATACTAATACCACAATTTACAATTAATCCTCCGGTACTAGAATTAGATGATTCTTGTGTTGTAGTAAAAGTAACAATATCATTACAATTTAATGTTCCATTTATATCGAGTCTAGTATTTGGGGTAGATGTATTTACACCTATATTACCTGATGTTTGTAATACTAATTGACTAGTATTAGCATAAGAGTGAATATCTATAAAACGTGATATACCAGCACCATCTTTTGTAGAACAAATTGTATATCCAACTGTATTATTTGTACTTAATTCGAGAGCTTCATAATCACCAGTATATCCACTACCAAGACTCATAAATGAATGTCTAAAAGGATATATATTACTTGAATTACCTATAAATAATGTACCTGGATTTTTATTTGGTGCAGAACTGATATTAAGAATACTATAATTACTTTGTTCTGTTGTGTTTATAGTTATTTGTGAAGATAAACCTGCATTAATATCAATCTTTCCACCTAATAAGAAATCTTTTGATATACTCATTCCACCAGCTATAGTTAATGCACCACCTTGTGTAACACTACTTGAATTGCTTGTTTTATTAATAGAGACGCCACCGATAATATACAAAGCACCTGTACTTGAATTAATTGAATCAGATGTAGAACTAATAGTTGTAGTACCATTTGTATTTAATATTACTTGGTCAGATATACCACTTTGTAATGACAAATTTCTTTTAACACCACTTCCACTATTATTTATAGATATAATGTATTTAGAATCAGATTGTGAATATCCTATATTTAAATATTCACTATTAGATACATTATTAGGCAAACCTAATCCAAAAATTTTGAGTCCAATATTATCATTATTATCTCCATCTGCCGTAAATAAATCAAAAGACATACTTGAAGCTGTCAATTGTCCTTGAAGTGACAATGAATCGGTACTACTACCACCGCCAATAATAGAATACATTTGACTATTACCTAAAAAGACTACTTCATTAGTACCTTTGATTCTAAATACTTCACTAGGACTTCCAGAACTATTAGAATAAAATATATGATCTTTTGTAGATCCATTAACTTGATATAATAAACTACCAGAACTAACTATACCAAAACCACTAAAATTACTAGTTTGTGTGATATCACCACTTGATTGATATAATACTAATTTATTATTTTTAGATGTATTTAATGTATCAAGACCAATAGTATCACCAAAAAATCCTTTTTTAAGAACACTTAAACCACCAGCAAGAGTAACAGATCCACCTTGAGTTGTAGAATTAGCATCAGATGTACATCTTATACTTATACCTCCAACTGATACTAAAGAACCAGTACTTGAATTAGTACTGCCAATCGTATCACTTATATACATATATTTACTAACTTCTGTATGTTCAGGGTAAACTGTAATCATAGTATTCCCTGTACTAAGATTATTTAATACTACATTACCTATAGAACTTTGAATAAGAATATCATTATTATTAGCGATATGTAAATTATTTCCATTCATATTGAGTGTGCTATAGTTATTACCAGCCGAGTTTGATAATTTTAATTGATCAAGGCCAGTATATGCAACTTGAATACCAGTATTATTACTATATTGTTGGCCAGTATAAATACTATTAGATACAATTAAATCCTTTCCAAATGCACCTCCACCAGCAATAGTTAAAGCTCCGCCATTTGATCCATTTGATGCATTAGCTGTTGAATTAAGACTAAGACCACCTTGAATATACACTGCACCAGTACTTGAATTTGTAGAATTTGCAGTAATATTAATTGTAAGATTAGTATCAGTTAAATTAAATCGTTTATTGACTCCGTCAGGGGCTAGATAAAAATTTTTATTAGTTATTGAATCTAAAAATAATCGTGGTACTGATATACCATTTGCCATCAAAAGTCCATTTGATGAATCTATTGTTAAATTATTTCCAATATAAACACTTTTCATAATACCAGCTCCACCTCCTATACTTAAACATCCACCTGCTGTATTACTAACTGCATCAATTGTGCTATTAATACCAATGCCTCCATTGATAACTAAAGCACCAGAAATCATGTTTTGCGATATTGTAGTATTAGTTATTGATACATCTCCATTTTTGATAACTAATGGCGAATTTTCTACTACAATTGTCTTTAATCTAATATTAGCACCAGACATTCTATTAACTTACTCTTATATAAGATTTTTAATTTTTATATTTAACAAATTAAATTACTCGATATGTTAAATATATTTAGTAACTTTTCTTATCTAGTTCTTCACTTGATAGTCTATCATCATTACGTGTTTGGCGAATAATATTATCAACTGATATCTTGGCTTGATTTAAAAAATCTAATTCTTTTTCTTCTTCTATTCTACGTCGTTCTTCTTCTATTCTACGTTTTTCTCTTTTATTTTTAATTTCTCTTTCTCTAATTTCTTTTTCATGTGAAATCTCATCTTCTAATTCAAATAAAAATTCTTCTAATTTTTTATAATACATTATACCTTTTATTATAGGATGATTATGATTTTCATTGCGATTATCAAATTTTATACATATATATTTATATTTAATACGTCCAGTTAAACACTTTTTTAAATTTCTACCCATTGATTGTAATTGTTTTAAAAATTCATTCAATTCTTTTATATCATTTTTTACTCTTTTTTTACATTCATCTATTCCATTCTTGAAATTTTTATCATAATATTTTGTTATTTTTTCTATATTTATTGCATTTGTCTTTTTACAATCATATTCATAATCTTCTATGATTTTTCTACATTGATCTGTATATATATCTTGCTCATCAATCTTATTTAATTGTACAAATAGTTCATTTCCTATAAATTCTGATTCTAAATCTTCTATTTTATTCTTTTTAATATGTTTTTTAATACTTTTTGATAATTTACCCATTACTTATATTTAATAAATTAATTTTATTAAATTCTATTATTCTCGTATTCTATTATTAATTTTCCTAAAAAAACAAAATGATGTCTAACTTCAGGTATTTGTAAAATTAAATTATATAATGTCCATATACTATAAGTAAATATAATTGCAAAAATAATATCATTTGTATAATGATATGTACTAAATACTAAAGATAAACATCCTGCTAGCCAAATAATAACTGATATTCTACTACAAATTTTTAAAAGTAATTCTTTAAATGTATTATTGTTTTTATTTAATGAATAAAGTATAATTGGTTTTGTAAAGTGTTCCATATTCCATACTATAAAAGTTGTTGTATATATTATTGTATGTCCAGACCAAAAGACGTCCCCACATGCTGCCCTTTTTTGTATTAAAATATAAAATGCATCAATCCAAATTGGAGACAAAGAATCAGGATTAGAAACACAACTTTGTAATGGAGTTGGAAGTATAGTCAATATTAAAAATGGAGCTCTTATTAAATATAATAGCCCAGTTATTAATAATATACGTCGTGTTAATATCCAACCCTTTGAACCAAGTGTAAATACTTTAATTAAAATCAATATTAAAGAATATAAAATTATTGTATCTGGTAAATTTTTAATAGAATTTTGTTCTATTGAAAATTTTTTTCGTATTAATGTAAAATAGTCTAATAATGGGTCATATAATGTTTTCTTTTCTCCTTCTGGTAAACTGGAATTAATATTATGTCTATCAGCAAATGAAACAGCCAAAGATGCTATATAAACTGATATAATAAAATATATAAAAGAATTAAATGTAAGTTTAATATTATTTGATAAATACATTTTCAAATAACTTTTATTAAAAAAAATTTCAATTTTTAAAATACTTATCTCCAAGTTATCACTTCTTACTATCTTTTAGAAAATAGTAACGAAATATTTTAAATCATTTTTAAAATTCCAGCCACACCAACCTTTTCCTATATTAGGAATAGATTGTATTTGTTTTTTAAAAACTTTTTCTTCAAAATATTTCTTTACTATTTTCTTATTTGGAACTTTATTATCAATTTCTCTAATATACCATTCTTCATATAAAGTATATAATTCAATCCAATTAATACCACTACCTTTTTTTTGAACTAAGAATTCATCTATAAATTTTTTATTAATATCATTATTTTCTTGATAAGCTTTGGTTTTTAACAAGGCATCGGGTTCTATGTAATGATTTTTTATTATTATTCCATTTGGTGTATCTATCAATTGTTTTACTTGAATGTTTTTAGTTTTGAATATATTCATCTGTTGTATCTCCAAAAAAATATCCTGATAATTTCTTTTTATTTGTTGTATTATAACTTAATAATTGTCCCATGCAATTTTTGTAATTTTTCCAATGTTTGATTTCTATAATTTCATCATTTGTTTCTATATCACTAACACCATGTTTTGATTTCTTATGTTTTCCATCCAATTTTTTTTCAAGAAATTTTTGATAATAACTTTCATTTCTTTTAGATTCTAATTCTGATATTTTATTTTCAAGAATTTCTATTCTTTGTATAAGTGAGTTAATAATATTTAGTTCCATTTTAATTAAATTACTTTTTTTTTATTTAATTTCAATTTTTAATTAACTATTTGATATAATTTATATAATAGAAATGTAGAAATGAAATAGAAATGAAGAGAAAAATTTCATTTCTATTTCATTTCTACATTTCTGATTATTCTTTAATTTTATAATTACTCCAACCATATATACCATTTTTAACTTTACATTCATATTGTCCATTATATTTCTCTTTAATGTATTTCTCAACTTGTTT
>Ga0209668_10001449_pt1 | contig 10165 bp, 7 predicted proteins | sample FrelakmetPLP11PL_FD_187150 | JGI IMG/M metagenome (GOLD analysis project Ga0209668, IMG submission 187150) | Freshwater lake sediment microbial communities from the University of Notre Dame, USA, for methane emissions studies - PLP11 PL (SPAdes)... | ecosystem: Environmental > Aquatic >... | reverse complement strand
ATTGAAAAAGATATAGTTGATGTAAAGGGAAAAGCTTATGGATTGGAGCTCTCATTGAAGAAGGAGGAGGGAAGAGTTCAATGGAGCATAGGATATACTTATTCAAGGACTTTCCTTAAAAGTATTGGAAAGTTCAGCGATGAGATCATAAATAAAGGGGAATGGTTTCCCGCAAATTTTGATAAACCTAACGATCTTGTCGCTACATTCAATTTCCTTTTCTCACGCCGTTTCAGTTTTTCAACCAATTATGTATGGAGTACAGGAAGACCAATTACATATCCTGTGTCTACATATTATATGAACAATATGCTTCTTATCCATTATTCCGAAAGGAATAAGTACAGAATCCCTGATTATATGAGACTGGATGTTTCAGTGAAGATAAGCGGAAACCTCAGATCACATAAAATTGCCAATCCCCACTGGATATTCTCGGTTTATAACCTACTTGGCAGGGAAAATGTTTATTCAGTCTATTTTAAAAATGAAAACAGTACAATAAATGGATATAAGCTTTCAGTTTTTGGACAGGCTATCCCGTCCCTGAGTTTCAACTTTGACTTTTGAAAATATGAGGTTAAAAAGATATAGTGCAGTTTTACTGATTCCGCTCATGATCTTTGGTTGCATTACAAAGTTTATACCCGAGACCAATGAGGAGCAGAATCTTCTGGTGATTGAAGGCCTTATAACAGATCAACCGGAAGCTTATACAATAAAGTTATCCTGGTCAATACCTGTTGGTATAAACTCGGGAATAAGACCCTTAAAAGGCTGTAAAGTAACAGTTCAGGACGATCTTGGTAACAATTACTTGTTTTCTGAATCAGCAGTCGACGGATTATACATATCTGATAAAGAAACATTCAGGGGAATTATCGGGCGGAAATACACCATGCATATTAATACTAATAATGCAACAGAAACTCATTATTCGTATGAATCAAAACAGGTTGAAATGAAAAATGTTCCTCCGATTGACAGCCTCTTTTATGAAAAAATAACAATCAATGAAAAGACTCCATACAGTGGTCCGGAAGAAGGTTGTCAGGTATACCTGAACGCATTCGACCCTCTTGGAAAATGCAGGTACTACAGATGGGATTTTTTGGAAACCTGGGAATTCCATCTGCCTTATATGGTTACTAATCAGATATGCTGGATTTCAAATACTTCGACTGATATAAACATAAAAAACACATCGGTCCTGGCAGAGGACAGGATTACCCGCCTTCCCGTTAAATACATCTCAAATGAGACTGACAGGTTATCAGTAAGATACAGGATACAAGTAAATCAGTATTCAATGAATGAGGATGAATATACATACTGGGAAAAGATGCGGGACATTTCTCAGGATGTAGGAAGCCTTTATGATATTACACCCTCCTCTGTACAGGGAAATATCTTTTGTGTTGAGGATCCGGGAGAACAGGTTCTGGGATTTTTCAGTGTCTCCGCCAAAACTTCCGAAAGAATATATATAGATGAAACTTTCAGAGGCCAGGTGCAGCTTTACAATAAGTGCGCTGCTGATACGGTTTTTAATGGCGAGCCTATTCCCGGACTTAATAGTTTTGTGTGGGTAATAGTGGATAATCCCATGCCGCCTCCGCCTTTTAAAGTAATTACATACGACAAAGGGTGTGCTGACTGCACTGTCAGAGGTACTACGACAAAACCAATTTTCTGGGAGGATTAAAATGAAATTGAAAATCACGAGCAGTTCATGGTAAGAAATCTGAAATCGGGAGCGCTGTTATTATTCATCTTTATCTCATCTGTCAACTCCTTTGGCCAGAAGAAGCCTGACCAGCTTGATGTTATTACTGAAAAATTTACAAGATACTGCGATTTATTTCCAAGAGAAGAAATTTATGTTCATACTGACAGGCAGGAATATATCTCAGGTGAAGTTTTATGGTTTGGAGTTTATCTCTTCGACAGAAGAAATTCTACAACGGCCCCGGAAAGCAGAATAGCATACATTGAAATACTCAATAAGGAGAATAGACCTGTCGTCCAGAAAAGGATAAAGCTTGCTGATGGATTTGGCCCCGGGCAGATAGTCTTACCTGATACATTAAGTTCCGGGTCCTATGTATTAAGAGCTTATACAAACTGGATGAAGAACTTTTTACCTTTAAACTGTTTCATCAAGAGGCTGAATATTTATAACTCTTTAAGTGGGAAGAACTTTATAGCTGACGCTGAGGTTACTGCTAACAACAGAGAATCCGCAAGAATAAGGGGAGCAATAAATCAGTCTGGATCGGGATTGAAATCAGCATTTGACTATAAAGATTCTTTGAATCTGATTCTTAAATTCAATCCTGACCGGGACTTTCTGTTACGTGAGGGGAGTAATTATTACCTTTTTATTCAAACTCATGGAAAAATTAATGTAAGCCGGCCAGTTTCATTATCAGAGGAAGGTACTATGATCACAATTCCGCGGAAGCTTCTGATTTCTGGTTTAAACCATTTCACGCTTTTTAATTCTTCAGGAAAACCGGTAAAGGAGTTTTATACTTATACTCCTGGCAAGCAGGCAAGTATGTCAAAATTAACAGTACCTGATGCGGCTAAGATCAGAGAAAAAATTCCACTGAACATAGAAATGAGAAACTTAAAGGTAATTGACGGAACTTCCACATCTTTAAGTATATCAGTTGCACCTGCAGGAGGACCTTGCTTTCCTGGAATAGATGAATACATGACCTTCGGATCAGAGTTTGGCACATTCCCGATAGATATTCTGTGTTCAGATCCTGACGCTCTTACAACTGGTTTGGCCGATGATTTTCTTTCTTCGCTTAAAAGCAACTGGATTGACTGGGACGTCATATTATCAGGAAAATACCCTGAAGTAAAATACAGAAAGGAATCAGAAAGCCATTTTATCTACGGACAACTCATAAACAGGAAACCCAATATCGGTATGGACGGCAAATACCTGTTTATGTCTATACCAGGTAAAAATGCCTTCTTCAGGTATGCCAGAACTGATAAAAACGGTGATTTTTACTTTACTATTCCTATAGACGAAAAATTAAATGATATTATAATTCAGCCTGAAGAGGTGGAAGGAAATAATATAAAAATAGGATCATCATTCGCAGAGAAATACCCTGAACTAAATAACTCTTCAGCTATGTCAGCAAAACCAGTTTCCGACAAAGCAGTAAAACTTGGTATTAATTTCCAGATAATGAAGATTTATGGTTCGGAGAATCTGCCGGAAAAAAGCAAATCAATCCAGACAGTCGTAAATTCAAAACGATTCTACGGAAAACCTGAGATTGAATTGGTGATGGATAACTATATCAAGTTGCCTGTGATGCAGGAGGTGTTCTTTGAGCTAATACCCGGTGTTTTTCTAAGAAAGAAAAAAACGGGATATGAAGTGTCAATTGCTGATCCCGTTGAGAACAAGGTCTTCAATAAACCCCCTGTTTTGTTTGTCGATGGAGTAGTTATAAATGATCCGGATTTAATAGCCAACCTTGATCCTGAACTTGTTGAAAAGATTGACGCGGTTAAATCGAGGTATTTTGTTGGGGACTATATGTTTTATGGTCTTGTTAATGTTATAACACGGAAGGGCGATTTCAGTAATGTAACGCTTCCGGATTATGCGGTCAGATTACCATACAGGGTAGCTGAGAGTGGCAGATCCTTCACTTCTCCTGAATATTCTCTTCCGGTAAACAGGACAAGCCGTATCCCTGACTTCAGAAATACTTTGTACTGGAATCCTTCAGTGAAACCTGATGAAGGGGGTAGTGCATACATGGAATTCTGGAGTTCAGATGTCAGGTCAGAATATATAATCAGTATACAGGGGATATCAGCTGATGGATCACCTGTATCAATCACCAGACCTATAAGTATCAGGTAAAATCTGCCCGGATTAATCAATAGTGAGCAAACTTTTACAGGGGAATCATAATACTTTTAAAGATGAAACAGAGCAGGAGAGATTTTATTTCGGCAATAGCTTCTGCAGGAGCAATGTTGCCTTTTATATCAGAAACAGATTTAAATTCAGGTTTTTCAGCCTCAGGAAGATATCCTGTCAGACTCTTTTCCAAACCTCTCGATTCGTTCGATTTTGACTTTATGTGCGAATGCCTTGTTAAATCGGGAATTGAGGGATTTGATCTTACTGTACGACCAGGAGGCAAGGTGGAACCTTCAAAAGTGGAAACAATACTTCCCCAATTGGTTGAGGAGGCCGGGAAATATAAACTGAAGATTGACATGATGGTAACGGGTATACTGTCAGTAACTGATCCATTTGCAGAACAGGTGTTGAAGACAGCATCATTATCCGGCCTAAAATATTACCGGTTGGGTTGGTTCCAGTATGAAAAAAACATTGATATCCTGCAAACTCTCGAAAAAGACAGAATTCTCCTTCGGGAAATTGCAGAACTTAACAGAAAATATAAAATTCATGGTGGATATCAGAATCATTCAGGTGCAGGAGTAGGCGGACCAGTATGGGACCTGCATGAACTGCTGCGGGATTTGCCTCCTGAATATCTTGGAAGTCAGTATGATGTCAGACACGCCATGGTAGAGGGCGCCAATACATGGGTGCTGGGGATGAGACTGATAGCGGATCATATCAGAACTCTTGCCGTGAAGGATTTTACTTGGAGAACAGTAAACGGGAAGCCGGAAGCAGTAACTGTTCCTCTTGGTGAAGGAATGGTGGATTGGGATACATTCTTCACTATGGTTAGTGAGCTTAATATCGTTGGACCGATTACCCTGCATGTTGAGTACCCGCTGCTGGAAAACGGCGAAGAAAAGCTACCGCTCATCCGGCAGCAGGAAATAATTGTGAAGAAGCTCAGGAAAGATATGGATTTCCTTAACGGGTATCTGGGTAAGTACAGTTTAAGCTGATAAAGAGAGTTACATTATTTGGGATCCATCTTGCCCTTAAAATCAATATTATATACAGATGAAATTCCTGAATTATCTTTTTATTTTAACATTGCTAAGTGTGCCGGCACTCTCTTCACCCGGGCATCTGGATGATAATCCGGTAATTTCGGTGATCAGTTTTGGGGCTGTACCTGACGGAAAAACTGAAAATACTTCATTTTTCCAGAGAGCTATTGATTCAGCTTCAGTAACGGGAGGATCGGTTTTTATTCCGGCCGGGAAATACCTGATAAGCGGAAGTCTTTATTTAAAAGGTGTTTCGGTGTATGGTGAAAATATTGCCCCAAGATCATGGGAGCCTCTGAACGGTGCTGTTATCCTTGCAACGGGGGGCCGGGATAATGAGAAGGCACCTGCTTTATTTGAAATGAGAAATTCTTCAGCTGTATCGGGTTTAACTGTTTTCTATCCCGACCAGTCGGTTGATGATATACATCCATATCCCTGGACTTTTCACATTGGAAGTTATTCCCCCGACACGACGGTCTTTGACTGTACGATTGAAAATGTAACACTTGTAAACAGTTATAATGGGATTCATGCCGGGCCAAATGAAAATGGACGTCACAGGATAAACAGTGTTTATGGATGTGTTCTTCGTCGCGGAATCTTTGTCGAAAGTGTTGGCGATATCGGAAGAATTGAGAATGTCCAGTTTCATTGTCATTTCTGGGGCAGCCCGGCCACCCGCGGAGATTTCTGGAAGGTATTCAGCTATATGCAGGAGAATTGCGAGGCGTTCATAATTGGAAGGAGCGATTGGCAATATATTAACAATACTTTCGTGTTCCCGGCTAAAATTGGATACCATTTTATCAAAACTGAAAATGGAAACTGGTCGGGAAGCTGCAATGGTCAGTTCAGCGGCATAGCTGCCGATGCAACCGGCTGTTGCATCCAGGTTGATGATATTCAACAGCCGGGATTATTGATAACAAACGGGCAGTTCAACTCACATGAAACAGGAGCAAGCACTCAGATCCTTGTTACTGAGAACTGCGAAGGTAACATTCGCTTTGTAAATTGCGGATTCTGGGGTCCTGTGAGCCACAATGCAGTAATAAAAGGTAATTCATCAGTCTCTTTTTCATCATGTTATTTTTCAAATAATAAGAACACTGAGGAATATTCCATCCTGGTTGAGAATGGTCGTTTACAGGTTCTGAATTGTACATTTGATGCTATACAAAGCTCAAGGAAGAAAGATGAAAATTGGGCTTATGAAGGAAAACCGACCCAGCCGCCATGTATTCTCATTAAAAAGGGGACCAGGCATGCAATAATATCAGGTAATAACGGATACTATGGCGTTTCAGTTAAGAATGAGATAGGTAAAAAGGCTCTCATCAGGGATAATGAACCTTTTATTAAGAAGTGAAAGATGAAAATATTGATAATCGGCGGTACAGGTAATATAAGCACAGCAATCACAGGAATGATCCAGGGAAAGGGAGATGAAATCACTCTCTTTAACAATGACACAGGCAGACCCGGATGGCTCTATCCTGAAGTCAAGGTGATAAGCGGTGACCGTAAAGATCTGCTGACTTTTGAAAAAGTTATTTTTTCCTCAGGGAATTATGACTGTGTTATCGATATGATATGTTTTGAACCTGAAGATGCTGAAAAAGATGTAAGACTTTTCAGTGGCAGGACTGAACAGTTTATTTTTTGCAGCACCGTGGATGTGTATCCAAAGACCCCTTTTACATATCCGGTAAACGAAACAACTGAAATAGGTGCATTGCAATCGTTTCAGTATGCATATAAGAAAGTGGCCTGTGAGAAACTTCTGTGGGAAGCACATAAGTCGGGCTCATTCCGGCTGACTGTAATAAGACCGGCAGCTACCTATAATGAATCCTGGAACCCTGCTGTCCATAGTTTTGGTGGTCAGACTTATCATCTTGACAGGATAAGGAAAGGGAAACCTATAATTATGCATGGCGATGGTACTTCAATCTGGGTAGCATCATACCGTGATGACACCGCTGGTGCGTTTACGGGTGCAATAGGTAACAGGAATTCATATGGTGAAGCATATAATGTTACAGGCGATGAGTTGATGACACATAATCAGATGTGGCGAACTGTGGCCAGTATAATGAATGCTCCCGAACCGGATTTTGTTTTTATCCCTTCACTTTTGCTTGCAAAGCTTCTTCCTGTTGAGGCAGAGTGGTGCCGCGAGAACTTCATGCACAACAATATATTTGACAATTCAAAAGCAAAACGAGATCTTGGATTTTCATACAAAGTATCTTTCGGGGAGGGAGTGAAAAGGTGTATTAATTACCTTTCACAACACAATCTCATAGAGGATTCCGACAATTATCCTTTTTATGATAGCCTTGTAATTAGATGGAGGAATATGGAGAAGGACCTTAACACAAGTTTCAATCAGTGATCTTCCTGAAACAAAACAATTAAGGTGTAACAAGAAATTTAGATGACCAGAAAAACTTCCCACGGGCCACTTTTATTTACCGTCTATTCAGTCTATTTCATCTGCGGGATGGCCATCTGTTTTGAAGGAGCATTCATGCCTGAGTTTAAGGAACATTTTCATCTAAACTATCAGCAGCAGATGTATATAATGTTTGCAAAGAATATCCCCTTTGTGATCTTTTCCATTCTCATTGGTCTCCTTTCAAAGAAGATAGGATTCAAGAATTGTCTTACTGTTGCATTGTTCCTGTTTGCTGCAGGTACAGCACTGTTAATACCAGGTTTAATGCATACCGATTATTATCTGCTGCTTACAGGATTCTTTATTCTTGGAATTGCCTTTAATTTCGAGCTGGTGGCGGGTAATCCTTTATTGCTGGGTTTGGGAGATCCCTCACGCAGTTCAAGCAGATTAAACCTGGGAAATGCTTTAGGTGCTATAGCTCAGATAATTGCGCCACTTATTATCATCCTGATTGTTCCTGCAACCGTTGTAACTGTTTCCGGGAGAATTCCATATATAAACAGGATTTTCATTGCAATAGCAATCATACTGGCATTTATCGGGATATTAACCCTGATGATCAAAGATATAAGAATCTCTTCATTTGAGAAAAACCCTAATGAAAACTCCCGATTTTCCGGATTCACTGTAGTTTTAAAAAACAAAAAGCTACTATTGGGATTTCTGGCAATCTTTTTAACACTTGGCACTGAGGCAGGGATCTTTGGATTATACCGTAATTATACTGAGGATCTATCAGTTGCCGGGTTGAGCTCCCGCCAGTCGTACACCTTCTTCACCATCTATTTTGCGGTCTTTGCAGCCGGCAGGCTGACAGGTGCTTATATTCAGAGAAGAGTAAAACCGGCAGTCACACTTACTTTCAGCACCGTAATTGCTATGATCCTGTTATTGCTCATGATTACAGTAAATGGGAATTTAGCATTGATATCTGTCACTCTTTTAGGTTTTTTTATTTCAATTTTTTTCCCTACACTTTATGCCATTTCGATTGAGGGATCCGGATCGGAAACCGGACTTGCTTCCGGATTGCTGACAATGGGATTCCTTGGGGCGGCTGTTATTCCTGTTCTCCAGGGGAAGCTTGCTGATCTTATCGGATTGAAGTACTCTTTCATTATTGGATTAGCTGCTTATGGATATGTCCTGTATTATTCTCTTGTGGTCATAAGATCAGGAAACCTCCGGATTAAAGAGTCGTAAAAATATTATTATGCCATTTCTGAAAATATCAGATAACAGACGATTTATAACAACACAAAACGGCGATCCATTCTTCTGGCTTGCCGACACAGGATGGGAACTGATTCACAGGCTGAGTATTGAAGATATTGAGTATTATTTCGAAATCAGAAAAAAGCAGGGTTTTAATGTTATTCAGGTTGTAATTATTCCTGAGCAGGATGGATTGAGGGATCCGAATTTCTATGGTCAGGTGCCTTTTAAGGATGGAAATCCCCTATTCCCGGATGAAAGCTATTTTAGCTTCATTGACTCGATTATTGAACTGGCTGACCAAAAAGGACTTGTCCTGGCTTTGTTACCCACCTGGGGAGATAAGATTGAGTTGATGTCCCATGGAATTGGCCCTGTGATATTCGATGCTGCAAATGCTTTCAGTTATGGAGAGTGGATTGGCAGGCGTTACCGGGACAGGTCCAATATTATCTGGATAAATGGTGGAGACCGTCAGGGTGGAGGAGATAATTTCAAAATATGGAATGCTCTTGCTGAAGGCATCAGATCGGCCGACCCGTATCATCTGATGACATATCATCCATTGGGGGGAGGTTATGGATTCAGTTCTTCAAAATGGTTTCATGAAGCAAGGTGGCTCGATTTCAATATGGCCCAGTCGGGACATGTTTGTAAAGGATTGCCCAACTATGAGATAATTAAAGCCGATTATGAACGTATCCCGGTTAAGCCATGTCTTGACGGAGAACCAAGATATGAGGATCATGCAGTGAACTGGAAACCCGATGAAAATGGGTGGTTTGACGATTTTGATGTGCGACAGGCAGCATACTGGGCAGTTTTTTCAGGAGCATTCGGACATACCTATGGCTGTCATCCCATATGGCAATTCTATGATGGAAAACGAAAAGCTGTCTCTTTTGTCCGTAGAAATTGGAAAGAGGCGTTGGATTTACCGGGGGCAAATCAGCTTCAACATCTTAAAAAACTTATCCTGTCAAGGGACTTCTTTAGCCGGGTTCCTGACCAGTCGCTTATCTCGGATAGTACTATGTTCAGGAATCAACTCAGGGCTACAAGGGGTAAGGATTATGCATTAATATATCTTCCTGCGGGAGGTGAAATTACTGTCAATGCGGTCCCTTTTAATGCAAAACTTGTTGACAGCTGGTGGTTCAATCCTTCCACAGGGGCCACTGAAAAAACTGGCAGCATTGCCACTTCCTCCGAAATGCACTTTGAAGCGCCGGCATCGGGATGGGTAAACGACTGGGTGCTTGGATTGGATTTTCTGAAGGAATAAATAGTGTTTTAAGTAATTGCAATAATCTGATCCTTCACATTGTCAGGTTCAAAAACCTTTTTCCAGTCATCTTTAATAAATTCCCGGAGGCCTCTCTGCAGAGCTTTATTTGCAGCATCAGAGAATACAGCTCCCGGAAGTTCATTAAACAGAACTGCCATCTGAATTCTTAGGTGTCCAAGAAGAAAGTCACGTGCAGCCTCAGCAGGAACACCTCGTTTTATCACTTC
>Ga0209668_10001448_pt1 | contig 10167 bp, 9 predicted proteins | sample FrelakmetPLP11PL_FD_187150 | JGI IMG/M metagenome (GOLD analysis project Ga0209668, IMG submission 187150) | Freshwater lake sediment microbial communities from the University of Notre Dame, USA, for methane emissions studies - PLP11 PL (SPAdes)... | ecosystem: Environmental > Aquatic >... | reverse complement strand
CCAGATGTGCGGATTTTAGACAACTGTTCTAGGGTAACACATTATGGATTTTTTGTAAAAGGTAGGAGTCAGGAGTTCGGAGTCAGGAGTCAGGAGTTCGGAGTTCAGGAGTCAGGAGTTCGGAGTCAGGAGTCAGGAGTCAGGAGTTCGGAGTTCGGAGTTCAGGAGTTCGGAGTTCGGAGTTCGGAGTATGGCTAACGCCACGCTGCGCTATCAGGAGTTCAGGAGTCAAGGAGGAAGAAGAATAGTTTTCACCAATTACCAATTACCTGTTCCTTTTTTTAGTGATAATGGAAATTGCGGATCTGTTTTTGTGAAGATTAAATGAGATCAAAAACAACTTTTAAAGCTTGGTTAATTTGTTCTAAAATTTCTGGCTCTAGTTCTCCTCTAATGGATATTAGACGATTTTGGTGATCAATAGGTCGAGTTTGGAGACAATCAGCAATGGACTTCTTGCTTAAACCATTACTAGGCGATGGTGTCACTTCAATATTGGTCTTAATTTGGCTTTTCTTCAAACTCCACTCGGTTAAAGGAACTACTTGAATCACGGGTACTCGCGCATTATAGATATTGTTGGTAACTATAATACAAGGTCTAGTTTTGCCCGTCTCCGATCCTTTACTGGGATCTAAATTGACATTGATAATTAATCCTCGGTATAGTTCGCTCATACTGGCCAATCAGCGATCGCATCATCTGTAAGTTCTTGAAGTTCTTCATCTTGTGCATATAATTCGGCGTATAGCTGTGCGGATTGTTCTAATTGTTGCCGTTCTATTTCTTGGTGCAACTTATCTAGCGCTAAACGGACAATCGAGCTTTTATCTTTGAAGCCCATTGCCTTGAACTGTTCTAAAAAATCAATATGGGATTGTTCTAAGGTAAATTTTGCTGAAATCATAACGATTGAAATTAAGACCCTATATTAAGAACTATTTTACGCCCCTAATATCGGCACTTGCAATTTAGCATCATGATCACACCTGAGTTCGGAGTTATGATTTTTTCAACGAGAGAATAAGGGCTTGAGACTCCTAAGTGGGGTGAGTTTTCCACAAATTATCGTTATGTCGAACTTACGTGATCACAATTCTCCTCCACCCTGTTCCCTTTCTTTGGTGATAATGGAAATTGCGGATTTGTGGAGATAGAGAAGAAAATGACTAAGCTACGGGTGGGTTTGCTGTTTGGTGGACGTTCTGGAGAACATGAGGTTTCAATAATTTCGGCGCGGGCGATCGCTCATGCCCTCAGTTTAGAAGAAAATGCTCATAAATACGAAGTTTTACCTTTCTATATTCAAAAAAATGGTAGTTGGCAAGGAGGAGTTACTGCACAACAGGTTTTAGCATCCGGTGTTCCCGATGAAATCCCCTCCACAACCCCTAATTTATGGCAATTTCCCCCAGAAACTCAAGAAGTTGATCTTTGGTTTCCCGTGCTGCACGGTCCAAATGGCGAAGATGGAACAATTCAAGGCTTACTAACTTTAATGCAAGTTCCCTTTGTAGGTTCTGGAGTCTTGGGTTCAGCAGTGGGAATGGATAAAATTGCCATGAAAATGGCCTTTGCCCAAGCGGGATTACCGCAAGTAAAATATATTGCTGTGATGAGAGAGCAAATTTGGTCAAATGCTTGTGTATTTCCCAAATTGTGTGATCAAATTGAAGCCACATTGGGCTATCCCTGTTTTGTCAAACCTGCTAATCTAGGTTCATCGGTGGGAATTGCCAAAGTGCGATCGCGCCAAGAATTAGAAACAGCTTTGGATAATGCTGCCACCCATGATAGACGAATTATTGTCGAAGCTGGAGTTATAGCCAGAGAAGTCGAATGTGCCGTTTTCGGTAACGACAACCCCAAAGCCTCCGTTGTTGGTGAAATTACCTTTAATAGTGATTTTTACGATTACGAAACCAAATATACCCCTGGGAAAGCTGATTTATTCATTCCCGCCAATTTACCAGATACGGTGGCACAGCAAATTCAAGACATGGCTTTACAAGCCTTTGCGGCTGTGGATGCCGCTGGTTTATCTAGAGTAGACTTTTTCTATGTAGAAGCTACCGGAGAACTTTTTATTAACGAAATTAACACCTTCCCAGGGTTTACCTCCACAAGTATGTATCCCCAACTTTGGGCTAATACGGGTATACCCTTTGCCCAGTTGGTAGATCAGTTAATTCAACTAGCGATCGCCAGACATTCTCCCATTAATTAGGGGGATTAGGGATAGGAGATAGCGGATTAGTTAAAAGGGGAAAATATTTCTTTTTCCTCTTGTCATAAATATGATTTATGTGATTAATATAATGGACAATGAACAAGAGTTGAAAAGAAAGCGGAATCCTGGAAAAATTCTAGTAAACCTACTGAAAAATTACCCTGGAGTCTGGCTTTTAAGTTTGTTACTAATTCCTGTAGGAGTTGTAATTATTGCCTATAATCAATTGATTTATACTGGCTATGTGCCACAGGTAGAAAAAGCGGAAACCGCATATATCCCTGTACAATCAACCATTTCTAGATTTGCCGATACTAGTCATCCCCTACCTCTATGGTTGATCATTGCCGTCATCTTCTGCTGTTCCAGTGGTTCGTTGGTAATTTTCTACCTATTGCAAAATTCCAAAGAAAGCAGAAGAAGTAGTCAACGCCATCGCTATAGTCAAAAAATGTCCTCCCAGCAGCGTTATAAATCCACTAATAGCAAAAATTTGCTCATAATTTCGCCTCCAGAGAAAATCTATCCCCTCAATACCAATACAGCATTTATCAAAGGCAGACAAGATTCAAGATTCCTCTAAAAACTTAGCAATACAAAACTTTCAATAAAATGCCAACTTGGCAACCAAGTTTTAATTACCTAAGTTACATTGATGCAAGATAAACAAATTCAATTTTGTGGTTATCAACGTTTACTAAATATTGACTATTTCAAACAATCCCTTAATTTATGCTCACGTTTTTCAGCATAAATAACAATAATTTATAAACACCTAATTGACCATTAATTGAATCAAAAATAATCACAATAATCAGATTTGACATTTGCTGCAAAGGGAATATTAACCGCATATCAATACTGTCGTTGTTAAATCAACCCCCCTAAATAACTGGCAGTGTTTATATATGTTCCCAAACGCTACAGCAGTAAATGTAGAGTGGGAGATTTTAGGCTTTTGGTATGCCTTCTCCCACTCTCTTTTTATTTATTTGAACAGGTAATTGGTAAGTAGGTTAGCATTGAAAATCGTCGTTATGGCAAGGCAAGAGGCAATCATGCAAAAGGCAAGAGTGAAGAGGGTTTGGGGGATTTTACTTTTCTTTACATAGATTGGTTTTATTGTGTTCACCTACTTAATTGGTAATTGGTAATTGGTGAAAACTATTCTTCTTCCTCCTGAACTCCTGATAGTGCAGTGTGGCGTTAGCCATACTCCTGACTGGGCGCAGAAAAAAGCGCCCCTACCTCCTGACTCGCCTAATTATTAGAGATCATTGTTCCTAGTGCGGCTATCAACTTATCTACACTTTCAGGACGGCTATTAAAACCCATTAGACCCACACGCCAAACTTTACCGGCAAGTTCACCTAAACCGCCGCCAATCTCAATATTATGCTCAATTAATAACTGCCTAGCAACTGATTTACCATTTACTCCTTCGGGAATACAAACAGTGGTTAAAGTTGGTAATCTGTATTCTTTTGCAACGTGCATTTTTAAACCCATGTCTTCTAATCCTTCCCACAGATATTCGACATTTTTTTGGTGACGTTGCCAACAACTAGCTAAACCTTCTTCTGCTACTAAACGCAAAGCCTCCCGCAAACCATAATATAAATTAATTGGTGCAGTGTGGTGATATGTGCGATCGCTTCCCCAGTATTTCCTCAACAATGTCATATCTAAATACCAGTTTGCCACCTTAGATTGACGCTTCTGTAACTTCTCCATTGCCCGCCCACTCATGGTAAACGGTGACGCACCAGGAGAACAACCCAACCCTTTTTGACTACAGCTATAAGCCAAATCAACGCCCCATTCATCCAAAAATATGGGAACACCACCTAAACTGGTAACGGTATCTACTAACAACAATGTGTCATGTTGACGACACAACTCACCCACACCTTCCAAAGGTTGACGTGCGCCGGTGGAAGTTTCAGCATGAACTAAAGCCAAAATAGCCGGTTTATGGGTAGCTACTGCGGCACTGATTTCCTCTAAATTAAAAACTTGTCCCCAGGGTTTAGTAATAGTTCGCACATCTGCCCCATATCTACCCGCCATATCTACCAAGCGATTACCGAAATAACCCGCTACCCCAATTAATACGACATCACCCGGTTCTACAGAATTAGCTAATGTGGCTTCCATAGCGGCTGTACCTGTGCCACTGACAGCAATAGTATGGGGGTTTTCTGTTTGCCATGCGTAACGCAACAGACATTGAACCTCATCCATGAGGTTTAAAAAAGCCGGATCTAAATGTCCTACAGGTGTGCTATTCATCGCCTGTAATACCGCTGGATGGGTGTTAGAAGGACCAGGTCCCAATAGGAGACGGTGGGGAATATTTAGGGGTTCAAGTCCTAACCGCTGACTGTCGTTAATGGAAATGGTAGATGTCATAAACTTAATTTATCTGAGATTAAATGGGAATTAATCGCATGATATAGCGGTATGTAGTCAATGTGTATGCCGAAGTGCAACTAATTAACTTATCTTACCAATGATCTCTTTTGCGATGAATCCCATGAAGCTAAACGTAAGTAAACCTTTGTGAATTATCCGTTGTTATTGCGGCATTTTCTGACAAAAATCTCATCATATTGATGTCAGTCATCTAACTTAGGGTTAATTTAAAATATCTAACTTAGGATTAATTAAATTACTTTAATTAAAGCATAAGCTGTTTATAGCAGGTTAATTCCAACTATGTAATTGCGGAGATATTAAGATGATGTTGCAAGAAAATTTTACGACTTCTCAGACAGAAAAAGATACTTCTTTAATTGGTTTTGATGAAAATTGTTTATCGGAATTAAGTTCGGAACAAGCTTCTAATATTGTTGGAGGATTCACACTGAGAAATAATACGGAAGCACCAAGGACTTTCTATAATTTTGGGGAGAATTTACCCCTGAAACAGCAAACTTTACAACCCGGAGAAAGCGGTACTTATCAAGGAGAGTTTCTTTTATATAACTCTTCAGCATCAAAGCCGGGAATTAGCCCAGCCGTATTCAAAGCAGACCCTTCCGGTTCGTTTAGTTTAAATCAATCAGGAACTAAGATAATTCCTACTGATCTTAGTTCTTCTAATGGAAGTGCAGATTGCTAAAAGAGCCTGTAAATAAATTTTGCATAAACAGCCTCTAGAACCTAATCTGGAGGTTTTATTTATAAGTAGTCGTGCAAAATAAATTTTATATTTGGGACAGGTAATTGGTAATTGGTGAAAACGATTCTTCTTTCTTCCTCCTGAACTCCTGACTCCTGCTAAACTACTTCACAGGAATGAACTAAAGGTAATAATGGACCTATTTGTTCCTGTCCATTTATAGCTAAATCACTATGACATAAATACAATTTATCAGACACACGCGCCAGTAAGTCAGCAACAATTTTTTGTAATCTTTGTGCTTCCGCTAGTTGTTCATCTGCGGCTGTCCAAGGTTGTCCTAACCTATCTCGTAAAAATAAAGTAGCACCAAATAAAGTAGCTGCACCACCTTTCGCCCACAGTGGTGAACCAATATCTAACCAAAAATGCCAACGGTGATGTTTACGACTGGCACGGTACTGGAAGATGGTTGCTAAAGTTACGGCTTTTCTACTGCTACCGATAGGACAGATAGGATAGGGATTTGCAGTAATTGTTCCTCGTCGCAACAGTTGAATAAATATGGCTATCGCCACGCTATCGCTATCAGTAATGTTAATACTAAGGGTTTCTGGTGTATGCAGTGAAAGTAATAGAGTATCGTTTTGTTTTAAGCGAGTATCTACTTCCCAATAATGTTGAGCGGTTTCTATTAATTCTCTTAATGCTGCTAAGTCTTGATATGAAGGGTTTTTATCCTGACACAGAAACTCTTGAATGGCTTTGTGGAGGAGGAAAATGGGGGTGAGGAGAAGTCGCTGGTGATATTCCTCTCTCTGTGTCTCAATCCATTGTAATATATCTTCATACGCCTGAGTGGCAATATAGCCAATTCTATCCCAGCGTTCAAAGGTTTTCACTGGTAATAAATTGGGTGTGTCGGGGTGGGGAACGAAACAAGCATCAGCGATTAACCCAGCCCGCACCGGATCTATTTGAGAATGATGGAATTCTTTTTCCTGCCCATTTTGGGTTTGATATTGACTCAAAACCACCAACATTTCCGCCACTGTATCCCTATCTACTAACCGCCCCAAACCGGGGTAAACTAGAGCCATGAGGGTAAGTAATGCTCTCACCACTGAAGAACTGATTAAGGGGCGTTGTTCGTTGAGAGATTCTACCTCGATATTTTGCTTAGTTAATATTTCTACTAGAGTATAACGAGCGATCGCATCTAAACCCGGTGCAATAATTACTACTTCGTCCGCCCCTACTTCCCCGGACTGCACCCCAGCAATAATCATCTCGGCTGTTTGGCGTAATAATTGAGCGCGGGAATTAGTTTGAATAGGCTTGACACAACTGGGTAAACTCAACATCGTCATCGGCTGTGTTACCAATTCTACCATTTGCTCAGTCAGAGTATATGCCAAACTATTTACAGGAGGTGAAGTTAAAGTTTCTACTTGACAACGTTTAGATATTTGGTATAAATACTCAGGATCTGCACCTAAACCCCAACGGACAGCCCCATGAGGATTATAGCTAAAAGCCCCCACAGCACCAGTATCTAACAAAAATGCAAATAAGTTAGCAGCGATCGCTGGATAATCATCCACATCATCTGCTATGATCCCTTGATAACGGTGTTGTAAATGCTGTTGATAGCTACAATCAGGTAATAATTTTTGGTGATACAATTCAGTAATTAGTGCATAAGTCAATAAACCTTTTTCTAAGCACCAATTCCGCCAATTTAGTAGTAAAAAACCCAAAAAATCTGCTTCTAAATTAAGAGAATTATCCTCTAGACCACTTTGTAATATCTGGGGAATATCTTCGCAGGATACACCGCTATAAGCCGCCAATTGCCATAAATCTAGAATCCTTCTGACCAAACGATTCTCATTCATCCCTACACGCCGCAAAACTTCTGAATTTAATTGAGAACTCCAGAGTTTCGTCGCCAATTCTTGTTCTGTTTCGGGACGTAATCTAACCGGAAATTGTGCTTTGATTGACAACGAGTCAATTAGTAAAGGCCAAAACAAAATTACTTCATCTTGAAAAAACCCCAAAGCTGTTTTGACACGAATAGGATATCTTCCCAGGGTTAAAGTAGTAACTCTATCAGCTAATTCCCGGCGATTATCATCATTAGCAGCTAACAATAAAATACCTAGTTCTTTTTGGTGTAAATTTAAATTTGGATCTATAGATTGAGGTTGAGAACTGTTAATATTTTCATTATAAAATGAACTAGAAACTTGATTGTTAACTTGCAACCAAGCATCAAAATAGCTGACCAAGCGAGTAGTTTTACCACTACGACTAGTACCAAAAATCCAAAGAGAATCAGAAATCATGGTTTTTGCGTTCACTTAAGTTTAAGAATTTAGTAGATAATGCCAAATAATCATCTTGATGAAAAATACCGTGTTTAGCCAAAAAATATACCCTCTTTTACTAGCTGCTTATAAATGGTATCTAATGACACCAGAACGTTCTTTAAATACAGCCTATCAAGCGGCTATAAAAATTAAGGAAATAGAAGATCAACACTTTAATGGTAACAAAATAGACTCTGAATTTACCATACACAGCGCCAGTGTCATGGATTATTTTCAAGGAGATTTGCAAAAGTTATTAAAAACTGTGCAAATGCGGCTGACAGAATTTAAAGCCAGTCGGTGGTTTGCGAATGAATCTAAACAAAAAGCCGCCCTAAAACTGGGTATAGAATATTCTAGCCCCGCATTAATTTTAGAGAAACTAGAATTCATTGATCAAGTCACCTCCAAATATACTGATAATGATATAGATACAAATTATAACACCTCCAATCCTCCACCTGTCGCACCATCCAGAGATTTAGTTAATTCCCAACAATTTATCCCTAAAACATCAAATCAAGCTAACAAAAGCCTACCGAAAGGAAAAACTAATACAACAGGTATTTTACCACGTTCAATTTTAAGCACAATCACTCGCCTACAGGTAGAATTAGATCCAGAATCTGAGCAAAATGTAGTTCAAAATTTTCGTAAAGCCCAACAAAGAAGTATTATTTCAATTCGGTTTATACTTTTACTGATTATCGTTCCTCTTCTAACTCATCAATTATCCAAAGCTTTAATTGTGAGTCCATTAGTAGAACATTTCCGCCATGATAAAACAGGAGAAGTTTTCCTAAATGGAGAAATGGAAGAAGCAGGATTATTAGCCTTACAAAGATTTGAAGAAAGAACCAAATTTGAAGCCTTAATTAGTAATGCACCTCCTCTTACTACCGAAGAATTAGAACTCAAAATAAAGAAGAAAGCAGAGGAAGTCAAAGAGGAATTTCGTAAAGAAAGTGATAATGCTATTAAAAATGTATTTGCTGATATTTTCGCAGTAATTACTTTCACCATCTTATTACTTGTTAGTAAGCGTTCTATCGCAGTCCTCAAGGAATTTTTTGATAACGTAGTTTATGGTTTAAGTGATAGTGCTAAAGCATTTATTATCATTTTATTTACTGATGTTTTTGTCGGTTTCCACTCTCCTCACGGTTGGGAAGTTCTCTTAGAAGGAATATCACGACATTGGGGATTACCAGCCAATCGGGATTTTATTTTCTTATTTATTGCCACATTTCCCGTAATTTTAGATACGATCTTTAAATATTGGATTTTCCGCTACTTAAATCGGATTTCACCTTCTGCTGTTGCCACCTACCATAACATGAATGAATAGCCAGTATTTTGCTAACATTACTATTAGCTTCAGGGGAAAGCCATCTAAATTATCTTGACAAAATACTATACTAGTGCATCAAGATGGAAAAAATAGTTTCCTTATGTAAATACCGTACCCGACAAAGCATCATTTCTCGCGCCAGTGAACAGTTTATGATTGGTCAATATCTAGAATAGCGGATACAAGCTAAGATGTGATGGCTGAAATACAGGGTATAGGGTTAATTAACGGGTGTAACTTACAGGATTATCCCGTCAGCGTAAAGCGCAGAGTCATGTCTTTGATTTAAAGAATCTCAGCGGCTTCAGCCTTGAGAGTGTCAAAGGTGGGAATGCCCATAAGCAACAAATATGACTTTTTACAACATTTTTTAAACTTCTTCCCACAATTATGATTTTTTGTGTAATCATTGGAAGGTGGGAATTAATTCGGCAGTAATGTTTGTGGTTAGTATTGACAGGCTTTCCCTTTTGGTATTTACAGACTTTTCTCCGAAATCTAAATCTCTACACTCTTATGATTTTGGAAATATTCTATGTCAATTTACGTGGGTAACCTCTCTTATGAAGTTACACAAGATGCGCTGAGTCAAGTTTTTGCGGAATATGGCGATGTAAAACGTGTTCAGCTTCCCACTGACCGTGAGACAGGTCGCTTGCGCGGCTTCGGTTTTGTGGAAATGGGTAGTGAAGCTCAAGAACAGGCTGCTATTGATGCCCTTGATGGTGCTGAATGGATGGGTCGTGATTTGAAAGTTAACAAAGCAAAACCCAAAGAAGACAGAGGTTCTTCAGGTGGTGGACGTGGTGGCTACGGCGGTGGCGGTGGCAACCGTGGCGGTGGCGGCAGTCGCTATTAAGCCAAATATAACTAAAGTTTTTTAGTTATTAAATGCTGAAAAATTACCTATTCCGTCAGCGGGGTGGGTAATTTTTTTGTCTTTAAATCCAAGAACCAAATAATCAAACTCCACGTTTTGTCACCCCAGAACCAAAAGCGAAAACAAAACTTTTTGATGTTACCTGAGTTCGACATAAGATAATTTTTGGAAAACTGCCCCAAATATGAGTCTCAATGTTATTCAAAA
>Ga0209668_10001447_pt1 | contig 10172 bp, 4 predicted proteins | sample FrelakmetPLP11PL_FD_187150 | JGI IMG/M metagenome (GOLD analysis project Ga0209668, IMG submission 187150) | Freshwater lake sediment microbial communities from the University of Notre Dame, USA, for methane emissions studies - PLP11 PL (SPAdes)... | ecosystem: Environmental > Aquatic >... | reverse complement strand
TTTTGAACTTAACATAGTTCCGTCGGCATCTACCAATTCATCAATTTCTTTTTTAGGTTTAATACTTTTTAACTTTTTAGTTAATGCGTTTTTGGAAACTTTTGTTTTAGATTTTAAAACATTCCCAACAATATTTTTAACTTTTTTTGAATCTTTTTTATCGAAGTCAATTCTTTCATCATTTTTTCTAGATTCAGTTAAAGTATCCGCAATAGAATAATATAAGGAGATTTTGTCCGCTCTCTCTTTCAAAAAGAAGTAATAATTATTACTATAGTACTCTGTATTAAAATTTATCATATAACTTTTTCATATAAATACTTCGTTTTAATGTATTTATCATAAAAAAGATGGCACAACAAAATATAAATCAATACGTCTATCCAAATTGGGGTCTAAATTTTGCTTTAGAAACCTACGATATGTCTTTGACATCGGATGAAAGGAATTACAATCAAGAGGTTGTTTTTTCCCCATATTTGATTGCACAGACCTATGGTAATAGATTACCATTTTATTTTGATATAAATAATCCTGATACCGCTCAAGATTTAACATTAAACTATAAGGATTATAACCGAAATAATATTTTTGTTTCTCAAAACTTTTATAACCCTACAGAATTAGATATAACTTGTTTTAATTCTCATACATCGTGTGATATTGGATTGACCGGTATTGATAATGGTTTGGTTACTAAAATGACCGGAGAAACTATTACATTTACTGAAGGTTTATTTTCAGATGAATTAAAATTTAACAGAATGTATTTCGATAGAAGATTGAAATTATTTCAAGTTACTGGAAATACTCAATCACCTAATGTTAGATTTTCAGGGTTTAATAAGACCGTTTTATATGAAGTTGTAAGTAAATATAGTCCATACGAAGGTAGATACCACGAACTATATGGTGGGTTCTATCAAGGATTTTATAAATTATTTGGATATGACTATGAGATTTTTCCTGAAAGAATGAATCGAGGATGGTCTGTTGAAATGTTATTAAAACCTAGATTAAATAATGAATATATTCCAACATCGGGTGAAACAACATTAAATCAAATATATCCTCAAAACAAAAACATATTCTTTTATTTAGGTGCTAGAGCTGAAAATAAATTTTATCACCACGCTAATGGAACTCCAAATTGTTTTACCGGTTATACTCGTGTAACATCAGATTTATATAATTGTATTCAAACTTGTGCTTGTTGTAATAGAACGGTAACCGATAGTAGATGTATCTATGTATATCCTCCAAGGTCTTTATATGGTATTCATGACCCACACGTTAATTATGGATGTCACGAATGTAGAGGTATTCCTGCACAACAAATAACTTGTGGTTGTAATTGTAATTTAGACCCTTGTGAAACTTGTGGTTGGGAATGTCAAACACATACTTGCGGTTCGATAATTGAACCAACTCCGACACCTACCCCAACACCAACATCAACACCGACAAATTGTGAACCTACAACACCAACGTGTACTGAGGTTTGTTATAATTGTCCAACTTGTTATGACTTTGGTAATTGTGAAATATGTAAACCAACAGGTTTCAGTTCAATAGAATATACTTGTGAAACAAATCCATTGTTTGACGCAATGTCCAACGCATTATCGTTTAAATTATGTGGTGACCCTAAAAATCCTCAAATAGGTGTTAAAGTTTTAAGATTTACAGGTGGATGTGAAACAAGTGGTACTTGTTCAACTAGTGGACTAACATATACGACAGGTTATACAATTACAGAATATTGTTCACCTGGTGGAATTTATCCTACTTGTTATTCAGAAAATCCCGCTTGGTTAAATGAAGAACATTGGTTTCAATTAGATGCTGTTTGGGAAAGATACACTTGGCTTGACGATTGTGACTTATGGTATCGAGGTGGTTTAGGTATAATCACTCAAGAACAATATTTGGAATCGTTGGCTCATAATACGGTTTCATTAATTACAGTACCTTATACAATAACAAATAATATTGAACCTGCAAAAATTGAATTGGTTAATTTAAACCAAAGATGGTTAGAAGAAAAAAATTATAGAAGAGGTAGATTAAAAATTTATATCAATGGTAAAATATTTTATACCATTGAAGATTTTGAAGAGATTATTCCAAGAGCATTAAGTACTGACAAAGAAAAACAAGTTGGTGTTCCTTTTAATATATCATGGGGTGGTGGGACACAAGGTTTAAGAGAAAATTTAACATTCTCATCTTGTACATTACCTTATGGGCCGTATCAACAAGACCCTGAATGTTTTCCGGTTAATGATTTAACGGGGACTACATTTAATGGAATGAATACCAATATTGTTATAGAACAAAATTTCGCGGGAACTTTTGAAGGTGGTATATCTCAATTCAGAATGTACGTAACTCCGTTATCGGCACCTGAAGTTAAACATAATTTTAATATTTTAAAAGATACATTTAGAATGTTTAATCCGGATTGTCCGGATTGTAGTACCGAAGTTTGTCCTCCGGATGATTTTACGTACACAATAAACGACATTTCAACGACAACCACAACTACTATACCAGTAACCACAACAACTACAACAATACCTGTAACTACAACAACAACTACAATACCGGTTACTCCTGTTGAGTTAGAATTATTGGTAACTATAGAAAGTGGTTCGATAAATATTAATTATGATTTAATTGCTTCAAAAACAATAAATGAAGATTATACATTTTCATTTACAAATACATTAGGTCTTTTTAGTGGTGATAGTATTGTTATTAATACGGGTGTTACAATCAATAGTGGTTCAATATCAGGAAGTACTAATATTGTAATAGATGAAGATTTTTCTAATTTAAATGTTAATGAAATTTCATTTAGTGGTATCTCTGTCGATACAACAGGTACAACATTCAATTATAATTACATAATAATTGTTGATGTTATAACGCCAACACCTACCCCAACACCTACTCAAACCCCAACTCCAACACCTACACCAATACCTCATCCGGCAAATGATTTTTCGTATCTAATAATACCTAACAATGATTTATATTATATAACCATACCTAATAATGATTTATCGTATTTAACAATTTTTAATAATGATTTGGAATATGTTACAATACCTAATAATGATTTAATTAATAACTTAATACCAAATAATGATTTTAATGATAATCAAATACCAAACGATGGTTTAGGGTCTGAAATAATACCAAACAATGATTTAACTCCTGAAATAATTGAAATAAGTGGGGGATGTTTTAATTTAATAACATTACCTTATTTTTATCCTGAATCGGGTAATATAATATTCCCCGATTTTTCAAATCCGGGGTCTGGTCAAGGAATATTAAATCCAAATACTTTTGACATAAACGGTGTTGATTTTAATTTTATAGATATTGACGGAAATAATTTATTTGAATATTACATTCAATTATTAAGTAACAATTACTTAATTTATTTTAGTCAAAATGGAAATACTGCAATTTATCAAGGAGACCCACTTTCATTCTCAAATGAATTTGGTGGTTTAATAAACGGAGGGATTAATCCTGGAACGTCTCCATTAATATTAATACAACCATCACCTGTTGATTTTATTGAGGGTGAACCTGTTTGTGTTTGGTATGAAATAATATTAACACCAACACCTACACCAACAATGACAGAAACACCAACACCAACACCTACCCCGACTCCGACCCCAACACCTATACCAATTAATCTAATTATGAATTTAGATTCTACCGTTGGTATTTCAGGGACAACTTGGTTAGATGAAACAAATTATAATAATGACGCAACAATTGTAGGGCCATATACCTTAATTACTGATAATGGATTTCAAGTAGTTAGATTTTCAACTACTTCATTTGTATTTCCAAGTAATGGTTTTGGAACACAATTAGATACAAATGGTTTCACATATGAGGTTTGGGTATTTCCTAAAGGACAGTCTAATAACACACTTATTTCCGAATGGAGTGGAACTCCTCCAACAGGGTGGAATGATGCTCAAATGGCCTTTGTTTCAGGTAATATTAACGTTGGTGTATTTGACCCGACTAATTTTACCCCAACCCAATATATAACAGGGCCAACTTATTCTGCGGCAACTTGGTACAATATAGTTATGACTTATGACGGTACTAATTTAACTCAATATGTTAATGGTGTTAGCACTAACACAATAACAGGTGTTAAATCAAATCCTGGTGGTACTTATTTAACTTTAGGTAGACCTGATGAGGCGAATAGTTATTTAGGTAATGCTACCGGATATTTTGAAGGACGAATAGGTTTGTGGAAAATATGGGATGGGCCATTAACACCTTCTCAAGTATTAACAAATTATAATACATATAAATCAAGATATGGTTTGTAGTTTTATAATGGAAAAATGAATAAATAAAAAATAAACGATATTTATAAATAAAAATAAAAATGGCAATAGGAGTTAGAATAACTAGTGAAAATTTATCCGGTCAAACCGCGAATGTAATTTTCTATCCAATGACAGGAGGTGCACCAATTGATTTAGGTATTAAAACAATACCGTTCAATTATTATAATGAACTTCCGTATGGTGAATATGTAATTTCATCAACAACATATGATTATGTGTACACATTAACCGTTTCACAACCTTATGGACAAAACCAAAATTATATGCAATTAGGTAATGTTTCAGGTCAAACAACTTTCAGTTTAGGATTCTTAAACTTTAACAACTTTACTGCAGAAGTTATTGATTTAGGTGTTGATACTACATATTGGACTATTAATAACTGGTATCCATTATCTGAAAGTGGTACTTTATTAGATTTTCGTAATGATGGATATACCGAACGTTTAGCATTGTTTTTAGATGTTAATGGGAATGTTGTTGAACAATTTAGTGCAACTACGTTTGATTCTAATTCAGGGGTATTAGATGGTAGAATAGCGTATTTCCAAGACCCTGATGGTGGTTTATTATATTGGTTTAACGGTCAATCGGTTTATCAATACACATTTGACCCAAATTATGAGAATTTAGACATTCAATGGGATTGGGACGCAACTTGTTTAGATGGTTCATTCTTTTTCATAATTTATAATAGTGACAATAACACGGCATATTCATATAAAGTTAACAATAATGGTTCTACCGAATTAATTAATAGTTGGGATTATACTATTGAACAACGATATTATGGTACGTATTATTCGTCAAATTATTTTTACGAATTATCTTATTTGATAAGTGGAGGGACTCTTAGTTCTCTAAAAATTTATGACACGTCACTTACTGAAAAGGCTAATTTATCAATAGCGTCAAATACATACGAATCTTGGGATTTACAATGGTATGGTAATCAATCATTTAATATTACTATGTGGAATAGTACTGACGGTGATGTTGATTATTTAATTTACAATTATAACGGAGTTACTGACTACGTTTCATCAACAACACACGTAAGAGGTACTAATTATACGGATAGAGCTATTGTGTATGAAACCAATTTTTACAATGATGATGCTCCTTCAGGAGGTATTTTTATTACATTATTTAATGGTACAGGAAATTATTATACAGGTGGTGGATATGAAGTTAGTTATTTAGATATCATTTATAGATTAGAAAACCAAAGCGAATTTACAACTTATGTTTTCCAAGATAGTGGTTCAAATGATAAAACTTTTTACCCATATACTTGGGGTAACAAAAACTTTTATACAGTATGTTCAACAGGTGATACTAATTCTGCGGTTTTCTCAATAACCGAAAACGGTGTTAATATTACATCAACAAATGTTAGTTATAATGATATAACGGGATGGAATACAAATTGGTTCGGCGATTATTTTAATTACAGTTATTCGATAGATAGTAACCTATATGCTTACCATAAATTATTCTTAAATGGTGAATTAGTTGATTCATTAGGATTTCCAACACCTAGTGGTTTTAATATTTGGACAAGTTATAGAACTTTCTATATGACTAATTATGAGGATGGTTACTATGTTAATAACCAAGTAACAGGGTATACACAAACAGAAGTGTATCAAGATGTAAATACGTCAACTAATTACTACACTCAAGAATATTATTATACAAACTCAAATATTCTTTTATATAATTCTCAAAATTCAACGGCTAGAGTTTTAACTAAAGATTCGTTAAGTAATCAATTTAGTTTACCGGAGGATTCGGGTGAAAGAGATTTAAGAATTGGTAGAAATAATTTCTTATACGTTTTTCTAACCAATTCCGATAACTTAAGAGTTAATTTGTATAATTTTAATGGAGCTCTATTAAATAGTACTCTGATTGAAGATGATTATTGGAATGATGTTTACGCAGTTAAAGATAGATATGTTGTAAAAAACAACATTGATGGTCAATATCTACTAACAATGATTTCTGACAATGAAGTAAAACAAATTACAATAGATAATGAATATACCAGTTGGGATATGATAAACGATTACATATGGTGGGATTAATAATATGAGATATCAAACACAAATAACAGTAAAACTAAAAGGTCAAGGTAATTTACAAAATTACGTTACCTCACTTAACTTAAACGACAACATCACAGTTGCGGATTTTAAGACAGAAATTAAAAAAACAACTAAATTCTTAGACCTTTACACAATTGAAAAAGAGATTGTTTATTTAGGTAGTAACGAATTAAAAGATGAGGATATTGTTCCGACTAATAAATCAGGATTACAATACTATCTTGAATTAAATAAAAAATAAAATTATTGGGTGATTTACCAATATTGTAATTATGCAACAATCTATAACAATCAATAGTGTTAACTATGATGGGGAAATCGCTAACATCATTTTTAAACCGGACATTGAAGATATTACGATAAATTTGGGGGAACAAATTCTCCCATTTTTATTTAGACCTTATTTATTAACACCTCCAAGAGATGTTTATGGGGTCTACACTATTATAGTTAAGTTTAACGGGATTGAATGTCCGAACATTTTAAATGTTCCAAGACCAACCCCCACACCAACACCAACCCCAACAATGACAAGTACTCCGACACCAACAGCAACATCAACACCTACTCCGACACCAACCGAAACAAAATGTGTTCCATTTCCAACACCAACACCGACAACAACCTCAACCTCAACACCTACTCCAACACCCACACCAACAACGACTTGTACCAACCCTTGTGGTTGTCCATAATAAAATTAAATCCTCCAATAAAATGGGGGATTTTTTTTTGTATAAGAAAAAAAAATATTGTTTTTAGAATTGATGGGGCAAATACTCATTTCACAAGTATTTATAGGATAAATAAGTTTATACATATAGATGGCAAATATACCTATTTCACAGTTACCACAAGCATTTTCGGCATATCCGGAATCTTTATTAGTCATAGTAAACTATGACCTGGTGCCTACAGGACAAACAAATTACATATATTATTCAGCCTTAACCGCTCAATTTAGTGCCGGTACTTCGGGTACGTCAGGTACTTCAGGCACATCCGGTACAAGTGGAAAAAGTTTCATTTGGAAAGGAGTTTGGTCATCTTCAATTAATTATGTTGAAGGTGATGTGGTATACTATAATGGTAGTTCATATGTTGCAACAACAACAATACCTTCAGGTGGTTCAACACCGGATGTTAATTTTAATTGGGGTTTAATTGCTCAAGCGGGTACAAGTGGGACAGATGGAACTTCAGGAACAAGTGGTGATGACGGAACTTCAGGTACTAGCGGAGCGGATGGTACTTCAGGTACTAGTGGTGTAAATGGAACTTCAGGAACAAGTGGTTCTTCAGGTACGTCAGGTGCCGGAGTTGCAAATTATTACGCGACATATAGTAGTTCTCAAACTCAATATGCAACGTCAGCCAATACAGAATATATTGTTACTTATGATACAATTGAGATTGAAAATGGAATTTCAATTGTAGGTGGGTCAAAAATAACAATTCAATATAATGGTATATACGAAATTGGGTATTCACCAATGGTTGAAAAAACCTTGGCAAATGGTGCGTTAGATGTTAACATTTGGTTAAAAGTTAATGGTAATAATATTGATAGGTCAAATAGTGTTGAAGGGTTTTTAACTCCAGATATTAAATCATTACCATATGTTCAAACAATACTTCAATTAAATCAAGGAGATTATATTGAAATTGCCTATTCAGCAACTAAAACAGGTGTACAATTAACCGCAGTTAGTGGACAAACATCTCCATTAATACCGGCAGCACCATCTATAATTGTTGATATTAAAAACGTTGGTGTTGCTGCCGTAGCTTATACTTCAACATCGGGTACTTCAGGTACTCGAGGAACATCAGGTACAAGCGGTACTTCAGGTATTAGTGGTTCTTCAGGTACAAGTGGTACAGATGGTATTAGTGGGTCTTCAGGAACTAGCGGTTCTTCAGGTATTAATGGTACTAGTGGTACATCAGGAACAAGTGGTTCAGACGGAACTAGTGGTACTTCAGGAACAACCGGAACATCAGGAACAAGCGGTTCAGATGGAACTTCGGGTACAAGCGGTTCTTCAGGTATCAATGGTACTAGTGGTACATCAGGAACATCGGGAACTGATGGTACATCAGGAACTAGTGGTAGTTCAGGGACTAGTGGTACAGATGGTACGTCAGGGACTTCGGGAACGGACGGTACTTCAGGAACTAGCGGGACTGATGGTACTTCAGGAACTAGCGGTACGGACGGTACATCAGGAACTTCGGGAACGGACGGTACTTCAGGAACAAGCGGTTCGGATGGTACTTCAGGAACTAGTGGTACAGACGGTACATCAGGAACAAGTGGAACAGATGGTACTTCAGGAACTAGCGGTACAGACGGAACATCAGGAACTTCGGGCTCAGATGGAACATCAGGGACTTCGGGTTCAGATGGAACTTCGGGAACTAGCGGGACTTCAGGAACAAGTGGTACAGACGGTACTTCAGGAACAAGCGGAACTGATGGTACTTCGGGTACTAGTGGTTCAGATGGTACGTCAGGAACTAGCGGAACAGACGGTACTTCAGGAACAAGTGGTACAGATGGAACTTCGGGTACTAGTGGTACGGATGGTACATCAGGAACTAGCGGAACAGATGGTACGTCAGGAACTAGCGGTACAAGTGGTACTGATGGTACTTCAGGTACAAGTGGGACTGACGGAACTTCAGGAACAAGTGGGACTGATGGTACATCAGGTACTTCGGGTACAAGTGGTTCAGATGGTACTTCGGGTACAAGTGGTTCAGATGGAACTTCGGGTACTAGTGGTACAGACGGAACATCAGGGACTAGTGGAACTGATGGTACTTCAGGTACTAGCGGAACGGATGGTACATCGGGAACAGACGGAACTTCGGGTACTAGCGGAACAGACGGAACTTCAGGTACTAGCGGAACAGATGGAACTTCAGGAACAAGTGGTACATCAGGAACTTCAGGAACAAGCGGAACTGATGGTACTTCGGGTACTAGTGGTTCTGATGGAACTTCAGGTACTAGCGGAACAGACGGTACTTCAGGGACTAGCGGTACGGACGGAACTTCAGGAACAAGCGGAACTGATGGTACATCAGGAACAAGTGGAACTGACGGAACTTCAGGAACTTCGGGAACAGATGGTACATCGGGTACTTCGGGAACGGATGGAACTTCAGGTACTTCTGGAACAGATGGGACTTCAGGTACTAGCGGAACGGATGGGACTTCAGGTACTAGCGGAACAAGTGGTTCAGATGGGACATCAGGTACTTCGGGAACGGATGGTACATCGGGTACAAGTGGAACAGATGGAACTTCAGGTACAAGTGGAACAGATGGAACTTCAGGTACATCAGGTACTAGCGGAACGGATGGTACATCAGGTACAAGCGGAACTTCGGGAACGGATGGTACTTCAGGTACTAGTGGTACGGATGGAACTTCAGGTACTAGTGGAACAGATGGTACATCAGGAACTTCGGGTACAAGTGGTTCAGATGGAACTTCAGGGACTAGTGGAACGGACGGAACTTCAGGTACAAGTGGAACAGATGGTACTTCAGGAACAAGCGGAACGGATGGTACTTCAGGAACTTCGGGGACAGATGGTACATCAGGAACAAGCGGAACGGATGGTACTTCAGGTACTAGTGGTACGGATGG
>Ga0209668_10001446_pt1 | contig 10173 bp, 11 predicted proteins | sample FrelakmetPLP11PL_FD_187150 | JGI IMG/M metagenome (GOLD analysis project Ga0209668, IMG submission 187150) | Freshwater lake sediment microbial communities from the University of Notre Dame, USA, for methane emissions studies - PLP11 PL (SPAdes)... | ecosystem: Environmental > Aquatic >... | reverse complement strand
AGGGGCGCCGCGTTGCTCCAGCGCGCGCGCGACGACCATGGCGCCGCTCACGCCCATGGACGGGATCGCCTGGTCCACGAACAGCTTGGTGAGACTCAGGCGGCAAGCGAAGGGGAAGGGGACGGATGCGCCCGCACGATGCAGGACGACGCGCCAGATTTCCGCCTGGGCGACGTAGGTGGCGGCCTGCAATCCGAGTGCCCAGAGCAGCCAGGCCGGGCGCGCATGCTGGACGAGTTCGACGAACGCGCGCTCTTCCGCGACGTGCAGGACGACGTACACGACGGCAGCGACTACTGCCGCGCCGAGCAGCCAGGGCAACCAGCGTGCAGCGCGTCGTGTGTTCATCCAGAGCGGGCGGGTGCCGAGCTACGGGGCCCCCAGCCGGTTGCCGGTAGTCTGCGCGCGCCCTCACGACGCGGCATCGCGGCTAACCCGCATCCCAGGCGGGTGGCCTTTCGGTATGCTCGCGTGGGATGCCGCCACCAGCCGGGAGGCGAACCTCGTGAGTCACAAGCACGAACAACTGTTGCGCACCATCTTCCACGACCCGATCAGCGGCAACATTCACTGGCGCGAGATCGAGTCCTTGCTGGGCCACCTCAGCGCCGACGTCGAGCCGCTGTCCGGGGCGCGCATCCGCGTGAAACTGAACGGCGTCGAGGGCATCCTGCACCGGCCGCACCACGGCAATACGCTCGACAAGAGCGCCGTGCGTCACCTGCGCGAGTACCTCGCTCACGCGCGCTGCACCCCCTCGCAGGTCGAAGAACGGTAGGAGGTGCCGGGTAGGAGGTGCCGGGTTTAAACGTTTAAACGTTTAGACCCGACACGGCTAAGCCAAAACGTTTAAACCCGGCACCGTTAAGCCAGCTTCTTGATATCGGCAGGTGAGATTTCCATCGCGCGCCCGAAGCCGGCGACGTAGAGGCCGTGCTGGAACTCGAGCCGGTAGAGCGTGAAATCCCCCAGGTTGAACGTGATCCGGCTGTCTGGGAACCGCGCCAAATACCAGCCGCGCGCCTCGACCCACGCATCGCTCTTGCGTTCGAGCGGCCGCACGACGCACTCGAACGTGACGCGCTTGAGTTGCAGGGGATCTTTTTCCAAGCTGTCCTGCTCGTGCAGCAGGACGCCCACCCGGGATCCGTCGGCGAGGCCCAGGGAATGCCTGGCCATGCGCGAGGCGTGGATCAGCACACCGGAATGTCCTGGCAAGACTGCGAACGGCAGGAGCCCCGCATAGGGCACGCCTTCCGCAAGGACGGCAAGGGAGAGGACCCTCTGCTGGTCCATCATTTCCTGTACCGCCAGAATGGTGGACTTGAGCATCCGCCGATCTTAATGAAGACGCGGCACCACGTATCGCGAGTGAACGGTGAACGGGGTGAACGGTGCCGGGTTTAAACGTTTGCGTGAGAGGTGCCGGGTTCAAACGTTTAAACCCGGCACCGTTCACCCCGCTGACCGTGCAAACGTTTAAACCCGGCACCGCTCACGGTTTGAGCGGCACCATTCGAGGAACCGGCCGACTGCGTACACGGAATGCATGGCCCGAACCGACTTGAAGACTTCCCACGCGTGCTGTGCGCCCGGCAACTCGGCGTAGGCGACCGGATTGCGCGAAACGCTGCGCAGCCGCTGCACGAACAGACGCGCCTCGGCGGGGCTGGCCAGCGAGTCGTGCGTCCCGTGCAGTACGAAAAACGGTGGCGCGTCGGGCCGCGCGAGGGTGACCGGCGACGCGAGGTCCCACAGCGCAGGGTCCTGCTCCGGGGCGCAGGGCATCACGTTCCTGGTGAGCCACGTCACCATCTGCGTTCCGCTGCCCTTCAAGCCGTGACGGTCGGTGAAATCGTAGACACCGTAGAACGGCACGCATGCATCAACAGCGGTGTCCACGTGCTCGAATCCCGGCTGCAGCCGCGGGTCGTTCGCCGTGAGTCCAACCAGCGCCGTGAGATGACCGCCCGCGGACCCGCCGGTCACGGCCACGAATGACGGATCGCCGCCGTAGCCCGCGATGTGCTCGCGTACCCAGGCCAGCGCGCGCTTGCAGTCGACCAGGTGCTCCGGAAACCGCGTCCTGGGACTCAGGCGATAGTTGGGAGTCACGACGATCCAGCCGCGCGCAGCCATGAAATAGATCAACGGCAAGGCCTGCTCGTGCTTGTTGCCGACCACCCAGCCGCCGCCGTGGATCTGCAGGAGTACCGGGGCGTTCGCGCATCCGCCCGCCGGCCGGTAGACATCGAGTTGGTGCCTCTGATGCTGGTCGCCGTACGGGATGTCCCGCAACCATTCGACGCCCGGGGTGCGCAGGGCAAATGGCCGGACCAGCTCGTTGATCGACACGCCATCGGGCAACTGCGCGCGGCGAGCGGCCGGGATCTGCTCGCGATAAGACTGGCCCAGCGCTTCCTGCAAGGCTCGCTCGAGGATCACGGGCGTCGGCCGCGCCCGACGTTGCGCGAGGAGCAGCCCGCACCACGAGAAGACGATCAGCACCAGCGCAACGATGCCGGGCGCGTGCCGCAACGCGGGCGTGAACGCAAAGTCCGCGATGACCAGCGCGGACAACACGATGTGGAAGACGGCCAGTTCGCTGGTGAGCCAGCCCGACAGGAACCAGAACAAATTGCCCCAGCCGAGGCGATCGGCGCGCACGAGCGCGGTGACGGTCATCAGGCCGCCGAGCACGGCGAGCACGAGCAGGATCCAGGACGAGGCGGGCGTCATCGTTAGCTGTCCGCGTTGCAGATCAGGCGGCGCGCTGCTCCAGGCCGAGGTGGCGGCTCAGGAACTCGACCTGGTCGGCGACGCTGCGCTCGAAGGGCGCGCCGAAGTACGGCTCGAAATGGCCGATGTCGTAGCGCCGCACCTCGCCCCGCACACCCAGCCGACGCACGGCTTCCTCCGCGGCAGTCACCGGTGCGACGCTGTCCCGGGTGCAGATCTGCACGAGCACGGGGCAGCGCGCGTGGGCCGCTTCCGTCACCGGGCGGTAGAAACCCGCGCTGAGCGCGATCCGCGCAGCGACTTCGAAGCGAAATCCGGGTGGCGCGAGCGCGCGGTACCCGTCGTATGCGTCAGGCGACGACATCATCGCCAGTTCCCCCGGGCGGCCCACGATGGGGATGTAATGCGTGCGGCCGAATGGCGCCACCGCGACATCGACGAGACCGTGGCCCGTCAGCCGCAGCAGATGTCCGATGCCTGCATAGCTGGCGATGCGGCGCACCGCCGCCAGGCCGTCCATCAGCGGGCACTGGCAGACCGCGGCGGCGAGCCTGGGCACGCGCGCAGCCGTGACCAGCGCGTGTCCGCCGGCAAACGACGTGCCCCACACAGCCACGCGCGAGGCGTCGATGGCATCGAGTGTCTTCGCACAGGCGATTGCGGCCGCATAGTCCTGCAACTGCCGGCGCGCCGAAACGAGCTGTCGCGGTTTACCGTCGCTGGCCCCGAAGTGACGGTAATCGAATACGAGCGCCGCCATGCCGGCGGCGGCAAACCTCGCGGCATAGGGTTCAAGCGATGCATCCCGCGTGGCACCGAACCCGTGAGCCATCACGACGCAGGGCGACGGTGTCGCGAGTCCAGTCGGCCGGTACAGCCACGCTCGGCATCGCGTGCCGTGGCTATCGAAGGCCACCTCGGTGCGGCTGGCCGTGCTCGCGACGGAGTTCATGGCAGGGGACTCACGCCGAACCAGCGTGCGTGCAGCCACGCGATGAACAGCACGTACAGCACGAGACCGCCGATGACCGCGATGGCGTCGTTGTAGCGCGAAGGCGGGGCGCCTGCGATGGCGCGAGGCGGTCGCTTGCCGACGGAAATGCGATCCGCGACGGCCCATGCGAGAAAGCCGCCGAACAACAGCACATCCGCCAGCGTGCCGTTCGCGAGCAGGTGAGCCAGCGCCCAGGCCTTGGTCGCCGTCAGCATCGGGTGCTTGACCGTCGCCTTGATGCGGCCCGGCAGGTAGGCGGCCAGCAGCAGGGGGAACACCGGCACCATCAGCAGCACGGCTGCGTAGTGCAGCAGCACCGGCGGCGCATAAAGCACGTGCGGTGCGACGCGCGCGGCGCCGTAGCCGTGCACGATCAACAGGAAGCCCAGGATCGAGACGATCGAGTACAGCGCCCGCCACAGCCGGGCCCCGAGTTGCGCAGCCATCGCGTCGCGCCACGGCGGCGACACGATCGCGACCGAATGCGCGCCCAGGAAAACCACCAATCCGAGGATCAGCTCGTGCATGGTCGAACCTCGCCGGGAAGGCCGGCCCCCGGAGTCTAGCGAACCACGCGCGGCCTGGGTTGCGGGGGCGAGGCGAGCCAGCGTTGCACCGTCTCGTTCCACTTGCGCATCAGGTCCGCGGCGAAGTCCGAGAATACCCGCACCTTGGCCGCCTGGTGACCGGCCGAGGGATAGACGAGCGAGACCGGCGGCCCGGCGACGACGTAGTCCTCGAGCACCAGCTTGAGTTCGCCGCGGGCGATGTATTCGGCCACCAGCATATCGGCCGTGCGCGCGATGCCGAGACCGGCCGCCGCCGCGATCACGGGGGCCTCGGCCGCGTTGAACAGCATGGCGAAGTGCAGCTTCAGTTTGCGAGCACTGTAGGGCGGCGCAAAGGACCACTCGGGGCTGGCGCCTGTAGCCGACGTGAGCCCGAGCAGTCGGTGCTGCCGCAGGTCGTCGGGTGTACGCGGTTCCCCGTGCTCGGCCAGGTACGTGGGCGACGCGCAGGTGACGATATTGACGATCGCGATGCGCCGCGCCGCGATGCCCGCCTGCTTGATCGGGCCGACGCGCAGCGCGACGTCCACGCGATCCGCGACGAGATCGACGATGCGGTCGTTCAGGCGCAAATCGAGTTCGATCAGCGGATAGCGGCGCGTGAAATCCGCCAGCGCCGGCAGCAGGAGATAACGTCCGAACGCGACCGGCACATCCACGCGCAGCCGGCCCTGCGGCTTGGAGCGCGTGCTGCGCAACATCTCTTCGGCGTCGTGCAGCTCTTCGAGGATGCGGCGGCTGCGCAGCAGGAACTCGCTGCCTTCGGCCGTGAGGCTGACCCGGCGCGTGGTCCGGTTCAGCAGCCGTGCGCCGAGGTGCTGCTCGAGGGCCGCGACGTGCGCACTCGCCGCGGCCCGCGAAATGTCGAGCTCGTCGGCGGCCTGGGAGAACGAACCGCGGTCCGCCACGCGTGTGAAGACCCGCATCGCCAGCAATTGGTCCATGCCGCGATTGTTCACTGAATCAGGATGGAGAACAACGACTATTGCCATTTATCAAAGCAATACGACGTCGTACCTTGGCACCCATCGCAGAGGAGGGTCCGCAATGTTGAACCGCAATCAGTCCGACAAGCGTTTCGCAACTGGCGTCGCGACCGGTCTCGCCGTCTCCGTCCTGATGGTTGTGGCCGCCCTGGTCCAGGCCGCGACAACCGTGCAGAGCTATCTCTAGGCCCATCGCTAAGATCCAGCCGTCTTCCGGTGCTGACCGGGCACCGGAAGCAACGGCTCGGTCTTTTCTAACATATTGAAAAAATGAGGAAAATTAACCAATCTTCAAAACGGTGACGCAAATCACACATGTTTGCTGCGACGCAGCACGAAAAGCGTAGAATGGCGGCCGTAGACAGGAAGATCGAGAGGCAGGCCGGCAGGGCCGCCCGAACGGACGCCCCCAGCCGGGCCCGCCCCCCGATCCAAAGCGGAGGAGGCTATATGTTCACGCAGAAACACCGGTATGAAATCGTCCTGGCCGCCATGCTGGCCGTCGCGGTGGGCGCGACGTTCCTGGCGCTCTATAACGCACTGAACCACACCCTGATTCCGTCGATCTGACGCCCGACCACGGCCTGTCGCCGCCTGTGGGCCGCGACCCCTTGCCTGCGGGCCCGGACCAGCAGCGGCGTAGTAACCTCCTCGGCGCGACCCGACCCGTCGCCGCCCAGGAGACCGCCGATGGCCGAACCCACCGTTCCCGAGACCCTCGACCCCGCGGATTGGGACGCATTGCGGGCACTTGCCCATCGCGCCGTCGACGACGGTTTCGACTACCTGCAGACGGTCCGCCAACGACCGGTCTGGCAGCCGGTTCCCGAAACCGTCCTGGCCCGGTTGCGCGGACCGGCGCCCCGCACTCCGCTGGGGGCCGAAGCGGCCTACAGCGACTTCCAGGAACTGGTGCTCCCGTACCCGGTCGGCAACGGGCATCCGCGCTTCTGGGCCTGGTTCATGGGGAACGGCACGCCGTTCGCCGCGGTCGCCGACTTCCTCGCCGCCATCTTCAATCCCAACGTGGGTGGCGGCAATCACGTGGCGAATCACGTCGAAGCCCAGGTGGTCGACTGGTGCAAGGAGATCGTCGGTTTTCCGGCCGCCGCCAGCGGCCTGCTGGTGAGCGGCGGCTCGATGGCGAACTTCGTCGGGCTCACCGTCGCGCGCAACTCGCTGAGCGATCTCGACGTGCGGCGCCTCGGCATCACTGGCTCCACGCAGCGCCTGCTCACTTACGCGTCGGTCGAGGTCCACAGCTGCGTGCAGAAGGCGATCGAAGCGCTTGGGCTCGGCGCGCAGTCGCTGCGCAAGGTGCCGGTCAACGCCGCCTATGAAATCGACACGGCTGCGCTCGAGCAGATGATCGAGGCCGATCGCGCGGCGGGAGCGCGGCCGTTCTGCGTGATCGGCAATGCGGCCACGATCAACACGGGGGCCGTGGACGACCTGGACGCGATCGCCGGCATCTGCGAGCGCCAGGGACTGTGGTTCCACGTGGACGGGGCGATCGGCGCCCTGCTCGCGCTCGCGCCGCAGCACCGTCACCTCGTGCGCGGCATGGAGCGCGCGGACTCGGTGACGCTCGACCTGCACAAGTGGCTGCACATGCCGTTCGAGGCCGCATGCGCGCTGGTGCGCGACCGCAAGGCGCATCGCGACGCCTTCGCGCTGACGCCGGAGTATCTCGAGCGCACGTCCCGGGGCCTCGCGAGCGGCAACCTGTGGTTCAGCGAATACGGGCTGCAGCTCTCGAGAGGCTTCAAGGCGCTCAAGGTCTGGATGTCGATCAAGGAACACGGGCTCGACAAGTTCGGCCGTCTGATCGACCAGAACATCGCGCAGGCGCACGCGCTCGAAGCGCTGCTGCGGGTGGAGCCCGGTTTCGAGATCATGGCTCCGGTCGCGACCAATACGGTGTGCTTCCGCTACAACCCGGGCGGACTGACGGATGCGCAGCTGAATGCTTTCAACGAGGAATTACTGATCCGCCTGCACGAGAGCGGCGTGGCCGCGCCGTCCTACACGACGCTGCAGGGCCGCTACTGCCTGCGCGCCGCGATCGTCAATCACCGGACCGTGAGCGAGGACCTGGCCGTCATGGTGCGCGAGCTCACGCGCATCGCGGAACGGATGCGGGCCGAACAGGGGGCTTGACGCGGCAGGTCGTCAGGCTCGGCTCCGAACCGCCGAGCCCAGGCGCTCGACGTCCGCCATCTCGTTGTAGACCTGCGCGGAAACGCGGGCAAAGAGGTTGCCGCCCCACGCATGCAACTGGACCTCGATGCCGTCCTCGAACAGCAGCGCATCGCGCAGCGCGGCGGCATCCTCGCGGGTCGAGCCCAGTCGCGCCGGCAGCGGCACGGTGATCATGGTCCCGGTATCCCGTTCGCTGACACCGAGGTCGGTGCCCCAGTGGCGGCACAGCCAGCGACCCGCTTCGCACGCGAGCTGGTGATTCCACGCCTGCACCGCGTGCAGCCCCAGTTCCTGCATGAAGCGCAAACCCGCGGGCGCGGCGAGCCAGGGCGTGGGATCGCGCGTTCCTACCCAATCGAATTCCTGGGTGAATCCCTGGTCGAGACCCCATGAGATCACCGGCGGGTGCAAACCGCCCTGGCGGGACGGCGGCGCCCACAATATTGCGCTGCTTCGCGGGGCCCACGCCCATTTGTGCAGGTTCGCCGTGTACCAGTCGACGCCGAGCGCCGGAATGTCGAGTGCAATCGCGCCGGGAGCGTGCGCCCCGTCCGCCAGCACGGCGACGCCCTTGTGCCGGCAAACTGCGGCCAGTTCAGCGAGGGGCAATAGCAGCGCGCTTTCGGAAGTGATGTGATCGAGCACGGCGAGGCGCGTGCGTGCAGTCAAGGCGGCGCTTACGCGTGCAATGGCCTGTGCGGCATCGAAGCGCGGATAGGGAAGTGCAACCGTTCGCACGACGGCACCCGCACGCCGGGCCGCATGGCGCGCCGCGTACGTGACGGCCCCGTACCCGTGGTCCGTGACAAGAATCTCGTCACCCTCGCGCAGGTCGAACGACTGCAGCACCGCGTTGGCGCCGGTCGTGGCGTTATCGACGAAGGCCAGGTCCGGGCCGTTGCAGGACAGGAAGCTCGCGACCTCCGCGGCCGCGATGCGCATGCGCGACGGAGAGCCGGACGGAGTGCCGGCGAGCGGCGCCACTTCACGCAGCAGGAATTGCGCGGGCTGGCGTTCCATCTCGTCACGCAGCCGTTGCTGTTCGGCCAGCACGCAACGCGGGGTCGCACCGACCGTGCCGTGATTCAGGTACAGCACCCGGTCGTCGAGGGCCCATTCGCCCAGCATCGCGTGCCCGAACTGAGGCGCGCTCACGAGATCGACCACCCCGCAGGCGGTGTCTATGCCAGGTGCAGGAGTGTACGGGCCTCGGCCGGGCTGGCGCACTCGCGCCCGCATTCGCGCGCGATGTTCACGATGGCGTCGATCAGCTGGCCGTTGCTGCTCGCCTTGCGACCGTCTGGCAGGTAGAAAGTGTCTTCGAGCCCGGTGCGGAGATTGCCGCCCAGTTCCGCGGTGCGGCGATGCAGGGGCCAGATGTTCTCGCGGCCGATCGCCGTCACTTGCCAGGTGGCGCCCGCCGGCAACAATCCCGTGAGGATCGGCAGCAACGCGGGGTCCGCCGGCATGCCGGATTCGACGCCCATGACGAAATTCAGGTCGGGGTGTCCCCGATACAGGCCGGCGCGCACGTACATCTCGACGCAACGCACGATGCCGACGTCGAAGCACTCGAATTCCGGCAGCGCGCCCGTCTCGGCCATGACGCCGAGGAAGGCGTTGACCTTCTCGACCGGGTTGTCGAAGAGCATCGGCGGCCAGGCCCAGCGCCCGTCGCTGCGCACCTTCAGGTAGTTGAGCGAGCCCGCGTTCGCGGCGGCGATCTCCGGCCGGATGGCGCGCATGCAGGCGACCGGTCCGGAGATGTCCGGACCGACCACGCCCGTGGACTGGTTGAAGATCACGCCGGGGCAGGCTTCGCGAATGGCCTGCGCAATCTCGAGGGCCACCGGCGGATCCCAGCAGGGCAGGTGACCCTTGCCCGGCGCCTGCTGGCGAAAGTGCACGTGCATGACGGTGGCGCCCGCATCAAAGGCCGAGCGGGCCTCGCGCGCCATCTGCTCCGGGGTGACCGGCACGTGGTGCTGCGCGGGATCGGTGAGCACGCCCGTGAGTGCGCATGTGACGACGACCTTGGACATCAGGAGTCTCCCTCGAGTCGAACCAGACACTGGCCGGGCGCGACCTGGTCGCCAGCCTGGACGCTCACGGCGGCGACGCGGCCCGGGCGCGCCGCGCGGACTTCGTGTTCCATCTTCATGGCCTCGAGCACGACGAGCCGCTGTCCGGCGTCGACCGTCGCCCCCGGGGCGACCGCGACTTCGAGTACGCGTCCGTTGATGCTCGCCCGGATCTCGAGGCTGCCCGCGTCGCCCAGCGTGCCGGCGCGCGCCGCATCACGACGCCGGCAGCGGAACGCGAAATCTCCCGTGGCCGTGTGCAACCACAGCACGTCTTCGTCCCAGGCGTAACGATAGGCGACTTCCGTGCCATCGATCTCGGCCTGGCCGAACTGTCGCGGCGGGACGGGCCGGCTCCGCACCGTGGCGCGCGAGTCCCCGGTCGCGACGCTGGCCCCGTCCATCGTGAGGTGCACGAGCCCGGACTGCTGGCTGTGCCCGAGGCCGGCCACCGCCTGTGCCTGCGTCTGCACGATGACGTGCTGCAGCAGGTCGCCCAGGCACGCCTCGACCGCGCGCTCGTACTGCGGGGGAACCTCCAGATAGTCGGCCACGGCTCCCATCTGCCCGATGCGCCCGTTGGCCTGGGCGAGGACCATCCT
>Ga0209668_10001445_pt1 | contig 10175 bp, 26 predicted proteins | sample FrelakmetPLP11PL_FD_187150 | JGI IMG/M metagenome (GOLD analysis project Ga0209668, IMG submission 187150) | Freshwater lake sediment microbial communities from the University of Notre Dame, USA, for methane emissions studies - PLP11 PL (SPAdes)... | ecosystem: Environmental > Aquatic >... | reverse complement strand
AATTGTTAATATCCTTATCTTCATTGTCTATCATCCTTGCCATTATTTCTTTACGCCAAGTTGTATAACTCATAATTATCCTGCATTATATGATGCTAAAATTACATGTGGAAGTTTTTCTTTACCTTTATATGTTCCTATAAACTCTACTTTAACATCTTCTGGTGATTTGCACCACCAAATGCTATGATAGTCTTCATCATCCCAAGTATCATTACCTGTGGGTTGTATTAGTCTAGCAGATTCTTCATCTTTTGCAACTACAACTACAGAATCATAGGAATCATAACGTTGATTTTGTTCTTGAGACAACAAATATATTTTCATAATTATATTCCAAAATATTCATTTACTGTTTTTATGACATCATCAGCACAATCCCAATCAGTATGATATGCTACTTCATCACGAACTATCTCTAATGTTTCTTTGATAATTAACTCGGCAAATTTCTCTAAATCTTGATATGTTTCAAAACTGACTTCAGAAACTCCACCAATTTTAGCGTATTCAGGTTCAATTATATCAACATTAACTTGTTCAGCAAGTTCTCTAATTTTTTCATTCATATCTTCACCTTTATTAACATAAACAATTCAATATCCGCAAGCATCTTGTTTGTTTCTTCAATAGCTGTATACGACCCGTGATCCCAATTTAAATCATACTCATAAATCTGATACCTAGATGTTTTATCTTTTGATTCGATTGAAATCACTCGGTTTTCTTCATCAATAATGAAGTCAAATTCATTAGGATAATAATCCCAATCCCATTTAATCATATATTTGCCAGTGTCATAATGCTCTTTGACTTTCTTTGCCCACTTAAGGACATTGTTCCATCTTGCTTCGTATATGTTCATCTTAATAACTCGACAAACTGTTTTGTAAAAACGTATTGAATTCTTCAGCCATTTCTTTTTCACCTTTCCACTCAAGAAAGTCCTTAATACAACTACCTGTCATATAATTCTCTGGACCATACCATTCATCACTGTCTGAATCTAAAGTCTTTATAAATTTCTTCAAATCATTCAAATCTATTGTCACTTTCATGTTATACTCCATAATATTGTTTCATTACTAAAAATCCGGTATCAGTTAAACCAACTTGAGAATCTCTTCCTTCATCTTCATGAAAGACATAACCTGCATTGATTAAACTAGTTAGAGTTCCTTTGTCTTGTTTTGATTCAACAATCATACTAGTCCATACAGCACTATCCATTGGAATGCTTTCTTCGATAAGACCTTTAGCATTGCCGTTCCAAGCGGTATAATCAGATTCGACGATTTTAGTTAATAAGTTGAGTTGTAATTCGGTAGGTTTTTTGATCATGATATAATATTCCTCATTTATTTAATTTATGGGTCTATTATATCATGTTTTCTGAGAATGTAAACGTTTTATTTTAAAATAACTATATCCATTGGATCATAATGGATAACTTGATTAATTTTATTATTCACCCAGACTATAATATTACCACGATTAGATATATCAACTCTATCAATAACAAGATGTTCATTATTTTTTATAATGACTTGACCTTTGGTTAAATCGCGCGCTCTATAGGTTTTCATTTAGTCCTCGTATTTCCAATCTTTTAATTGAACATTTATAAAGTTTTTTGGATGCCACCTAGTCAATATGAAATGTAATTTTGTACGATAACATTCCTTCGTAATTTCATCTTCTATTTTTTCTATTAATTCCTTCAATTCTTTTATAGAAGACCAATCAGATATTGCTGAAACATCTAAATCAGGAAAAGGATAAGAATTAGTTACCGTTTCACAAAATTCAGTATCTGATTCTGGATCACGTTCTACAACATCTACCCATAATATTTTTCTCATTTCATAGCCGTTCTTATTATTTGAACATCAGTATTAGGTACTGCAAAGATTCTTGCTCTGTATATATAATCCATAGTATTAGGATCAGCTTGTTTAGTAAACTCAATACAATTACTTTTCATCAGTTTTTCTAATAGATCTTGTATTAATTGTATTTTGATACTATCACCAGTAGCCCCACTATGCCATAAATTACTAGCATTTAACTCTACAGTAACCATCTCGCCTTTAATTTGATCAATAGTGAATGGTTTTGCTTCGGTATAACTTGAACCATTTGCTGGAGGCAAAGGTCCAATAGCGTTGCCTATAACATTAACACCTAAAGTTGATCCACTTATATTTGATGCAACTGTAGTAGCTAAACTTGCGTATAAATCATCCCAGTTATCTGGCGAAGTCATATTAATTCCTCATCCAAATAAACAATAATGTAACAACCGCGGCAAACAAACCAATAGATAAACCAACAATAGTATTTTGTAATTTTTCTACTTTTTCTTCATTAATCAAAGCTTGAGTATCTCTTGCTCTCCAAGATTTTTCTACCAGCTTATTGTTATCAAGCATACTTCGGTTATAATCTTCATAAGTAACCCAGTATCCATCTGCTTCTTCAATCATATCAACTGGTCCATGCTTGCAATTATATCGTTTCATTTTTAATCCTATCATAAGCTTCATTAACAAGTTTCTTTGCCAAATTATGGCTAGAACCATCTTTCATTAATTGTTTAATAGATTTCTTTTTTGCGGCTTTAATCCGTTTATCGGTTTTCCATTGTTCATTCATACTATTCTCCAAAAGTTTCTTCAACATAATTTACATCTTTAATACCATCTAACCATTCACCATCATATTTACCTTCGATAATATCACGAAATTTTTCATTTAAAAATTTAGTAGCATATTCGGGATACTGAAGGTCATGGTTTTCGATTTTGTAAAAGTGTTCAACGCAACGTTCGATTCGTACTGCTTCTTTTTCAATATCGTCACGTTCTAAAGGTTTTCTTCTTAAATCTAAAGAAGCAATAGCGATAATTTTAAATCCATTGTCTAAACGATCTTGGATAGGAGTAGTTGATTTCATAATATAGTTTTCCTTGGTTATTTAATTTATGGATCTATTATAAACAGTTTTCTGGAAATGTAAACAATTATTTTTAATCAAAAAGGAAATAGACTGTTTACCAGGAAGAAACTATTTAAAGGCAATAAGTATCAACAGAATTGTTTGGAAAAAGAATCCTACTGAATTCGATACTATGTATAGATTATCTTTATTAGCGATAGCTCGTAATAAGAAAAAGAATAGTCCTACCCATATCATGACAGTCATATCTATAGGAGGGATTCTTTCAGCGTTACCGCGGATGATACTAATTGAAACTGGGATGGTTGAAGACTGGATCAGAATCATTCCGACCCAGCCGCCAAATTCTGATATTTTTTGAAACTTTGTTTGTACTTTACTCATAATATAATAACCTCAATAATTTAATTTATGAGACTATTATATCATAGTTTCTGACAATGTAAACGTTTTATTTGTGTTTTGAACCACAAACTGTGCAACTATAACCTTTTTTCTGATCTTCGTTCATTACCCTATTACCTTGGCCATATTCTTTATCTTGGAATTTTGCCGCAGGAGTATCTTTACAAACACATTTTTTAATTGCTGCTGTTGCCATCTTTCACCTCTTCTTTTGTTTTAGAATCATCTTTCTTTTTGTTAAAGATAGCATCCCAATTATCATCAAACTTCTTTTTGTCTGATACTGGTCTTGGTTTGCTACCTTTACCGCCATGCCAATTACTCATTTAATTTACTAATCCTCCATTTGAGTACTTTGCCAATGCTCCAATACTACCTGAAAATGCATAGGTACCTGTATGAGTAGTGTTTGTAAATGGAGCAAACCAAATATCAATACCTATTTTTCTACACATATAACAGAATTTATAATCTTCTCCCATATTTACTTTTTGGATTTCACCTCCATCATCTACTTCAGTAATACCTACATTGAAATACGAATAAGATAATTCAATCTTTTTTGCTTCACCCTTTAATTGATATGAATCTACATCTGGGGAATAATAGTAATCTGGATAAGCCTCACGAAATTGTTTAAATACATCTCTTTCGATAATCATTAAACCTGTTCCAGTTCCTTTTACTTTGATGATATCTGCCGAACTATATTCAGCATTCACATCAACTGGAATAATAGGAAACATACCTGTTACAGATGGTAATAAACTTGGATCTATGTCAGGATTCTTTGAGATAACTTCTTTTACATTATTCCAATTAATAGTTTTTCTTGGATATGCTCCACCTATAATCTGTTTACCTGTAGCCAACATAGCAATCACTTCAATTGCCTTGAATCCTACATCAGCATCAATGAATAATAAATGGGTATATTCAGTTTCCAAGAATTGATTAACAATATGGTTACGTGCTTCTTGTACTAAACTAATATTAGATGTGCTAACTAATTTAATAGGAATTTCATATTGTAAACATAGATGCTGTAGTTCTAATAAACCATGGAGGTACTCATGATAGCATTGACCACCATACATTGGAGTACCAACTAATAGACTTTTGCCACCAAGAGTTTCATTATTTAATTGGATATCCATATTATCTTTCTAATACGGCAATAATGAATTCTTCTTTGATAACAATTCTTTGTTCACCATCAATAGTAACAGGATTACCCTTTGACCAATCTAATAATACCTCATCACCTACAGCAACTTCAGTTACTTCTGAACCAATTGCTAGTATTCTTGCAGTTTCATTATCAGACACTGACCTAGCATTTTCAATAATGATACCACCGGATGATACTGTCTTTCTTGCGATCTGCGCCACAAGAACTTGTTTTCTAATTGGTGCTACACTCATTTCACTTTCCTTTTTATTAATAAAAATTGGAGCTCCCTGCCGGAATCGAACCGACTTATGATGACTACAAGTCAACTGCATCGCCACTTATGCTTAGGGAGCAAAAAATTGTAAACACTGTCACGTTTCTAATGTCTCAATATGCTATGAGCATATCGACAGTGTTTAATTAAATGTACTTATACGTGATTAGGAACTATCTCCATAGGTAACCTAATCAGTTACAAATACATTTAATAAAACACACTAGCCTTACGATACCCCATTTCTGGCTCCAGCAGTTAGACTCGACTCAGTAGGTCTATCTAATGTGTTTTATTAAAATTAGAGGCGTAATTCAGGGACTCTTACCCCACCGTTAATCCAGTAAAATCGCCCTACTGGCAGTGCCTTACTTTTCGGGTAATTACTCCGATTAATTTTTAAAAAGTATTTTAGCACAACATCGTCCATCTGTGACCTTAGAGTGTGCATAGGTTAATTGATACAATCAACCCAAATACTTTTAAGAATATACTGATTCGTATTAGCACTACGATTCGACACATTTTACCTTGCCCTTGCGGTCATGCTCCGCAGCTCAGTATATTCTTAAAAGTGCCATCTTTGACTTCCGCTACGCAGTTATCACTTCTTCCGGCATTGAAGTTTGTTTGGCTCCCGAAGAAGGATTCGAACCTCCGACCAAATGATTAACAGTCACCTATTCTACCGCTGAACTATTCGGGATTAAACCTTTATTTTGTCATTGATTTCTTAAACAAAGAATCTAACTTATCATTCATTTCTTTTTCGCCTTTAGCGCAATGCTCAGTACACATTGAACCTGCTTTTACTGTTGATGCTTCAATTGAAGCAGCAGTAGAAGTTTTTAAGCTATCAATTTGAGATTGAAGATTCTCAACATCACCATTACTTGCACAACCTACAACAAATACAGCAATCATTGATACTAATAACATTTTCATTTTCATATTTTTCCTGGGTTAATTAAAATTATTATGATCTTCTATGAATATAGATATCACATCGAACTGCATCTGCTAAACTTACATTTACACAACTTCTATTTCTATATTTAGGATAGGCTGGATTGTTCTTTCCAAGTCTACCCTTAACACATACTCTATAAGATTCTTTATTAATCTTATTAAAGGTTTTAACAACGGCTCTAATAGTTGCCAATTGTTCCATTTCAACAGTAGATTTAGGATCTATTGTCATAACATAATTTTCTGTTCTCATAATATAATTCCTCACTTATTTGGTTTTATCAACTACTAATACTTTATAACCTAATTCACTCTTTTTATCGGCAAATTCATTTGCTTCAATAAGGGTTTCAAATTTAGTATGCCCTACCATGTTGCCATTAACATATACGTATACAATAAACATAATATATAATTCCTCATTTATTTAATTTATGAGTCTATTATATACAGTTTTCAGAAAAAGTAAACATTTATTTTCACTTTTTATACAATTTCTGGTAAGTCTACCTGACCAGACTTCACCGACTTTTTTCTTTCTTTTTTCACCTTTTCTGGAGGTCCAATAGAAACTAAGCCATTATCAAATGCAAATTTATGACTTAGATTTTTATATAGTTTAGTTAAGTCTTGATCTTTTACGGCAAGAATTAACTTTGCCTCAGATGGATGCAGTCCTTCTAATAATTGTACAAAAATAGATTCTCTACGTAATGCAGTTAGATCAGTTCTACAAAATATGTATAACTTCTTTACTTCCATCATTAGATTACCTGGTGACATACCAATAGGTGCTACATCTTCTTTATATGGAGGTGCGCCCTCAGGTAATACCATCTTTTTTAGTGGGTCATATGCATATTCAAACAATAATCTTAATGCCCCATTTTCTCTATACTTAGGCAATACTGACGCATCAGTATTAATTTCATCCAACATTTCAGTTAAATATTTACTCACTAGAATTCCTCAATTTTATCTAATAGCAATTTGCATCGGTTTTGAATGAGATAGTTCATTATCTTCATTCGATCCATTTTCGGTTTACTGGTTATATATTCACTAACAATTTCATCTTTAATATCTTGCGGAATCTTTTCAAATGATATTAACTGTTCGTTTCTATCCCAATTACGGATTTCAGTTTCATTTCTACAAGCCTTTTTGCCTAATTCAATAAACTCGGCAAGGCGCTTTGCTGAAACTGGAGTCTGTCGTACACCTTCAGTGACTATGGCAGAATCATCACTTAATATATTAGGTATTCCATCGTCAGAAGCCTTTACTATATGGGTGATATACTTCTCATAGAGATCTCGCTTTGACATCTTTAATTGCTTTTTAATTATAGGCGAGAATTGATAGATATTATCCCATTTCTGCAATTGTAAAAAGTCATGATCAGAACTAATAATCATTACCTTTTGTGGTTCTTCAAATAAACCTGTTGATGCTAGTTCATTTGTTTGGCACCATTCAGATAATACTGCAATAACATCATCAGCCTCTGCTCTATCAATATGCATAACTTTGTATGGAAAATATTCTTTAATATCCTCCCGTATCTCAGTCATACAATCAAATACTAGTTTCCAATTGATATCAGATTTCTCACGACTTTTCTTTCTATCTCCTTTATAAAAAGGAAATACTTCTTTACGCCAATAGTTTCTACCATCTGCCGCTATTACTACTTGGCCATATTCTTTACTGTACTTATTTTTATAAGACAGTATAGTATTCAATATAGCATGTCGAATGATATTTTTCATCTGAGTTTCATCACCATTTAATAATGGTTTGAATTCTCCATTTGTAATTACAGACATTGCTATTTGTGAATAATCAATTATTAACATTAAAACGCTCCCAATAATATAGTATCTTCATTCAGTCGACCATTTGGTGTGACTGTTTTTGCATTCATTGTTTTTATGTTAGCTCCTAAAGCTTTCTTGGCTATTGCGGTATTATTAAAGAATTCTTCGGGTTTTCTAAGCATGATCTGTATAGATTCATTTATATCAAATCCAAGAATTGCTGTACCTTTAATAGTCAATTTAGTATCTTTAACTGCTTTATATACTGCCAATTTTCGATACTTGGTATTATAAGTCCATATTTCATTACTATCAACCAATGATGTTGGTGTAATAGATTTCAATTTAAGATCTTGAAACTCTTTAAGATACTTAACCTTTGCTACAACTTTAGCGACAGGAACTGGTTTCTTAACTCTAGGCTTTGATACCTTTGCTGAAACTATTCGTTGATTACATCCATTAACTATCGAAGAAACAAATGCAATGAATTTCTTTAGTTGTGCCTTTGAGAAATTGCTATAACCTTCTTGAAGATCTGGATCAGTCTGAGCTTCTTCAAGTTCTTTTAATAGTTCATTATAATATGAACCTATATCTTTAGCGACAGGACCTGTGATTTCACGAGCTTTTAAATAACTTGTGATATCAAAATCAGATTTCTTATTCCTGACAAAATCATCAATAGCACCTTCAATATCTTCAGAATATTGGATTGCTAACTCCCGAGTCTTATCTACTTTAATCTTAGGTTCTACTTTAGTTTCAAGTATAACTTCTGGTTCTTTATCTTTACTATAAATCGTAGTTAAACTTTTAATTATATCTTCAATATAATCAGAATGTACATCTTCAAGATATTGGTCACGAGTTTTTAAACGACACATGAATCCAAGAGATCTTAATTCAAAGTCAGAAGCTTTATTAATAGTAGATACTAATTTCTTTCTTCCAGTTGAAATAAGATACTCATGAACATACGTTCGAACTTGTTTAAAATCTATATTGAGGTTATACCAATTAGTTGCATGTACTAATGATAATTTATAATTGAATGGATCTATTGTAGGTTCATCTCCACCTTTAAACTTAGCTTCGATACTACGAACCTTTTCACGTCTTTTTTCAGCTTTTGCTTTTTTACTTTCAACAAAAGAGTCTGATTTCTCTATTTTCTTAGTTGCTATAGCCATAATTGCTCCAATTTCAAAGTACCATTATATATCAAAAGCTGAAAAAAGTAAATAGTTTAACAAGTGCGAAAAAGGTGAGTTTTTACTAAAAATTTCATTTTAGAATCAATCATTTAGAGACACACTTTTTCGCTTTTTCGTGAAAATGTTAAGTATATCACCCTTAAAATAAAAAAGTGTGCGCCGAACGCATTATTTTTATTTTGTTAAACATAATCAATATGTTAGAATCATTCGGTCTCAAGTAAAGATTCATATAAATGTTGAAATTCTTCTGAATCGGTAACTTGCTCGTTATAGTTTTGCTTATGATAAGCTCTTGCAATCTTATTGATATGTTTCTTGGGTAACTCAAATTTGTCGGCTAGATCTTCAACAATATCTTTGATCAGTTCTTTCTCAGCATCAATTCTAGTATAAGAATTGCTAATCTCAAACAAGGCATCTTTAATTTTCTTTTTGTCGACCGGATTGCTCACTACTAATGTCATATTATTTTCCTGATTGTGTTGTTGATAGTTTAAAAATTAATATTAGTACCCATGCTGCAAGATAATTTTCAAATGTAGAATCTATTGCTAACGAAGGAAACAAAGTATTCAAAGCCCATATTAATGATATGGGCGCAATTGATAATAGTAATATTATAATTATTATTAAAGTTGCTGTTAATCTCATAATATTTTCACACCTTTTCGACTATAAAGTTTTTTAGATTTCACGACTTGCATCTTGAACCTTGGGGTTCTTAATGCCTTCGCTACAGGACTTCTCATTTTTTGAACCTCTCTATTGTTTCTGAAAATAAATCACATACATATCCTTCCATCGGCACCACCCGTGTTAAGCTGCGAACAAATACGTCAAGTCGGATTCGATCACCGACGTCCTCCGTCTAAACTATCTCGTTTATTTTAGCTTGCTTTCTTTCTGAAAGACTATTGTAAATTCTCTTTCTAGAATTTGTCTGTGTAAATCACGGATCTGTTTTCCTTTAGTTGAAGGCAAACTTGCTATCTTTTTCTTTAGCCATTCTATTTCGTGAACAATTTGTTCCATTTCATAAGTCATTTCTTCTAAGTTCATAATATAATTTTCCTCAATTTTTATTAAATCTTTTTACCTTCTAAAATAACATATTCGCCATCAGATTGAGTTCTGATAGTGTTTATATTATAAGCATCCTCACCGTCATCAAATGATACATCAGCATCAGGATTCATATCTTTTAACATTTCGATCAATTCACTAACTTTCATAATATAGTCTCTCATTTATTTAATTTATGAGACTATTATACACCATTTTACAGAAATGTAAACGATTATTTTTAACCAAATATGAAATAGACTGTTTCCCAGAAAGAAACTATTTTAAATGA
>Ga0209668_10001444_pt1 | contig 10177 bp, 9 predicted proteins | sample FrelakmetPLP11PL_FD_187150 | JGI IMG/M metagenome (GOLD analysis project Ga0209668, IMG submission 187150) | Freshwater lake sediment microbial communities from the University of Notre Dame, USA, for methane emissions studies - PLP11 PL (SPAdes)... | ecosystem: Environmental > Aquatic >... | reverse complement strand
CCCGCGACGGCGCCGAGGTCTACGCCCGCCTGTTCACGCCGGAAATGATCGGCGCCAGACGCGATCGGACTCGCCCTGGCGTCGTCTTCGTCCACGGCGCCGGCTACACGCAGAACGCGCACAAGTACTGGTCCACGTACTACCGCGAGTTCATGTTCGACAACCTGCTCGCTTCGCTCGGCTACGTCGTGCTCGACGTGGACTATCGCGCGAGCGCCGGCTACGGCCGCGACTGGCGGACGGCCATCTACCGGCACATGGGAGGCAAGGACCTCGACGACATCGTGGACGGAGCCGCATACCTTGTGCAGGCCCAGAAAGTCGATCCGAGACGGATCGGGGTATGGGGCGGCAGCTACGGCGGATTCATCACGCTGATGGCGATGTTCACGTCGCCGGACACATTTGCGGCAGGCGGCGCGCTGCGGCCGGTCACCGACTGGGCCCACTACAACCACGGCTACTCGGGGAGCATCCTCAGCACGCCCCAGGACGATCCCGCCGCGTACAAACAGAGTTCGCCGATCTACTTCGCCGGCGGGCTGAAGGGTGCGCTCCTCATCTGCCACGGCCTGGTCGACACCAACGTGCATTTCCAGGACTCCGTCCGCCTCGCCCAGCGCCTGATCGAACTGCGCAAGACGAACTGGGAACTGGCCGTGTACCCTGTCGAGAACCATGCCTTCGAACAGGCGACGAGCTGGGCCGACGAATACTCGCGCATTCTGAAGCTGTTCGAAACCAACCTGCGCCTGGCGCCTGCCGAGCGCGCCGGGGCCCGCTGACCGTAAACCGGGAGTGATGCGATGGAACCCAACGACGTGCTCGACCGATTCACGCAACTGGGCGCCCTGCTCGAGGGGCATTTCCGGCTGTCTTCCGGCTTGCACAGCCCCAACTACCTGCAGTGCGCGCTCGTGCTCCAGCATCCCGCGGAGGCCGAGGCCCTGGGCGAGGCGCTTGGCAAGGCGCTCGCCGCGAAGCTGGGGGATGTGAAGCCCACGGCCGTGCTGTCGCCTGCGCTCGGCGGTCTCATCATCGGCCACGAAGTGGCGCGCGCCCTGGGCGCGCGCGCGATCTTCGCGGAGCGTGTCGACGGCACGCTCACGCTCCGGCGCGGGTTCGATCTCACCCCGGACGACCGCGTCGTCATCGTCGAGGACGTGCTCACGACGGGCGGGTCCACGCGCGAAACCATGGACGTCGCGCGCGCGCGGGGCGCCGCCGTCGTGGCTGCCGCGGCGGTCATCAATCGCAGCGGATCCACGTCTCCCGTCGATGTACCGTTCGCGGCGCTGGCCGCCATCACGCCGCCGACCTACCAGCCGGAGGCGTGCCCGATGTGCCGGCAGGGGATTCCGGTCGCCAAACCCGGGTCGCGGCCTGGCAACGCGTGACCGAGGTGAACGCAGACAGTGGGCGACCGCGTCACGTCGTGCGGCACACCATGCGAGCACGGCGATCACCTGTGCTCGACAAACGCGTCGAAAGGGCCGAAATCCGCGCTGGGTTGGGGACCCAGCGCTGCGGCCGACCGATCCCAGAAGACGCGTTTGTCCGCCGTGTCGAGCGGTGTGCGGCGCGAGGTGACGCGGTCGCCCGGCACGCGGAGGCTACACCCCTGAGACGACGGAACACATGCCGCGCAACCTGAAAATCACCCTCGCCTACGACGGCACCGCCTACGTCGGCTGGCAGCGGCAGGCGAGCGGCGTGTCCATCCAGGGCCTGGTGGAAGAAGCGCTCGCGCGCATCGACGGCGCGCCGGTGACGGTCCACGGCGCAGGCCGGACCGACGCCGGGGTCCATGCCATCGGGCAGGTGGCGTCCGCCCGCGTCTCGACGAGGCTCGCCGCGCCCACCCTGCGGAGGGCCCTCAACTCGATGCTGCCACCCGACATCCGAGTCGCCGCGGTCGAGGACGGGGCGCCCGGATTCCACGCGCGGTACGACGCCATCGGCAAGACCTACGAGTACTGGATCTGGCAGGGTGAGGTGCAGCCGCCCTTCGTGCGGGCGTGGAGCTGGCATATCCCTCGTCATCTCGACGTGGCGGCAATGGATGCCGCGGCACGGGCAATCGAGGGCACGCACGATTTCACGGTGTTCCAGTCCCGCAGGGGCTCAGTGAAGAAGGCGGTGCGGACGATCACGACCGCGCGGGTCCGCGCAGTGGAGCCGCCGTACGAGACCGCCGCCGACCCACGGCGATCGTGGCCTTCCGAGCCGGGCGGCCGCGGATGGCTCGTCGTCACCGTAGAGGCGAACGGGTTCCTGCGCCACATGGTACGGGCGATCGTCGGCACGCTGGTGGAAGTCGGCGACGGCCGGCGCGAGGCTGGTTCGATGGCCGCGCTCGTCGACGCGAGGGACCGCATCGCTTCGGGTCCGACCGCCCCCGCGCACGGACTGTTGCTGGTCCGCGTGGCGTACCCGCCGCCGGCCGGAGAAGCACCATGAGCCTGCGAGACGGGATCCACGAGCGCTGCCGTCGCGCGCGGCGGCAGCCCCTGGCGCCCGGACCCAGGCTTGTGGCGCGTGCGGCGCGAAGCCTGTATCATGGGGCCTTGCGTTTCCCAGGTTACCCGCATGGCGCTTGAAAAGCTCCTGGCGTCGATACCACCGGGTTCGCCAGATGAGGCGCTGGCGCGGCGCGTCAATCCCGCCAAGCTCCCGGCGCACATCGCGATCATCATGGACGGTAACGGACGCTGGGCGGCGCAGCGTCATCTCCCGCGGGTCAGGGGACACCAGGCGGGCGTGGACGCCGTCCGCGAAGCGGTGGAGTCCTCTGCGCGCCTCGGCATCCAGGTTCTCACGCTCTACGCATTCTCAGTGGAGAACTGGAAGCGCCCGCAACTCGAAGTAATGACGTTGATGACGCTGCTGAAGCGGTACCTGAAGCTGGAGCTCCAGACGCTGATCAGGAACGACATTCGCTTCCAGGTGATTGGCCGGGTGGAAGGCCTGGCCCGCGATGTCCAGAAGGAGCTCGGGCGCGCGCGCGCGGCGACCGCATCCTGCCGGGGGATGCAGTTCAATATCGCCCTGAACTACAGCGGCCGGGCCGAGATCGTCGATGCCGCGCGCCGGGCCATCGAGGCGGGCCTGAACCCGGATGAACTGGACGAACAGCGCTTCTCCGGGTTTCTCTATACCGCCGGACAGCCGGACCCGGATCTGCTGATCCGGACGAGCGGCGAGCTGCGCGTGAGCAACTTCCTGCTCTGGCAGATTGCCTACGCCGAAATCCACGTCACCGACGTGCTGTGGCCCGACTTCCGTTGCCGCCACCTGCTCGAGGCGGTGCTCGACTACCAGCAGCGGGAACGCCGCTACGGCGGCATCAAGCAGCCCGCGCGCGCCCGCGTCGCCCTGTGACTCGCATCCTCAGCGGCGTTGTCATGATCGCGGTCATGCTGGCCGCGCTCTGGTACGCTCCGTCCTGGCTCCTGCTGCTGCTTGTTGAAGCCATCCTCATCGGAGCGTGCATCGAGTTCGCCGGCCTCGCGACGCACAGCGGCCTGCCCTTGCCGCGCGCGGCCGCCACGATGGCGGCAGCCCTGGTCTGCCTCGCGGTAGCCTGGACCGGCCTGCCGGCCGGTCCGATCCTGATCGCGACTTTCCTGGCTGCGGCGTGCTACGTGCTCGCGACGTTTCCGCCGGCGCCTCACGTGCCCGCCATCGCGGCGGCCACGCTGTTTCCGGCGCTGTATTTCGGCGTGCCCCTGGGCCTGACGGTGGCGGTCCGCGACACCTGGGGAAGGGAAGCGCTCCTGCTCGGCTTGACCGTGGTGTGGGTGTCCGACACCGCTCAGTTCTACATCGGCACGCGCTTCGGACGGCACCGCCTGGCACCGACGATTAGCCCCAAGAAGAGCGTGGAGGGTGCCATCGGAGGGTTCATCGCGGGCATCGGGATCATGGTGGGTCTCGGCCGCCTGTGGCTGCCGGCCGTCGGGATCCCGGTACTCGCGGCTGTCGGGGCGACCCTGGTGGGGCTCGGCATCGCCGGCGACCTGTTCGAATCGCTGCTGAAGCGCAGCGCCGGCGTCAAAGATAGTTCGGGGCTGATCCCCGGTCACGGCGGAATCCTCGACCGCATCGACGCCTTCCTGTTCGTCGTGCCGGGGTTCTACCTGGTCCTGAAGCTCATCGCGTAAGAGGCTGCGGCTGTGACGTCCCGCCGGAGAATCGCTATCCTCGGATCAACCGGCTCGATCGGCCGCAGTGCGCTGTCGGTCGTGGAGGCGCATGCGGACCGGCTCGAGGTGGTGGGCCTCGCCGCCGGGGCCAATGCGAGCCTGCTGGCCAGCCAGATCGCGCACGTGCGCCCGCGGGTGGCGGCCATGGCGACACCGCATTCCCTCGAGACCGTGCGCGGGCACCTGGGGTCCTACACGCCGGAGCACCTCGGCGCCGGGACCGAGGGCCTCATCGCCGTCGCGACGCACCCGGACGTGGACATCCTCCTCTGCGCTTCGTCCGGCACGGCCGCGCTCGAAGCCGTGCTGGCGGGCATCGAGGCTGGAAAAACCATCGCCCTCGCCAACAAGGAAGTGCTGGTGATGGCCGGCGCCATCGTCATCGAGGCGGCGCGCCGGCGCGGTGTCGCGATCCTGCCGGTCGACAGCGAGCACAACGCCGTTCACCAGTGCCTGCACGGACGGGATCACCGCGAGATCACCCGGCTGATCCTGACCGCGTCCGGCGGCCCGTTCCGCAGCCACTCGATGGCGGAGTTGCGGAAGGTCGGACCCGAAGACGCGCTGCGCCACCCGACGTGGCGGATGGGCCGCAAGATCACCGTGGATTCGGCGACGTTGATGAACAAAGGACTCGAGGTGATCGAAGCCCGCTGGCTGTTTGACGTCGGACCAGGGCAGATCGAGGTGGTGATCCACCCCCAATCCGTCGTGCACTCGATGGTGGAACTGCGCGACGGATCGATCATCGCCCAACTTGGCGTCACCGACATGCGGCTGCCTATCCAGTACGCGTTCTCGTATCCCGAGCGGTGGACGAGTCCGCTGCCGCGGCTCGACCTCGCCCGGTGCGGGCCGCTCGAGTTCGGCGCGCCCGATCACAAGCGCTTCCCGTGCCTGGGTCTGGCCTACCGCGCCCTCACCGGCGAGTCCAGCCTGCCCGTCGTGCTCAACTCGGCCAACGAGGTTGCGGTGGCCGCATTCCTGGGCGGCCATCTGAGCTTCCCGTCCATTGCGGAGGTCATTGAACGGGCCATGGACGCCAACCGGGCCGGGACCGTCACGACCCTCGCTGACGTCCGAAGAGTAGACGGCTGGGCCAGGGAGTTCGCCCAGGATCTGGTCCGGGGTTACAATTAGGGTAGAGGCATTTCCTTGATCAATTCGCTGCCGGCGTTCCTGTTCTCGCTGCTTGCGTTCGTGTTCGTGCTCGGCGTGCTCGTCGTCGTGCACGAACTGGGGCACTTCCTGGTGGCCCGGATGCTCGGCGTGCGCGTCATCACGTTCTGCATCGGGATGGGGCCCAAGCTGCTCAAGTTCCGCCGCGGCGACACGGAGTATGCGATTGCCGCGCTCCCGATCGGCGGATACGTCAAGATGGCCGGCGAGAACCCGGACGATCCGCAGACCGGGGCCAACGACGAGTTCATGTCGCGCGGCAAGTGGGACCGCTTCCGCATCCTGGTGGCCGGCCCGGTGATGAACATCATCCTCTCCGTGGGGTTGATGACGGTCGTGCTGGCCCAGGGCGCCGAGGTGCCAGTCTTCGAGAACGATCCGGTCGACGTCTTCGTGGTGACGAAAGCCTCGCCGGCGGAGCGGGGCGGCATCCAGGCGGGCGACCGCATCATCAAAGTCGGCACCCAGGGCGTGGCCACCTGGGAGCAGTTCTTCCTCACCATCGGCGGCCGCGCCGATCGCGACGTGCCGATCACGCTGCTGCGCCAGGGCCGCGAGACCGTCGTCACGGTGAGGCCGGAGGCTCAGACGAGGATGCAGATTGGCGACATCGGCGTGTTGCCCAACGTGCACCCCAGCATCCGCAGCCTCGAGGCCAACGGGCCGGCCGCGAAGGCGGGCTTCAAGGTCAACGACGTGGTCCTGGCGCTGAACGGCGAGCCGATTGTCTTCAGGTCCCAGCTGGCAGCGGCCATCCGCAAGCATCCCGACGAACCGATCACCTTGAAGGTGGACCGGGCCGGAACTGCCATGGACATCGTCGTGACCCCCCGCCGCCAGGGCGAGATCGGCCTCATCGGCATCGGCATCCAGGACCCGTTCAAGCTGGTGAACCCCGGGCCGCTTGGCGCCGTCAAACTCAGCATCGAGCGCAACGTGCAGTTCGCCGGCCTGATCGTGCAGACGATTGGCGGCCTGCTGACCCGGGAGACATCGCCCAAGCAACTGATGGGGCCGGTGGCCATCGCCGAACTGTCCGGCGAGTTTGCCGCGGCCGGCTGGATTGCCCTTTGCACCTTCATGGCGTCGTTGAGCCTGAACCTCGGGCTGATCAACCTGCTGCCGATCCCGGTGCTCGACGGCGGGCACATCTTCATCATGGCGGTCGAGGGCCTCGTGCGCCGCGACCTGAGCATGAAGATGAAGGAACGCCTGATGATGGCGGGTTTCCTGGTGCTGATGGTACTGATGGTCACGGTCGTCTACAACGACCTGGCGCGCGCCAGCTGGTTCGAGCGCTTCATGCCGGGCAGCCGCTAGCGGTTCGCCAACCTGTCCGCCTCGTCCGTCGACCAGTCGCAGACCGACTTCCAGTCGGCCTCCGAGAGCCTGGCGTCCCGATGGAGCCAGAGGTACTGGCCGAGCGGCATCTTTCCCTCCCGGACCTCATCGCACATCTTCTCCAGGATGCCGATGCGCTTCTTCGGCGGGTAGGCGCCCCACTCCGAGAGATTCAGTTGAGATCGCCCTTCATTGACGTGATCCGCGACGCCCCAGCCCATTGGCACCACTGCGCTGTACCACGGCCATCGCGTCTCGCTGGAATGGCAGTCATAGCAACTGCGCTTCAGGACCGCTCCGACCGCGGGCGGCACCGTGGCCGTGGCGTCTATCGAGCGTGCGAGATCGATCGGCGGGTTGGTTCTGTCAGGCCGAACGAACTGAATGCCGGCGAGGACAATCACGATCCCGAGCACGATTCGCTTCAGCAGGGCAGAAGTCATGTGGTGCACGCCGGTGTTGGGGCTCAGGCCCCAGGGCGGCGGGGTTCCGAGCTCCTGAAGTAGTGCGCGATGGCGGCCACCATCGCCGTCATGGTGAACTCCTCGGGTACGACCGCGGGCATCAGTCCGTGCGCAATGGCCGCCTGAGCCGTCACGGGGCCGACGCACGCCACGAGCGTGGTGCGTAGCACGTCCGCAACCGCGTCTGCGCCGTGGATGTCGACGAACTCGCGGACGGTGGAGGGGCTCGTGAACGTCACCACGTCGATCTGCTGCTCGAGCAGCATCTTGTAAAGATCCGGCTCGCCAGGATCGCCAGGCAGGATCTTCTCGGTCCGGTAGGCCCCGATTTCCGTGACTTCCGCGCCGGCCTTGCGCAACTCCGACGCGAGGATGTCCCGGGCGCCTTCGGCCCGGGGAACCAGGACGTGCCGGCCTCTGAGGCCCTTCCCTGCGGCAAGCGCTTCGACCACGTGCTCGGGCCGGAACTCCGCCAGGGCCACGTCCACCCGCAGGCCCACGGCCGCGAAACGCTCCACCGATGACTGGCCGATGGCACACAGCCCGACACCCTTCAGGCTGCGAACGTCGTTCGGGCCGGCCATCAGCCGGCGCAGGAACACTTCGGTGCCGGTGAGCGCCGGCAGCACGACCCAGTCGTACGCGTCGATGCTGGCGCACGCCTCGTCCAGTTCGGTGTAGTCGTCAACAGGCGCCAGCCGCACGGTCGGCGCGACGATCACCTGCGCGCCCTGGTCTTCGAAGAGTTCGACCAGTTCGCGGGCCTGCTCCCGCGGGCGGGTGACCACCACGCGGCGGCCGAACAGCGGCCGGACATCGAACCAGCGCAGGTGCTCGCGCAGGGCGGCCACGCGTCCGACTACCACGATGGCGGGACGCGATTCCGCCGGCAGCTCCGCGTCGGCGAGCGAGCCGAGCGTGCCCACGATGGTCTGCTGATCGGCCAGCGTCCCGTTGTAGATCAGCGCGACGGGCTCATCGGGCGAGCGCCCATGCGTGCGGAGGGCCGCCAGGATGGCGGGCAACTGCAGCGGTCCGGCGTAACAGACGATGGTGCCGTCAAGGCGGGCGAGGCTGGTCCAGTCGACCTTCGGAATCCTGCCGCTGGCGTCCTCATGGCCGCGGACGAGCGTCAGCGTGTCGCCGCCGCCCCGGTACGTGACAGCGACGCCCGCATACGGCGGCGTGCCCACCGCCGCCGGCACGCCCGGCACCACTTCGAACGGCACGCCGTGTTCGTGCAGGAAAAGCGCTTCCTCGCCGCCATCGTCGAAGATGAAGGGGTCGCCCCACTTCAGGCGCGCCACGCGCTTGCCCTCGCGGACCTTCTCAACAAGGAGATAGGCAATGGCATCGCGATCCGTGCCCTGGGGAGCCGCGCGGCCGACGTCGATGCGCTCGGCGTCGGGGGGCGCGTGGCGCAGCAGTGACGTGTGCACGAGTCGGTCGTAGACCACCACGTCCGCGCGCCCGAGGCACCTGGCGCCCCGGACCGTCAGCAACCCGGGATCGCCGGGGCCGGCACCGATGAAATAGACCATGGGACGGTTTGGCATGGCGCACCTGCCCCCTCATCTGCGGGCGGGCCAAGCATATCAGAGGAGAGGGAGCGTGGGCGTGTCAGCTGGCTGGCGCGTAGTACCCAAGCCTGGTCCGGGCCGTGGCGCCCGGCCGGGACGCCCGCACCATGATGCGGCGCCATCGCCCATCGCGCCGCGTGTTCGACGAGGTGTACCCGATCAGATACTGACTCGACAGCTCCTGGGAGATCAGTGCGTAAATCGCAGGCAGCTCATCAACCGTCACGGGAAAGAACACGCGGCCGCCCGTCTGCGACGTGAGCTGGCGGAGCACGAAATCGGACTCATTGAACCCCTTGCCGGAACCGGGTTCCCGCGTGCGGATGCCGATGGCATAGATCACGGTCTCCGAACGTTTGGCCTGCTCCAGCACTTCCTCGTACGACACCAGGCTCGACGTGTCTTCGCCGTCAGACAGGACGATGATGGCCTGGCGGCGCAGGTCCTCGATGCTGCGGGCCTGGGTCTTCTTCAGCTCCTTCAGCGCGATGTAGATCGCGTTGTACAGGGACGTGGAGCCGCCCGCCACCGTCGACGTGATGGCTTTCTCGAGCTCGGGCCGCGAGGTGGTGAACGGGACCACCACGCTGACGCGGCTGTCGAAATCGATCACCTGCGCCTGGTCCTGCGGGCGCAGGCTCTGCACGAACCCCAGGGCGGCGGTCTGGGTCGTGCGCATTCTGTCCTCCATGCTGGCGCTGCTGTCGAGAAGCAGAGCCACCGCCAGCGAGAGGCTCGTCCGGCTGAAGAACCCGATGTCCTGCTTGAACCCGTCTTCGAACACGGAGAAGTCGCCGCCGCTGAGATCGGTGACGTAACGACTGGCCGCATCCGTCACGGTGACGTTGAGGGAGACCAGATCGATCCCGCTCCGGAACGCGCCGCCCTGCACCGGGGGCGCCGGCTGCGGCGGACGGTCCTGCGTGCGGGCGAATCCGGCCACGGATCCGAACAGAGCGGCGGTGACGAGCACCAGCGCCGCCCTCCCAACCCATCTCATTTCGCCGCGCCTCGCACGGGGATCGGGACGCCCCGGGCCGTGAGCCCAACCGGGCGCACGCTGACCTCGATCTTCTCTGGCGGAATCAGCGTATCCGGCCTGGCGTAAGTGATGCGGTACTGGCCGAGCAATTCGGCGGCCAGACGGTCTAGGGCATTGGTCATCGACATCGACGTCAGGATGTTCTTCCGCCGCCCGCCGGTCTGAGTGGTGCCGCGATCGAACACGTTTTCCCGGTTCCGGCCTTCCGTCGTGCCGCTGTCGGGCGGCACGCCGGCCCCGATGGCCACCACGTGCAGCGCCGTGCCCCGCGCGGCAAGCGCCTCCAGGACGCGATGGAACTGAAGCAGCCCGATCGCATCCCGATCAACGCACCGGCGAGCTACCTGCTGGCGGAATACGGTGGCA